>APMI01037361.1_pt1 | contig 17931 bp, 16 predicted proteins | sample 667938 | NCBI WGS metagenome assembly APMI01 (sample SAMN01084076, study PRJNA167559) | wastewater metagenome | biome: Wastewater | place: Denmark: Ejby Moelle, Odense | collected 2011-11-28 | reverse complement strand
GGGCCGGGTAGTAATGCGATGGATCTCCCGGAGGTATTGCTGCACCAGTTCCGGATCCCGGTATTCGGATAAATATTTCATCAATAATTTGTTTCCATGTTGGTATCGGTTATCTCAGCCACTTCTCCCATCTGTCGCAGGTAGTCAAATGTTTGTTGTGCTTCTTTTTCGTCTACAATACCAATGGCTACGCCCACATGCACCAGTACATAATCGCCTGGCTTTGCTTCCGGCACCATCGACAGGTTGATCTCTTTGGTAATGCCACCAAATGAAACTTTTCCCTGCCTGAACGTTTCATCCAACTGGCTGGTAATGGATAACAGTTTACCGGGTATTGCTAAACACATATCATTCAATTTTAAATTCGGTGATTTAATTATTGGCTGCGTGCAAATTGATCGGCCATTGTATTGCAAGTTCTTTGTGCTTTAAATGCAATGTTGTTACTGTCAGTTAATGCAGCCACCGCTATCTGCCCAAATCCGATGCATTCATCATTAGGACTCAATTGCTGGTGAAAGAACAATTCAAATTCGTCCTTCAATAATTCGATCATAAGGTCAACCAAAAAAGCATTCTGAAAAACGCCGCCACTGAAGGCAATTTTTTTAACGCCGCTGCGAAGTGCAACACTCCTCGTGAGCATCACCAATGAAATAAATACTTTCTTTGCAATGAATGCTGCAGCAACATTGTCTTTTAGATCGCCCATAATGCCTTCTATCATGTCAGACCACTCCAGCCTGTTTTTATTGACCGGCACCGGATAATAATCAACAAATGGATCGGTACAGGTTCTTGCCAGCGCTTCCAGTTTCATGGCGCCTTCGCCTTCGTAAGTATTAAAGGATTGTATTTTTAATATGGCAGCAATGCCGTCCAGCAATCGGCCCATACTCGATGTAAGCAGGTGCTGGTTTTGCTGCAATAGTTTTAAATAATATTCCCGTTCTGCAGCAGAGAAAAGATCTTTGATCATCATTAAATGATCCATATTATTCCGCAGTAAGGATACCGCACTTACCCTCGGTTCTTTGCTCATTTTGTCACCCAGCAATTGAGGAAAATAATCGAGGTGCATATAGCGTTCTATTTCGCCGTCTTCTTTCAGAAAAAATTCTCCACCCCATACCTGTTCATCATCTCCATAACCTGTACCATCCCATATAACACCCAACACCGTTTCATTTTTATACAGCAGGTTATTTTCCGCCAGCACAGCACCGAAATGCGCTTTGTGATGTTGTATCTGTGTAACCGGCACTCCCATGCTTTCCTGTAGCTCTATCCCTTTGTGTGATACAAAATAATTGGGGTGGCTGTCAATCAATATCCTGCCCGGGTTTATCCTGAGCATGCCAAGTAAATGAGCCAGCGTATTTTTAAAACTTACCTGAGATTCATAATTTGACTGGTCACCTAAAAACTGGCTTACGTAAAGATTGTTGTTGGCCTGTATGGCAAAGGAACTTTTTAATTCAGCACCCATGGCCAGTATATTTTCATCCAGCCTGAATGGAGAAGGATAATAATTAGGAGCCATTCCCCGGGAACAACGCAGTATGATTTGCTGCTGATATTCCTGGGTAAACTGTACAACACTATCATCCTGTGGCGCCACAATATCTCTTTCAAAACTTACAATAAAATCTGCATAGTCAGTCAGCAACAGCAATGCATCTTCATCTGTATAAATGATGGGAGAACCACTAAGATTGCCACTGGTAGCGATCAGCGGCCTTGCCCACTGTTCCATAATGAGGTACAACAATGGTGAGTAAGGCAACATAGCACCGATCTTATCAAGGCCATTGGCGATCACATCAACGCATAACCGGGTACCCGGTCTTTCTTTCAACTTACACAAAACGATTGGCGCTGTTTTGCTTTGCAGTGCGTCTTTTTCTTTTAAAGTAACCAGCAGGTCTGATTCCATCATGGCAACGGATGGATACATCACGGCAAATGGCTTGGTGGGCCGGTGCTTGCGGTGGCGCAGTGTCTCAATGGCCAGCGCATTGGCAGCATCACACAACAACAGGTAGCCGCCGATCCCCTTTACTGCAACAATATGCCCATCCTGAAGCGCCTGCTGAACCATCACCTGTATGCAGTTAAAATCATCACATATCTGCATGCCATTACTGTCGTAAAAACGAATGGGAACGCTGCATTGTGAACAGGAATTGGTTTGACTGTAATGTCTCCGGTTGTGAATATCGGTGTACTCTGCTTCGCAATCAGCACACATTTCCAACTGCGCCATGCTGGTATTGATACGATCATAAGGCAATGCCCTGGTGATGGAATAACGTGGACCACATTCGAGGCAGGTAGTGAATGGATATTGATACCGTTTATTGGAAGGATCGGTAATTTCTTTTTTGCAATGTTCGCAGATGGCGATATCAGGTGTTAACAACACATCCGGTATTGCCGTTGCATCACTTGGGCGTATTACAAAACCACGATGGTCTGTTGAAGGAACCTGTTGAAAATGATGCGACCGGATGAGTGCATTGGCTGGCGCCCTGCTGATGACTGTTTGATAAAATTCATCGGCCTTCTCTTTTGTTGCATTGATCATTATATGAACGCCATCATTGCCATTGCTTACCCATCCACCCAGCTTCATCTGCTCAGCAACCCGGCATACAAAAGGCCGGAAACCCACGCCCTGTACCAAACCGCCAATATGGATGTGATAAGTGTTCATTGTTCGTTAGATGATATTTGCACGCCACACTTAAACCAATGCTGCAACGGCGATCTTTTCTTTTAACCAGTGATACCATTGCAATAATCCTTCGCCACTGGTGCAGCTCAACTCTATAAATTCAAGGTTTGGATTTACCTGCTTTGCATATTCCTTTACTTTATCCATGCTAAAAGGAACATACGGCAGCAGGTCGATTTTATTGATGATGCAAAGAGTAGACGTATGAAACATATCAGGATACTTAATGGGTTTGTCATCGCCTTCTGTAACGCTGATGATCACCACTCTTTCTTTTTCCCCAAGATCAAACATGGCAGGGCAAACCAGATTGCCAACGTTCTCAATGAATAAAATAGAGTTTTCAACCGGCTTCATTCCCTGCAGCGCATGCAGTATCATGTGTGCATCCAAATGACAACCACGGCCGGTATTGATCTGCGCCACCCTGGTACCGGTTGCATGGATACGGTCGGCATCCCGGGATGTTTGCTGGTCTCCTTCAATTACATAAAACGGGAATTGTTGTTTCAGATCGGTCAGTGTTCTTTCGAGCAAAGATGTTTTTCCCGAACCCGGCGAACTTACCAGGTTCATTGCCAGGATATTTTTGGCATCAAAGTAACCACGGTTGCGTTCGGCCAGCAGGTTGTTTTCATGCAACACGTCCTTTTCCACTTCTACCATGGTTTTGCCATGTGTATGCGAATGGCCGTTACCGTGATGATGGGAATGATCATGGTCTCCTATTTGTTGAATGGATGTTGATGCATTGTGATCGCATCCGCAGGTAGCACACATAAAATGTAGTTTAAGTTTAATTGATCAGTAGTGATTTAACCCTGAGCTCTTTTCCTTTTTGTATGCTGATAAAATGTCCGCCACAAACCGGGCAGGGCTCGTACAACTGCTGCATTGGAAATACTGTATTGCAATCCAGGCAGCTGCCCTGGCCTGCAATATGATTTACTTTTTTAACGGCCTGCGCCAGCAGGGTTGATTTTACTGCCTGCTCCCATGCAAAATCAAAAGCGCTCATTTCTACCCCACACAGCGCACCGATCTCCAGTTCTATCTCTTCAATAGCTGCGGCATTGATCTTTTCAGCTTCCTTTTCAGCAATACCGATAATACTCATCACTATGGAGAGTTCATGCATGATTATTTTGCTTCTTTCTTTCTAAAATAGCGGAACAATACTACAGCAAGGGCCGCTGCCAACAGCACCGGGATGATATGCTCCGGCTCAGTAAAATAGTGTTTAATGGTAAAGCCATCAGTATGACCATGCCCTTCATGAGCAAATGAACTAACGGAAGCAGCAACAGCAGCAAGTGATAAAAATATTTTTTTCATATTGAAGCATTTAAGCTAACAATATTATAATTCGTATCAGAGGGCGCTGCTGATAAATATCATAACCCATTATGAAAAAAGTCAACTTTATTATAGTGTTACTTAAATAGGTTTGATTGACGGATATTTATCTATTAACGGCTGCGCCATAAACTTCCCAACATGGATCATTCCACTCCAACCAAGAACAACCCTACCTACCTGGATGAGTTTAAAAGAAAAGGATATTCCCGGAAAGACTTTTTGAAATTTTGCACCCTGATGGCTGCATACCTTGGCCTCGAAACTTCCGCAGCAGGACAGGTAGTAAAAGCACTGGCAGCAAAACCAAGGCTCCCGGTAATATGGCTGCACTTCCAGGAATGCACTTGTTGCAGTGAATCATTCATCCGCTCTTCTCACCCGATCGTGGCAGATGTATTGTTAGACCAGATATCACTCGACTATTCAGAAACACTGATGGCTGCATCCGGCTTCCAGGCAGAAGAAGCGATGCACAACACCATGACAAAATACAAAGGTGAATATATATTGTGTGTAGAAGGAAGTGTGCCAACCGCTGCTGATGGCGTGTATTGTATGGTCGGTGGAAAAACATCCATGCAGATACTCGAAGAAGCCGCTGCAGGTGCCAAAGCAATTATTGCATGGGGCAGTTGTGCCAGCAATGGTTGTGTGCAGGCTGCCAAACCCAATCCAACACAGGCTACGCCCATCCATAAATTACTAAAAGGAAAACCGATCATCAAAGTGCCTGGTTGCCCTCCGATCGGCGAAGTAATGGCCGGAGTGATCGTACACGTTGTAACCTTTGGCCGCTTACCAGAGCTTGATGGCCTTGGAAGACCAAAAGCATTTTACAGCAAAAGGGTACACGACACCTGTTACCGCAGGCCATACTACGATGCAGGCCTTTACGTAGAAAGCTTTGATGATGACAATGCAAGAAAAGGATACTGCCTGTACAAAGTGGGATGCAAAGGTCCATCCACCTACAATGCCTGTGGTGTAACCAAATGGAATAACGGCGTAAGCTTCCCGATACAATCAGGTCATGGTTGCTTTGGTTGCAGCGAAGAAAATTACTGGGACAATGGTCGTATCTATGAAAGAGCTTCTGCCTTCCCTGGCTTCGGCATTGAATCTACTGCAGATGATGTAGGAAAAATTGCACTGGGCGCCACGGCAGTAGCATTGGGTGCTCACGCCATCATGACCAATGTGCGTAAGAAAAAACTCATCAAAAATTTAGAGAAGGAAGGAAAGGACAGTGAACATGAACTGAAAGACTAACCCCATTTAATTACAACTACAATACATTATAATGAGTACAAGAATCGTTGTGGATCCCATCACCCGAATTGAAGGGCATCTCCGCATTGAAGCCGATATAGAAGATGGTAAAATAAAAGATGCCTACAGCAGCGGCACCATGGTAAGATTGCTGGAAGAAATTTTGAGGGGCCGTGATCCCCGGGAAGCCTGGGCCTTTGTTGGCCGGGTGTGTGGCGTATGCACTTCCATCCATTCACTTACATCTGTTCGTTGTGTAGAAGACGCACTGGATATTGTGATACCACCCAATGCAGAAATGGTTCGCAACATCATGTTCTGTGCACAATACATGCACGACCACGTGGTGCATTTTTATCACCTGCATGCCATGGATTGGGTAGATGTGGTGAATGCCTTAAAGGCTGATCCAAAGAAAACCTCCGAACTGGCGCAGAGCATTTCTAACTGGCCTAAATCATCTCCCGGCTATTTCAGCGATATACAAAAACGCATAACCAAATTTGTAGAAAGCGGCCAGCTTGGCATTTTCAGCAATGGATACTGGGGCCATCCTGCCTACAAACTACCTGCAGAAGTAAACCTCATCGGTCTTGCGCATTACCTCGAAGCATTGGAATGGCAAAAAGAAATCGTAAAAGTGCACACGATCTTTGGTGGTAAAAATCCTCACCCCAATTACCTTGTTGGTGGCATGGCCTGCGTGATCAGTACAGACGACATCAGCGGCCTCAATGCTGAACGCCTGGCTTATGTTGGTCAATTGCTGCAACAGGGCAAAGAGTTTATTGAACAGGTATACATTCCCGATCTCAAAGCCATCGCCTCTTTCTACAAAGACTGGGGAGCCATCGGTGGCGGCATCGGTAATTATATGTCCTATGGCGATCTTCCATGGAATGGTTACCGTGATGCTTCTTCTTACAAATTTCCACCAGGCGCTATTTTAAATAAAGACATCAGTAAAGTGTATGATGTTGATCTGAGAAAAGAAGATGAAGTGCAGGAATACATTGATCACTCCTGGTATGAATACAAGGGTGGTGATAAAGCCGGGCTCCATCCATGGAAGGGCGAAAGCAAGATCAAATACACCGGACCTAAACCTCCGTTTGCCAACCTTGATACAACACAAAAATACAGCTACCTTAAAACACCAAGATGGAAAGGCAATGCCATGGAAGTTGGGCCGCTGGCAAGAGTGTTGATCGGTTATGCAAAAGGAAGAGAAGAATTTAAAGAGATCGTTGATAAAACGCTTACAGATCTAAACGTACCGGTAGCAGCATTGTTCTCTACACTGGGCCGTACAGCTGCCCGTGGTTTGGAAAGTGTGCTGGTAGCGCAATGGGGGCTCGATTTCTTCAACCAGTTACTCACCAATATTAAAAATGGTGATGTAAGAATGGCAGACTCCACCAAAAGAGACCCGGCCAAATGGCCTGCCAAAGCCCTGGGCGTTGGCCACTCAGAAGCACCCCGTGGTGCATTGGCTCACTGGATCAATATAGAAGATCAGAAGATCGCCAACTATCAACTGGTAGTTCCCACAACATGGAATGCATCGCCAAGAGATGGCAATGGACAATTGTCGGCTTATGAAGCTGCGTTAAAAGACACGCCGATTGCAGATATCAGGCAACCGGTAGAGATATTAAGAACGATCCATTCCTTTGATCCCTGCCTGGCCTGCGCTGTTCACTTGTATGATGAAGAAGGAAAACACATCAGCCGCATCAATGTATTGGGTGATTAATCTTTAAAAAAAATTGTATGGCAACCGCAGCATCTTCTGTTCATAAACTTCGCCGGGTATATGTATGGGAACAACCCGTTCGCATCTACCACTGGCTGAATGCACTGGTTATTGTGGCATTGATCATCACAGGATTTTTTATTGCCAGTCCGCTGGTGATACAAAGCAATAAAGAACCGGCCGAACGCTTCGTAATGGGCTGGATGAGGGTGATCCATTTTGTAGCCGCCTATATTTTCTTTTTCAACTTCCTGTTCCGCATTTACTGGGGCTTTGTCGGAAATAAATATGCCAACTGGAAACAGTTCATTCCAACTTCCCGTAAATTTTTTAAAGAAATGTGGCAGGTATTTAAAATGGATATCCTGATGCTTCGGGGTAAAGAACACATGAGTGTTGGCCACAATGCCATGGCCGGCATCATCTACTTCTTTACATTCATCGCATTTTTGATACAATGCCTCACTGGTTTCGGTTTATATGCATCTACCAGTTCCAGCTGGTGGTTCCCTAAATTATTTGTCTGGGTACCCTACATGTTTGGTGGTGATTTCTTTTTGCGCCAGGTACATCACTGGACCATGTGGTTCTTCATTCTTTTTGCCGTGATCCATGTGTACCTCGTTTTTTACCACGATTATGTTGAAGGCCGTGGTGAAATGAGCAGTATGGGCGGCGGCTGGAAATTCATTGAAGATGATGTGTTTGAAAAGAACATGGACCTTCCCAATGCTCCCAAAGAACCAATTAAATGATCTGTTATGGAACACAATGTACTGATACTGGGCGTAGGCAATTACCTGATGGGTGATGAGGGTGTTGGCGTACACGCTGTGCAAAAACTATTGAACACTTCCCTGGCGGAGCATGTAGATATTGTGGATGGCGGTACAGGAGGCTTTCACCTGCTGGAATACTTTTCAAAATACCCCATTATTATATTGATAGATGCAGAGCTGAACGATAATGAATCGGGCAGCGTACGTTTGATCAAACCAAAATTCGCATCTGATTTTCCAAAAGCATTGAGTACACATGATATCGGCCTGAGAGATATGATGACCTCTACCCAACTGCTGGGCGACTTACCCGAGATATACCTGTTTGCCGTGGGAATCCAGTTTTTGCAGATGCAGGGTGTTGAACTTACAGATGAACTGGAAGCAAAAATGCCGGCGCTCATTCACCAGGTAACTGAATTGGCGATGAGCCTTGCTGCAAGGTCACAAACAGCAGCCACCTGATATTAAGCCAAAGAGAAAAACCTATATAAATAGCCTGTAGCACCCATGTTACAGGCTATTGCAATTATCACCATACTAACTTTCATTCATACTTTTACAATTGTTAACCTGCATAGATGAATCCCTTTTATAAAATTCTTCAGGGCGGCGATCTCCGCTCCATCGGGCAAAGCAATGCGGTGGTATCGCTGGTAAACGACCAGGCAAGTTTTGATGCATTGTTTGAGCTTTTGCATTATACAGACAGAAAGCTGGTGATGCGGTCTGCAGACGCCATTGAAAAGATCTCGTTACAACATCCGGGCTATTTAATAAAGCACAAACAGGCATTGCTGCACCTGGCGGCCGCTGACGGCAATATCGAATTAAAGTGGCACCTGGCATTGCTGTTGCCACGCCTGCCACTTACCAAAAAAGAATTGCATACGGTTTGGGAATTGCTCACTTGCTGGGCGCTCAACAAAAAAGAAAGCAAGATCGTACGGGTAAATGCCCTGCAGGCGCTTTTTGATCTGTCCCGACAACAGAAAGACCTGGAAAAAGCATTCCGGCAAACTGTTGCATTGGTCAGCAAAGAAAACATCGCATCCATTAATGCAAGAATAAAAAAATTACACTGGTGAATCAGCAGCAAAAAAAATAGCCTGTAACAATTGCTCGTTACAGGCTATCGCTGTTAAAGGGTGTGCTATTTTTTTCTTGGATTTTCCAGGGCTGCCTGTGCCGCTGCCAACCTTGCAATTGGTACACGGAAAGGAGAACAGCTTACATAGGTCATTCCAATACGATGACAGAATTTCACGCTTTCAGGATCACCTCCGTGTTCACCGCAAATACCCACTTTTAAACCTGGTTTGGTAACACGGCCTCTTTCTGTTCCTACTTTTATCAACTGGCCAATACCTTCCTGGTCGATGGTTACAAACGGATCATCAGGCAAAATTTTCAGGTCGAGGTATTTAGGTAAGAAACCACCGATATCATCACGGCTGAAACCAAAGCTCATCTGCGTAAGGTCATTGGTACCAAAGCTGAAGAAGTCGGCCACTTTAGCCATGAACTCTGCACGCAATGCGGCCCTTGGAGTTTCAATCATGGTGCCATACAGGTAAGGTATTTTTTTCAAACCTGTTTTTTCGCATACTTCTTTGTACACACGGTCAACGATTTCTTTCTGGTGACTTAATTCGTGTACAATAACGGTTACGGGTACCATTATTTCAGGAAATACTTTTTTGCCTTTTTTCAGCAGTTCTGCAGTGGCTTCAAAAATGGCCCTTATCTGCATTTCAGTAATTTCAGGATAGCTGATGCCCAGGCGGACACCGCGGTGGCCCAGCATTGGATTGTTTTCATGCAATGCCAGCACCCTCCGGTTAAGCATACCCATGCTGATGCCTAATTCTTTGCTGAGTTGTTTTAATTTTTCTTTATCGTGCGGTACAAATTCATGCAATGGTGGATCCAGCAGGCGAATGGTAACAGGATGCCCGTTCATTACGTTCAGCGTTTCCTTCACATCTTTTTTTACATATTTGAACAAACCATTCAGTGCTTCCCTTCTTTCTTTTTCAGTTTTGCTTACGATCATTTTTCTTAACTGGAACAGTGGCTCATCGCTTCCTTCGCCGTAGAACATGTGTTCTGTGCGGAACAGTCCGATACCTTCTGCACCAAACTTCACCGCTGTAATGGCATCTTCCGGTGTTTCACAGTTGGCACGTACACCAATTTGTTTTGTTTTATCAACCAGTTTCATCAGTTCTTTGTACGCCTGGTTTTTATCAATGTCGATATCAACCAGTGCCATACTGCCTTCATACACTACTCCTTTAGTACCATTCAAACTGATCCAGTCTCCTTCTTTGATGATCACATTGTTTTTTGCATGGAAGGTTTTGGTAGTGGTGTTGATCTCGATGTCACCACAACCTACGATACAGCATTTGCCCCAGCCCCTTGCTACCAATGCAGCATGTGACGTCATACCTCCTTTGGTTGTTAAGATCGCCTGCGCTTTGTGCATACCATCCACATCTTCCGGTGAAGTTTCCTCCCTTACCAGGATCACTTTTTCGCCTTTGGCGGCCCATGCTACTGCATCTTCAGATGAAAATACTACCCGGCCTTTTGCACCACCCGGACCTGCAGGCAAACCCTTTGCAATAACTGGTGTGATCAGTTCTGCTTTCGGATCAAGCATTGGCAATAACAATTCTACCAGTTGATTGGGCGCTACCCTCATCACGGCAGTTTTTGCATCGATCAGTTTTTCTTTATACATTTCTGCAGCCATGCGTACGGCAGCGATACCATTGCGTTTACCTACACGGCATTGCAGCATGTACAGTTTTCCTTTTTCAATGGTAAACTCAATGTCCTGCATGTCATGGTAATGCTGTTCCAGTCTTTTCTGAATCGTGTACAATTCTTTGTATAAAGACGGCATCAACTTTTCAAGAGAGGTGAATTGTTTGCTCTGGTCATTCATGGAATATTCATTCACCGGTGCCGGTGTACGGATACCAGCCACTACATCTTCACCCTGTGCATTCACCAGGTATTCTCCGTAAAATTTATTTTCACCTGTACCCGGGTTCCTTGTAAAAGCAACACCAGTACAGCTATCATCGCCACCCATGTTTCCAAATACCATGGCCTGTACATTCACCGCAGTACCCCATTCATCAGGAATTTTTTCGATGCGGCGGTATTCGATGGCACGCTTACCATTCCAGCTTGCAAACACCGCACTTACACCACCCCACATTTGTTCCCATGGATCATCAGGAAAATCTTTACCCAATACTTTTTTGATCGTTTTTTTATAATCAACCACCAATGCTTTCAGTTCATCTACTGTAAGATCGGTGTCGCTCTTGTAACCCTGTTTGTGTTTAATGGCTTCCAGTTTTTCATCCAGCACTTTACGGATGCCTTTACCGCCTTTCACTTCAACGCCGCCACCTTTTTCCATCACCACATCAGCATACATCATAATGAGCCTGCGGTAAGCATCGTAAGCAAAACGGGCATCGCCGCTCTGTGCGATAATGCCCTGGATGGTTTTTTCATTTAACCCCACATTCAATACGGTTTCCATCATGCCGGGCATACTCTTTCTTGCACCGGAACGTACCGATACGAGCAATGGATTTTTTTCATCACCGAATTTTTTTCCGGTGAGTTTTTCCATTTTACCCATGGCGTCCTGCACCTGTGCGGTTAATACTTTGGGATAGGTTTTTTTATTAGCATAGTAGTAAGTACAAACTTCTGTAGTTACTGTAAAACCGGGAGGAACCGGCAGCCGTAGTTTTGGATGGCCAGCCATTTCAGCAAGGTTTGCACCCTTACCACCCAATAAATTTTTCATTGATTCGTTTCCGTCGGCTTTGCCGCCGCCGAAGAAGTAGACATACTTCCCGGCTTTTGTTGATGTTGCCATAGATAAAAGCTTTTTTGCTTATGCAGAGTTAAGCACTATCTGTAGCCCATTTAGAAACATTGGTCACAGGAAAGCTTGATTTTTATCATTGCGGTGTCAGGAGCATGTCATACTTGACAAGGATTTGCGCAATAAGAATTTATTACAGGGTGCAACGAACTCTTTTATTGTGTTGTCAAACATGTAAAACAATCACCATGCTACGCCCTTTTGCCCTTGTATTGTTTACCATATGCTTTTTCTCATGTAAAAAATCGGGTGAACCAGTTGTTTTATATACACAGTGGACTGTAACCAGTGTTGCCGGAGAACATGCAACGTTGCGCAACCGGTCATTTCCCATCACAGTTTACTGGCCTTACAGCAGCGGCTGTGATGGAGTGGACAAATTTGAAGAGGAGCGCCAGGGAAACATCATCCTGGTAAAAACCTTTGGCTATGTAAGAGGGGGTGTTTGCACGATGGACGCCGGCATAAAATCAACAGTGTATCATTTTACGCCTGTTTCAAAAGGCACTTACGAACTCAGGTTTTTGAACATCGATCATACCTATATTTCTCACAGCGTTATTGTTAATTGACATCAGCTTACCTATTTCTTTTTTAACAACAGGGGCTCATCCAAATACTCAAACATTTTTATATAAAAGGCCTGCAGCATAGGATACTCAAATGCATCATACAGGCTTTTTGAAAAATCGATCCGGATACCCACATTGACTGTATTGCCTTCTTTATTGTATTCTACCAGCCGGTTCATTAAAATATCTTTCTCCTCACTCATTAACCTTACCCCCCTTGGCAACGCATCTACCACAAAACCTGCAGGCAGGCTGATATTGGTAGCAATATACACGGAGCGTTTGTACCCAAAATTCACATTGGAAAAACGATTGCTGCCGGTAAAAGGATTTTTTATGAAACCGGAGAACAGGTTCAGTGGCACCATGATATAATCCCCGGTACCCGAAAGTTTTGAAGTGAAGTCGCATTGCTGCTTAAAGGGAAATGAATCATTTTCGGTATTAAAAACTTCGAAGTTCTTTATCTCTGCAGCAAGACTGATCTTTTTAAAGTTGTGCTCAACAAAACTACTTTTGTTATCCATATAGTCTTCCAGCTTTTCTACCCTTGCATAGCCTTCGCTGATCACCTGTACTTTTCCATCTACCGAACCATCTGCGTTTACAGTAAGCGTATTGAAAATGCTTTCGCCATAGCGCAGCGAATCATTCACGATGTTTACCAGTCCACCGGTTTTCTTGTTCACCCAAAAACCTTTTGTATTCAGGATATTGTTGGGGATGATGTGGGCAGGAGTGAATTTATTCCTTGCATCCAGGTAATACACAGTGCCATTGATGGTAACGCCAGCAACAGTTGAATTGAACTGGTCAACAAACGGATAGTTGGTATCCACCTTACCATGCCATCTTTCACTCACCATCACCGGATCGGCCTGCAGACCTGCCGCCCTTAAGAGGTTCAGCAAGATAAAGTTGATCTCTGCACTGGTACCCGATTTTTTTTGCCAGGCATTTTTTAACCCATCGCCTGCATATTTGGTGCTGCCGCCATTCCAGTTGATATTGCTGCGTACATAATTATATACCGCATTCATTTTTTCCAGTTCGGTGCCCTTTGTCTTTATGCTATTGATGAACTCATCGGTACCGGGAATACTCTTGCCGATCATGCCACCAAAGTCGCTGTTCTTCAGCATTTCACGGTTCACCTCGTCCCAGGAGGTCATGTATTTGCTGCTAAATTCATCGCCCCTGCCATATGCACTGAGCTGGAAAAAAACCTTCTGCAAATAATCCTTCCGGGAATCCATATACGGTTCGTTGCCCAGGCCAGGGATATTTTTCATTTCAAAATAAACAGAATTGGTGGCAGCATTTGGTGTAACAACCACCGCAAAATCAGGTCGCTTGATCACGCTGTACGTGAACTCAGTATTGGGCACAATTACCAGGGTGTACTTACTTACCATAACAGGTCTTTCTTCCTGGAAATACCAGTCTTCCAGGCCGCCATAATGTTTCATGATACTTTGGAATTCATATTCCAGCACATCGCCAACTTTTACAGAGGGAAAAGAGAAGACTACTTCACCGATCCGCTCGTTGATCTTTTTGGTGAAGATGGAGCGCTGCCCCACTTTTACCTGTTCTATTTTACCCATACCATCTATGCTGATGGTAGCAGCATTGGTAACCACTACTTCTTCAAAGCCATCTTTTCGCCAGAAAGGAATGGAAACGTCTGCATTGGACAATCCTTTTTCTTTCAGGATCTTTATCCGCACATGGTGTTTGGTAACAAGGTGATAAGATTCATCGTAATCAGAATGGGCTTCGTGCAGCAACACTACGGCATTGGCTTCGGGATCAAAACTGCATTGCTTCAGTTGAACCTCGTCCATGGTAAGTTCAGCAAAGGGAGTAAAGTTTTGCGCTGATGAAGACAGTGTACAGGAAAAAATGATCAATGTAAAAATAGCTGATCGCTTGGCAATGCGCTTCATGAAGTGGTGGTTTTGGTTAAAGAAGTAGCTAAAATACAATAAAATTAAAACGACAAACAGTAGTAGTAAACTTATCTTTCGTAGTAGGGAATTTCATCATGACTCACTGCTTCTTTTTGTTGCCAAAAAGCCTGCGTAACAATATGCCCATCCGGTGTTTTCAGCATCCTGCCAAAAATGGCATTGATTGCATTGAAAGTGTAATCTGTTACGCCCACTGTAAAACTGGTTGGCGCAGGCGGTGGCGGTGGTGGAGTGGCAACTTCTCCTTCTGCCACGGGTTTGGGCGCCGCTGCCGCTTTTGGTGCAGGCGAAGGCACAACGATCACCGTATATTTATTGTACGCCAATAATTTTTTCAGGAATTCAACTCTTTCAGGAGATACATTCTTTTCCACAATACCACATTTTACTCCATCGAGTTCTTCAAATTCATGATTTTTATTGATAGCCATGGGATGAGGAGTTATGAATGATGAGTGATAAGTGATGAGTGATGAGTTAATGGTATCTTTTGAATTTTTACTTTTGATTTTTTACTTCTTTTTCTCAACTTAACAACTGGATGTAATCATATATCCAACTGATCAACCCGGTTAATACAATACCTGCTGCACAAAGGATCAAGCCCAGTTTTACAGGGAACTGCACCGTCATAACAGGTAATGGATGTTCATTCTTATCCATGAACATCGCCCTTACGATCCGCAGGTAGTAGTACAGGGAGATCACGAGGTTAAGCGCCACCACGATCACAAACAAATAGCTGGCCTGCTCTGCGCCGGCGGTGATCAGGAATAATTTTCCAAAAAAGCCTGCTGTTGGCGGCACCCCTGCCAGTGAGAACAGGGCCAGCGCCATCATCCAGCAAAGGAATGGATTGGATTGATACAAGCCTTTATAATCATTCACCGTTGTTTTACCAGTTTGCGATTCGATGGTGCCTGCCACGGCAAAAGCTGCCAGGTTGGAGAATATATAGATGAGTACAAAATATACAATCGCAGTTGTTCCGGAAGGCGAGTTACTGAGCAATGCCACCAAAATAAAACCTACCTGCGCAATGGATGAAAAGGCAAGGAAGCGCCTGATCTGCTGCTGGCGCAATGCAAAAAGGTTCCCGACCAGCATGGTTACCACCGCCAGTACCATAATGAGATTGTACCAGGTGGCGTGCAGGGGTTGAAATACCTTATACAAGGCCGTTAGGAAGATGAATGCAAAAGCACCTTTTGATATTACGGAAAGAAATGCAGCGGTGGGTGCAGGTGATCCCTGGTACACATCAGCCGTCCAGAAATGAAAGGGCACAATGGACAATTTGAATGCAAAGGCAGCAAATAAAAATATAAAGGCCATTACCTGCAAGCCGCCTCCATTTATCACAGCCGGTAATTCGTCAAAACTGATGGTACCTGTAGCGCCGTATACCAGCGAGATACCAAACAATAAAATGCCGGAAGAAAATGCCGAAGACAGGATCATCTTCATGGCAGCTTCGGAAGATATTTTTTTATGCAGGTCAAAATTTGCCATGGCAGCAACGGGTATGCTCGCCAGCTCCAGCGACAGGTAGAACATGAGTAAATTACCGCTTGAGATCAAAAAGAACATTCCCAGCAGGGCTGACAGCATCAGCATGAAATATTCCGGCAGGTGTTCGCTTTTCTTAAACCAGTCTGCAAATAACAAAGAGATGAGGAATACGCCCAGGTTTAGCAGGTTCTTCTGAAAAGCCATCAGCAAACTGGTTTTGTACAGCCCGCCAAACAAACTTCCTTCATCTAACAACACAAAGCCCAATGCGAAATTGAGGAGAAGCAATCCCTGTATCAACAGCAGCATATTGCCGTTGCTCATCCCTTTGCCTAACTTAATAAACAGCAACAGGAAGATGATAACGGTTACCGCCAGTTCAGGTTTCATTAAAATTAAAAAATCATTCATGGTTTTATTTTACCCCGATTTTTTGCATGATAAAATCAGCACCCGGATCAACCAGGTTCACCAACCAGGAAGGTGCCAGCCCAATGGCCAAAATACCGGCCACTAAAATGATGGCCGCAGTTTTTTCATACCAGTTGGCATCTGTTAAATTAACATTCGCCGCTTTTATCGGCCCCATGGCCACTTTACCAATGGCTCTTAAAATATACACCGCCGTTACCACGATCGACATACAGGCCACAACAGTTGCAATGCGGTGAAAAGCGTCTGCATTTTGCCAGGATCCAACAAAGATGGTCATCTCAGCAGCAAAGCCACTAAGCCCCGGCAACCCGAGCGAACACAATCCTACAATGAACAATACTGTAGAAATAAACGGCATCACTTTTAACAGGCCACCCATTTCATCTACCTGACGGGTATGGGTGCGTTCGTAGATCATGCCGATCACAGCAAAGAATAAGGCTGTCATTACACCATGACTTACCATTTGCAACACTGCACCGGTGATGGCAGTTTTGGTAAGCATGCCAATACCCAGCAATACAAAACCGCAATGGCTCACCGAAGAATACGCATTGATGTATTTAAAATCACGCTGCATCATGGTAGCAAAAGCGCCGTATAAAATTGCAATGGAAGCAAGTATGATAATGATATGACTGTATTCCTTTGCTCCCTCAGGCATCAAGGCTGTTGCTACCCGCAAACAACCATAACCTCCGAGTTTCATGGAGATACCCGCCAGGAACATGGACCCCGCTGTTGGTGCTGAAGAGTGACCATCAGGTACCCAGGTATGAAAAGGAAACAGGGCTGTAAAGATGCCGAAGCCCACAAAGAGCAGCGGGAAACATATCTTTTGAACGTCTGGTGCGATATGGATAGCAGACAGCGACATCATATCAAAGGTTTTGATATCGGTGCCGAAATAGGTGCCCAGTATACCTACTAACACCAACGCAGAGCCGAACATCAGCAGCAAGGCAAGTTTGTTGGCAGCATATTCTTTTTTGCCGCTTCCCCAAATACCGATCAGTAAATATTTTGGTATCACTGCTACTTCTAAAAAGAAGAACAACAGGAACAGGTCGAGCGACATAAAGAAACCATAGGCACCCAGGCTTAATAAGATCAGTAAGAAATAAAATTCCTTCGTCATCTTTTCGATATTCCAGGAGATGAGTACGCCTGCAATTACTACGAAAGAAGTGAGCAATATCATGGCTACTGAAATACCATCTACTCCCAAATGAAAACTGATGCTCCAGCCGGGAAACCATTTGTGTTGCTGCTCAAACAGCATCTGTGTTGTTTGGCCAGCCATTCTTGCAGCCCTGTAAGCCATCAGCAGTCCGCCGGATAGTACCAGTTGCACCACGGCGCCAGTTAAAGCGGCCCATCGTACCTGCGTTTTCCCCGGCATCAGCAATACTGCGATGGCAGTAGCAAGCGGAACCAATATGAGTAATAATAAATTCATCCTTGCGTTTCTATTTCCATAAATAAATAAACAATACTGCCAACCCAATTACACCGGCTAAAAAGTAAATTCCGTATTGCTGTACTTTGCCTGACTGTAATCCTTTGATCTTTTCTGACAGCAAGCCTGTTCCATCGGCGGTTGCATTCACCATG
>APMI01005702.1_pt1 | contig 17931 bp, 14 predicted proteins | sample 667938 | NCBI WGS metagenome assembly APMI01 (sample SAMN01084076, study PRJNA167559) | wastewater metagenome | biome: Wastewater | place: Denmark: Ejby Moelle, Odense | collected 2011-11-28 | reverse complement strand
AATAACGCGGCGATCTGCCAGGCCGCCAATTACGCCGTAGCGCTCGGTGCTGATTGGGCCGTCGTGACCAACGGGCACACGTGGATGCTATTTCACGTCGCTCCTGTTCGGGGAGGGGAGCCCGAATTGGTGATGGTCTTCGATGTCAGCATTCTTGACGACGACGGGCTTTCAAAGGATGACGTCGGGTATCTGTACCTTCTCACGAGGGAGGCTGTCACCTCGGGCGAGACGATGCAGAGCTTTCATGAGGTCAATTGCATGATGATTGAGCGCCTCAAGGCGGCCATGTCCTGCGACGAAGCCGTCTCGGCAGTAGTGCGCCGGCTGGAAAGCGACTATCGGACGAGCATGGGGGTTGCCGTCACCATAACGCACGACGAAGTGCGCACCTTGGTGACTGATCTCCTCGAAGCGCTTCATGAAGCGTAAACGTGAATTGGCCTTTCACCCAGCTGCAGCGCACCGTAACAAGGGCACTTCCAAATGACCGATTGCCGCACCCAGGCAGATGGCCGGAGTGACGTAGTTCAATGCCCACGCTGCCACTACATCAGATCAAGTCGGGACTTCGGCGCCACTGATGCGTGTCCCCGCTGCGGCGTCCTCTACGCCGATGGTTTCGGTTGCGAAGCAGCGTAGCGAGGCCCCGCAGCCCCGGTGACGCCCCCTCTATTGAACATAGGGTGTCCCCGGATCTGGGGACTCCGCTGTATTGCTGGTGATGAAGGCTCGCGAACGACCCCCGAAGTTTGCGATTTGGTGCAAACCGGGGGAAGTCGCAAGCCGGCCGGGCGTGATGGCTCAGTTTGGAACCATCACCAGCGATGGCCGAAAGTAGAGGGCGGGCGGATTGTGCCCACGCTTGGCGGGCCAGAACGTGGGCCTCGTTCGCAGAAACGGCACCCGATGCGAATGAACTACTTCATAGCCTGCAAACCCCGTGTGCCCTAGGATGAAGGCTCCTTTTCTTCCCCGATGCCTCTATGGGTCCGATCTCCAAACCGTCCAGAATCAGCCAATGGCGTGCGACCACCGCCGCAGGCGAAACCGAAGTCTTCCACCTCAAGATAATCGCCGACGACTGGGCGGGCTCCGGTGGCACGGTCGAAGCCGTGAATGCTGCAGACCAGAAGCTACCTGCAGAGTCGCAAACGCCTACCCCATAAACGCAAACCCCGGCGCGTGGCCGGGGCTGGTGGTGAATCGCATCACTGGGGCCGTGCGTGGCCGCTAGGCGGCGGAAGAATGTCCGACAGGGGTAACCCCTGCGCCCATGCGTGAATTTCGGTCAGGAGCCAGCCTATCCGCCGGTGGCCAACCACGCCCGTAGCCGCCGGCCCGGCGAGTGGCGCACCGTCACCAACCATCTGCCGCCCGAGGCGTGGACCTACTTCGCCCATGACCGCGCCTGGTGTCTGCAGCAGACCGCCGGCGTCGGACCGGCCTGCGCGCGGCTCACTACGTCTCCTCTCGGACCGGGTGTCCGAGCGTCTGAGCCCGGGCCCTTGAGCATGACAGCCCGAACTACCGCACCGTCAAGACCATCCTCGAAGTCCTCCTGCGCCGCCTCCCTCGGCTCGAAGGACAGGCACTCCGTGGTGTCGGTCGGACGCGCCCGGGTGACCGCGGCGATCAGGCGCCGGACGCAGGAGTAGTGACCCGTAAAACCATGCTCACGGATGAGCGCGGCGTGAATGGCGACGCCGGAGACGCCTTGGCCGAGCCACTGCGCGACCAGTTGTCGATAGGCCGCAAGCGTCGACTGGCCGCAAGCGTCGACTGGTCGGTCAGCGACACCCGGGGCGGGGCCAGTGCGGCCGCTATCTCGGCGTCTGGTGGCAAGGGTCGGGTGAGCTCAAGTCAGCGCCTCTCCCGGGCCAACTCCCGGAATCGGGCCGCTTTTGGCTCGGCCCATCAAACCGGAGCGCGCAATCTCACGCTCCGAATCGCCGTGACGCAAACGCATCAGGACCTGGCGGTACTCGTGCATCTCGATACTCCTGCGGGCCACCGGCTGCCTCCTGCCAAACCCGGCAGGGTAGCGATGGACCGCGAAAGGTCGAGACGTCCGTCAGCGTGAAACTGGCTCCATTACGCCGATCCGGCGCTGGCGCCTATGTGCCGATCCGTGGCTGGCTCCATTACGCCGATCACGCACTGGCTCCAATGTGCCGATCATCAATTGGCTCCTATGTGCCGGTCGGTGACATCCTGCATCGCCAGTTCGTGGCCGCGCTCGCCTCTGCGGTCGAACCATTTGAGGATTTCAGGCGCGAGACGGCGGCGCTGCAACGCGAAGTGCAGACCATCCAACACCAGCTCGAGTGGTTCCGGCGCCAGCTCTTCGGCCAGAAGAGCGAGAAGCGCCCGCTGGCCCCGCACCCGGCGCAGATGCACCTGGGCGAGCTCCCCCTCCCCGACGCGCCGCCCGAGACCCCCGGCAAGCCGGTGGCGGGCCACACGCGCCGTGCGCCACGCACCGACTTCGCCCACGACAAGGACGAATCGGCCTTGTTCTTCGACGAAGCCCGCGTGCCGGTCGAGACCATCGCGCTCGCGAACCCCGAGACCGAGGGCCTCGCCCCCGACCAGTTCGAGGTGATCGGCGAGAAGCTCAGCCATCGCCTGGCGCAGCGCCCGGGCAGCTACGTGATCCTCAAGTACGTGCGCCCGGTCATCAAGCGCCGCGACACGCAGACCCTCCACTGCCCGGCCGCACCCGCCGGCGTGATCGACGGTAGCCGCGCCTGGCTCACCCAGCTGGCCGCGCAGGCCGCCGCGCTGCTCGAACCGATCTACGCAGCCCAGCTGGCCTCGATCCGCGCGAGCCGTGTCAAGGCCATGGACGAGACCCCGATCAAGGCCGGCCGCGCCGGCCCAGGCAAGATGAAGGGCTGCTACTTCTGGCCGGTGTATGGCGAGCTCGACGAAGTCTGTTTCCCCTTCTTCGAGAACCGCGCGCACAACTGGGCCAGCCCTATGCGTTTCGCCTCGTTCTTTCGAGAGGAGAGACTGGATCTGTCGGTGTCCAGGTTCCAGCTAGCCGTATGGCTACCAGTGAAGACAAGCTTTGGATCGGGAAGCGACAGGACCCGGATTGCCAGATCTCTGTCGTTGCAACTCTTGAGCCCTTCTGTAAAACACCCCGCCTCAAGGAGTGTTGTCAGACGGATAAACGTGTTCGAACCCTGCCAGCCGGGATTTCCGGTCAGGAAATCCTCAACGGAAAACGACTGCGGCAGATCACGCGGCACCTCTGCACCATTGATGAGCATCCGAAGCCCCGAGACTACGACATCTGGCGAACCTGCACTTCGCGTTGCGTCCTCGCAGATGCTCAAGTGTTCTGGATCCCATTGATCGTCGTCGTCAAGAATCGCGACATAGGCTTCCGGCCAGTGAGCGGCGATGTAATCGATCCCTGTGTTCCAGGTGTTGGCTGCGCCGAGCGCCTTCGCGTTGCTCAGAACATGGACGTCCGTGTGTGGTAGCTGTCTTCTGAGTGCTTCCACTACGCTTGCCGACATGGAGAAGTTGTCGGTGACGACGACTAGCGCGTTTAATTGCCTTGCTTGGTTTGCAATCGATGGGATGGCTACCCCGAGTAATGTGTCTCTCGTTGCGAGAGTTGCGATCAGTCCTACGATGGTCAGGCAGGTGTCCTTGTCGTTTATGGGGTCAATCAGCATGTGAACGAGTCGCATTATTGAATGCTGGGTATTATCTCATTTTCATGAAGTCAGTGATCAGTAAGCCCCCTGGCAACCCATCTCCTCCCAGCTGAACCGCCCCGTCTGACGTGGAGGCGATTTGGTTTAAGCCAGGCCGGCGTGGCGGCCTCATTGGCGATTTTCTGATAGTAGTTTGCCTCAGCTTCAACCGGTGGGATGTCGCCGATGAGCGCGAGCAGCCTGTGGTGGTCGAGCGGGGACACCAATTCCAGCGTCGCCAGCTTTCAAAATAACGACGAGAGATCTTTTTCAAGCTCGTTCACCGCCGTCACTGTGACTGCGACCTTCCCGTTTCCCGCCGAAAACTCTTGGATAACGATCTCAACGTAGTTAAAAACATTTGATGAAACGCGTGAAACCGTTTCATGTAGATGTGTCGGGTCGTAATTGAAACCGGCCCTTTTTTTGCTGTTTTTTTTGATGAAATAAATTACTCGTTCGAAGCTGCAATAGCCCGAAATACTTCCGATCATGGTTCGTGGGGTAGAGTCGATTGCTGGTGGTTGGGCAGGGGGGCGTTTGATTTTTCCGGTGGCGATAAAAATCTGTTTTTCTCCAACGCTTATGGTGGCCTCCTCCATCAACGCCATTCCACCCAAATTTACCCTGGCTCTTTGGGCTTCTTCTCGAATGATACTTTCGGTTTCTGACGGTATTTCAGACTGCTCAAGCCTGTCTTCAAAAATACCAGATTGCTTGTCATTAAATAGGTACGAAAGAAACTTTTGAATCTCCCGTTCGCCGCACTTCGTGGATTCATCCATCTCGATAATGATGTAAGCCCGGTAATGATCCGTATGGAGCGCAAGTTTTATTCGTGGTTCGCTTGGCGGCTCAAGACTTGATGTATCGAGGAATTGTCCTACGAAGTTTCTGAGGCTCTCCGCGATTTCTTTGACCGTAATCGGAATGAGTTCTGACTGAACTTCCAGCGCACTTCCATCAAATCGGCAAGGCCGAGGGTGGGGGAGAGTGATGATGATTTCCTTTTTGGCCATGGCAGTATCCTATGGTGGGCATGGCGAAATTCTCCCTTTTTTTTCTGGATTTTTTTGTTGAAGACGCTGCAATTTTGAGGGTTACAAAAAAGTAAATAAGCACGTTTAGATCTTGTTAGGCTCTGTTTAACTAAAACGTTGATACTATTAAAATATACAGCATCAACTAGAGGTGAGCCCATGGAACAAGACTCGTACAAACAACTGCTTGCGCACCTTGAAGGGCTGAGCGACGCCCAGGTGGCGGAACTTGTGGAGACGCTGCGGGCTCGGCAGGACGGACAGGGCGTGCAGCGTCTGCTTGCGGCGCGGTGGATTGAACAAGGCGGCTGCCCACATTGCGGGAACACGGGTGTGGTCAAATTCGGCACGTCGGGTGGCACGCAGCGATTTCGGTGCAAGGCCTGCAGCAAGACCTTCACGGCGCTGACCGGGACGCCGTTTCACCGCCTGCGGGGCAAGGAAAAGCTGCTGGAGAACGCAGCGTGCATGGTGGATGGACTGTCGATTCGCAAGACCGCCGCGAAACTCGGCTTTACCGTGAACAAGACCTTCCGCTGGCGCCACAAATTTCTCGCCTTTCTCAATATGCAAAAGCCGACGGGCATGACCGGTGTGGTCGAAACCGATGAAGCCTTCTTCCCGCTTTCCTTCAAGGGGCAGCGCAAGGGTCTGCCACGGCCTGCCAAAAGGCGGGGCGGGAAGCTCAAGACCGGCGAAGGCGATGAAAAGGTTCCTGTCGTGGTCGCCCTTCAGCGCGGAACCCGGAAGGTCTTCGACCAAGTCCTGCCGAACGCCAAAGCCACGTCCCTGACTGAAGCCTTGCGACCTGCACTTGGCCTGGATGCGGTGCTGTGCTCCGACGGCAATGCCTCGTACTGGACCGTCGCCAAGGAGCTGGGGGTGGAGTCCGGCTACTTCGTCGCCTCCCACCACGGCAAGGGCGGCAACGGCACGTGGCACGTCCAGGGCGTCAATCGCTATGACTCCACCCTCAAGACCTGGATGACACGATTTCGTGGCGTCGCCACCAAGTACCTGTCGAATTACCTGGGCTGGCGTCGCCTGCTTGACCGCTTCCAAGATGCGCTCCCGGCACAGCAGTTTCTGTTCCATGCCCTGCGAACCTCGTATTCAAATCCGCCCATCAACGTTTAAATTAAACACAGCCTCTTGTTAGGGGGGCGGTCCTGCCACCGGGCCCGCGCTCCTAGGTGCGGAGGTTGAAAGTCACTTTTGCATACGTCGGGGCGGTGAGGTTAAGCGATCGACACGACTCCGCACCACGCGATGGCGATGATGGCAAGCAAGATACGATTACCCACTGGATGATCCCTACGACGCTTCGCAACGACTACCGCTCTCTCGACTACAACAGCACGTCCACTTTCCGTTTTGACGGTATCCAGTTGAGGATCACCCTCATCAGGCGAAACGAATCGTGCGAGGTTATGCATCTCGATCCAATCTTTCTGCTCTTGCGTAAATCCTGGCGTTATTAAAACGACAATATCGGAATTTTGAATATTAATTGATTTTACGAACTGCCCAAGCCATTCAAAGTGCTCTTCTCTCCACATCACAATATGCCTTTGAGGTCCGACCAGCCCCGAAAAGTCGAGAACTGTCGGCACTTTGGTCCATGTGACTTCACGAGAAACGACGACTTTATCGGCGAATTCGATCAGATTTTCCCATTGCGACTCCGTGACTGATGCCATCAGTTCCGACAATGACTTATTTCGTTCATGTCGCTTAGCGCTAACCCGAAAAATGGAATCTAGGGAGAAAACCACTTCGTCGGAAAGCTCCCCAGGAATTGCCAGAGCGGTTGCAGAGCGCTGGAGGTTAGCCCCCCGGCTCACTAATCGCGCGAGTCGTACCAAGGCTCCCACCGATACAATCGGAGCATGATTGTTCTCGAAACGCAGTTCGGGCAGTGCGGTTCTTCTGGGCTGACCATCCAGATCGTAGGTGCCCTCGAGCAGAGCTCCTCGTGTTCGGCGAGTGACGTTGTGATCCGCGTAATCGTCAAGCCACCGATCGATTACGTGCGAGTAGGATCCGATACTAGTCGTTGGCGAGGCATGACCAAGCAGCCGTGCGACGCCCCAGAGGGTCCGTCGAGACTGACGGGCGCTCCCCAGCACCTTATCGCGCATCGTCTCCACCATCGGCACCTCTAAGTGACTTTTGTGAATACCGGCGTCGCCGATCATCACGGAGTCCAATACTCGTGTCGCAAAACTGTGCCGAGCGCCGTGGATTACCGTCGTTGGATTGCCCGTCGCCCAGCGTAGCGCCTGGATGACAATTGTCCGGATACGCCCGATATTCGCCGGTACCCGTATCTGGTTTCCCATGAGCGGCGCGGCCATGTCGCCCCCGTGGTTGGCTTCCGCCGTGACCAGCACGCGCTTGATCAAAGTCACTTCAGCCGATGTCAATTCACACAGTGTCGGAACGAGCCGCCGGCCCGCCTTAGTCTTGAGCCTGCGTAACTCGTTATTCCTGATTAAAAGAAGAGGATGGGTGTCGCCCACCCAATCTGCTCTTACCAAGCCTGTAGCTTCGGAGGCCCTTAATCCATATCTATAAGCCAAAAGCATAACCATCGCGCTCGCCGTCGCGAGCTCCTGACCATACAGTGTGGATGAATTCAGAATAACTTCGAGCGCGACCAAATAGTCGCGCTCGCGTATGTAGGCTGGTCGGACTGAGATACTTGCTTGTCCGAGTGGTAGTTCTCCCCAATCTGGGTCCGAGATTGATGCAAATTCTCTGGCGAAGGCGTGAAACCGCCGTAAGTAAAGGCCCACAGACCTCAATTCAATTTCAGGACGAGCCTCAAGCAGTACGCCATAGAGTTCGCCGACATCCTCCTCGTCGGCACTCAAAAGATCCGCGTCGTACCAGACCCGCTCTGCCGCAGGGGAGATGCCACTTAGGTAGCGTCGGACACTGCTCAACCGTCTCACCTTGCCAACGAGATGACAAAGCCACTCTCCAATCAGATACAGAGCCGACGACACGCGGGGCCGGGATTCGCTGACGACAGCGGAGACCGAGCTGACCATCTCCCTCCTGCCCTTGGAGCTCCGGTCGGTATCGACGTCATCGATCGCTCGTCGGAGCGCTTGAAAATACTGACGCGCCTCAGTCTGACGTGCCACGATGCGTGACTCATCGACTCCATCTGGATCGCAATCCTCGGGCGATAGGGATAGCTGATCGCCCGCCGTCCGATCATCCACCGAGCCAGGGAGCTCAAGGTACGCACCGGTTTCGAGTCTTAACCAGTCGTAATGATCCAGGCTGCAGGAACTGACGCGCCCTGACACGACTCCAGCCAAGAGGCCGGGTAAGCACAGCCGGTTGTTCTGGTCGACGTAGTCGGCGAGCTTTTCAACGGTTTTTTTCTCGTCCAAGTTGCTCAGGTCGACGTGACAACTCATCAAAGTATCGGCGAGCTCCTTCGGGACGTGGCTTCTGTTTCTGCCTGGCCTACGTGTAGCCTCGAGAAACGCAGCGCAATCGCGGGAGACGGGAAGACGAAGGCAGGGGGACTCCCCAATGTCATCCCCTGCTTCGTCTGCTGGAACGGCTCTGTACTCGAGCCAATACCGACGCCGAAAATGCACGAGTCGTACGGCCCGTGGATTCGAAATATCGTTCAATAAGGCGTAGTTTGATATCCGGCTTTCCAGCATCAGGTGCAGGCACGCCATCATCCAGGCATCCGCCGCAGTCGCTCGGCTGGGCGGAAACTTCTTCCGCAGGGTAGGGAGCAGGTCGAGCAGTTTTCTCACGACTCGGGGAGCGCGCGCAGAGATCTCGCTGGTGAAGGGAGGATCCTCGTTCAGCTCAATATAGGAGCGCCTCAGCCGGAGGCTTGTCGCACCGCGCCGGAGTTGCATATTGAAGTATCGTTGTAGCACTGCGTAACGGATGTGCGCCATTACATGGGGCATCCCGCTCGGCGTGGTGACAACGGTACGTTCCAACTCGGCCAAATCCTGGGCCGTAAGTTCTCCAATCTTGCGATCCCCGAGCCAGTCTTCGATCAGCGCACGCGCCTGCTGCCGAGCGGCCTCACGCCGCTTTCGTTGCTCAAGCTTGCGGCGGGCGACTCCGAAGGAGGCGGTCTGCTCCACCTGCGCTATGAGCAATTCCGGAGCAGCCCGAAGCACGGGAACCTTTAGGGCAGGCAACGCCAAGTCGCCGAAAGCGCTCTCGAGCGCTGGAACAGCCTGCTCCATGTCGACATTCCATTCCCGTGTCGACCAGTCACCATAGGTGGCGCATCCTCCGTAACCATGGCCGAGCAGTCCGTCGATCACCTCGGGATCAACGCCTTTCGCGCGTAGGAGCACAGGCAGGCGATGGCGGAAGATATTCAGCGGAGCCGAAAACTCGCTTGCCAGATGCCTCCTCAGCCCATCCTCCGAGATCGACTCCCATCCATCTCTCTGCAGATAGAAAAAGAGCGGAAGCAGGAATGGAGCCGTGAGTTCGTGGAGCCCGCGAAGTCCAGCAGATAGAGCGGGCGCTGCGGGCGCGAGCAGTGTCGCGAGATTCGCCAGGTAGTGGAAGTAGTGCTCGACGTCGACCGAAAGTGACTTTGGTATCGGAACCAGCCGCCCGCCTTCTGCGCCGACGACCAACTTGTCGGCGACGAACACCCGGTGATGTTCGAGATCGAAATGCAGCGGGGATTCGAAGGAATCGCCAACGGGACGCGAGCCGGTCGCGGCAAGCAGCTTTATCACCAAAGCCGTTGTATAGGCGTTGTGCTGATCAATCGGGGAGCCCTGCAAAATCTGAGACTCGAGGGCGCTGAATACCTTATTGAGTGCAGACGAAAATGACTTTTCGGCAACCCTCAAGCGGCTCCCCAGCGCGTTGACTGAATCCCCTTCGGGGCCGATTTCGAGAGGGCTCTCGTTGCCGAGCCCACGGTAGTAGTCCAGCACCTCCCTCGCACCCCATGAAGGGTATGCGCCGGCACCCGGCATCGCGGTACGGGCATGAGCGCTTCCTGCCAGGGCAAACAGACAGTCTGAAGTGCGGTGGTAAAGCGAGTAGCCCAGCACATGACCGAGCATACTTGCCGTGACGCGTGCAAAACCCCGTGCCGTGGCTATACGCGAAAAAGCCTGACTGGGAGTCTCCGTCACCGACGTCCAAAAATCAGCCAATTTTCGGGAGGCCGAGATCGGCGTGGCACCAGCTAGCGCAGCTCGGATCCACTCCGGCAGCCGAATGGTATGGACGGACGCCGGAGTCGCCAGCATCTGCGCAACAGCACTCGGCAACTCCCGCATGTACGAAGGACGGGGGGGCTTGCGACGCAGTGCATTGAGTTCGGTGGAAAGTTGCCAGTCGCCGTGCGGGTCGTCGCCGACCCCAAAATTGCACACTCGCGTGAGTGAATATCCCGTGGAAAGCGCAATCCAAGTCAGCGAAGCGCTCAAGGCATCCTGCCCCTCCGCCCGTTCGGACTCAAGCCAAGCCTCGATAGCGATTCGCTCTTGCGGTGTCAGCTGATGCCACGACCACGGCAGGTACTGTCCGAACTCGTTGCTGCGCAGCAAAATCGTTTTGCCGGTGATGCTCCGTTGTGTGGGGGTCTCCGCAGCTTTGCCAACAAAGCAAGCGACACGCTGGCCATCAACGTCAGGGCTTTCTGCGAGATCGATGACAAGATCGTTGTCGCTCTCCTCCAACCCCGGAAGGGCGTGCAGAGGTGACGCCCTGTCACCCCGGGAAAAACGGTTCGGGACCTGCACACGAAACTCATCGTCTTCGGTCGACGCAACTGCGATCGGCGCGTCCTCGTTCTTTGCCAACCTAATGATGGCCTGCAGCACCCGCCGCTCTGCGCCGGCCAGATCTTCATCGGACGCGAGGAGTCGTGCCTGAGCTTTTCGCCGAAGGGCGTTGGACACTGATTCAAAGTCAGCTGGCAATGGCTCATAAAGTGACGATAGCAATTTGAGCCAACCTGGATCGCGCCCAGCTGCGTGTCGGACTGCGTCTGCGACTGTTTTCAGATTATTGTCTAGATAATTTCTACGTAACGCCCTGATCCAGGCTTGGCTAAGCAACCAAAGGCGCAGGGCCTCGAACCACGATGAAAATGCTGATGCGTGACGGCTATCGAGCGCAGACGGGGCAGGGTCGATCAGTGATGCGATTATGAAGGCAGTGGACAGGCTCCCCCGCAGCTGTCGCTCCGGCGGTACAGAAGCCGGCAACGCGGAGGGGATTGCTGGCGAAGAGGTGACGCTCACTTGGTACGCAAGGGTGGCCAGGGGCTCGAGATCGGGCAAGCAGCCAGACCAGTCAGCGAGTACGTTGCGAGCACTTGAGGTCGATACCGTATGTAATACGGTGCCGAGCCATTCTGGGTTCTTTGTGCTCTGGCAAACGAGTGCGAGCAGGCCGAGCTCATCGAGACACCCCTCGGCACGTGCCCAATTTACGAGAGGGCGCCAGTTGTCGGTGGGAGCACGGGTCGTGGGGTTGAGGCGCAACTCGGGGTCCGCCGGGTGGGCTTTAAGTGTCAATGTTTGTGAGGTAGGGGGCACGATAGGGGAGCCATTACAGTGCTCGATTCCCTTTAATGTGTCAAATTTTCAGCTATATAAGCCATCCTGTTCAAAATAAATCCGTTTAAGACAGATCATATAGCCTGCACTCCGAAGGCGCCATAAAATCAAGGACTTAGGCCACTTTTCCGGTGGCCTTTTTCTTTGGTACGGAATCCATACGGAAAACCGCATTCCGTACAGCGGGCCGTCTGCGCCCTGATCTGCTCCCTGCTTGTCGCCCTACCGTGGGCGGGTGTGGCTCGTCAGGTGGGCACCCTCCTTCTTGCTGAACAAGACGCGCGCCCAGTGCCCGCCAGCCTATCGCGCTAGCAGCGCGCTATGACCGTTGATCCCTGCCAAGCCTATAGGCTGCATGCTGCGCGGGCTGTGCGCTCTCCTGTCGCCTTTGTGGGCGTCCCTGGTGGGTAGCGGCCTCCTTCCCTCGCGCGTAGCGCCTCGATCTGTCTTTTCTCCTTTGCCTCGGCGCGTAGCGCCTTTTCTGTTTTGAGTTGAAAAGGGAATCCGCAAAGGCACTCTTGTACGGAATGGGAACCGAATCCGAAGTGGCACCCGTCATTCCGAAGTGGGGGGTAGGGTGATCTACCTTGTAAACCCTTCACATTTTTGCAAAAATTTGGGGTGTGAATATGCAAAAAGGATATATATGGAAGCGCAGCAGAAACTAACGCCGCGCCGGCAGCGGTTCGTCGATGAATACGTGTTGTGCGGGAGTGGGGCAGAGGCTGCGCGAAGGGCTGGCTACAGCGAGAAAACCGCACGGGCCATTGCTGCGGAACTCTTAACGAAACCTGACGTTCTGGCGGCTATACAAGCCTTGCAGGCGCAGAACGCGGTGCGGTGGGATATGAGCCGGCAGGATGTGCTTTCGGGCGTCTTAGAGGCTATCGCGTTGGCTAGGGCGAAGGCTGATCCTGCAACGATGCTTGCCGGCTATCGTGATCTTGCCCGGATGTGTGGCTTCAATGAGCCGGAAGCTGTCCGGGTGGCCGTGGCTGGCTCGGGTGCTGCCGTGATGGCTGCGAAGTTTGTCGCCATGTCAGACGCCGAGTTGATCGCCTTGGTCGGTGGGCCGGTGTGAATACTGTTTTTTTTTCTATATAGAAAATACCTATCTACACACCTACACTTCTACACAAAGTCGCGCCGATACTGGCGTTTCGGGGTGTAGATTGGTGTAGATGTGTAGGTCTTCAAGGCGCGTCGAGTTAATCAGCGTAAAACCACCCGTCCTCCTGCGACCGTTCCCAGTTATCCCGATCTTCTTTAATTTGATCGTCAATTTCCCGTTGTGCGGCGGCGTTTTCTGAATCTTCACCGCTAACTTTGAAACAGTCGTTGGTGTGACCCATCGCGGCGCTCGATCGGGGTTGAGGGGTTGGCGTCATTTCACGTAGTGCCATAAGTGCTTCAAGTGACACTAAAATGTTCCATCCTCTCGGGCCGCGTACCACGCACGTCCAGCTTTTTGTGGCGCGTGCGATTTTGCGCGCGCGGAGTGCGGCTGTCGTAAAGTCTGGGTACATCTCTGCCGGGAACACCATTTATTGTTGGGCTACGGTGGGCAGATGCGTTGGTGAGTAGGAGGCGGCGCGCTCGGCAACGGAAGACGTTAGCATATAACAATAAAATGCCCACCTTCGGCAAGAGGGCGAGCACTTCTTCGCATGTGATTCGCTTCCTCTCACTCCCTGACGATCCGCACCTTCGCGCCCGTTGCGCCTCGTCCTGCTGGTTCGATACGAATGCCTGCGCGTCGCAAACCCGGTGCAATCCGTTTGATCTGCCCTGATAGGTGACGTGGGGAGCGGGGCCAGTTCGAGCGGTCAATCTCCTGCATCCTGTTCAATTCGGTTAGCAGTTGCAGGTATGTGCCTTCCCATTCGCGGCCTTCTGGCCGTGTGGCAAGCATCTGGATACCAACGGTGACGCCGTAGGATTCCAAGCCTCGCGCCATCGATTCGCCGTGCATGCTGTCGAGTCTTTGCGAGAACTCGCCCGCCTTGCCGCCAAGCGCCATGCAAATAGCCTCGCCAAGGCGCTGATAGTCGATCATCCTCTTCTGCATCCCCTCGGGTATCACGGCGGCGGGCAGTAGTTCCAGCGCATCGGCGAAGAGGGCAAGCAGACCGGTGAATATTGCGGGGTAATCCTTATCCCACGCGCCCTCCATGCTCTGCTCGTCCTGCCGCTTCTTGGCGGTGATGGTGGGCAGTTCTATGCTGATAACGCGTTCGATCAGGTCGGGTGCGGTGGCGACCGCGTTGATGCCGTTGATCACTACTGGCTTTTTGCTGCTAATAACGTGCTCTTCGCCGTTGGTGTAAAGCTGGCGGGTTGCATACCCGCCCCCGGTCGAGAGAATGCACAGCGCGTCTTGCATCTCGGGTGACAGGCTGCTCAAGTTTTCGAAGCTGCACACCTGGGCGTTTGCGGCGGCGATGTGGATGTCCTCCACGCATTTCGGCGCACCTCGCAACGGAACGGCTGCGGGGTCGATCAGGGAGCGAAGGCGGCGCTGCGTCGTGCTCTTGCTGCTTCCCATCTCGCCGGAAAGCTCAAGTACGGGGTAAGGCGTGTCCGGGCGCATGCTGTCGAGAAGCCAAGCCAGCACAAGCGGGCGGGCGTCCTTTGGGATGTTGAGGTGTTTCCACAGTAGATTCACGTTGCCGCGCGCGCCCGGTTGGGGCAGTGGCCGTGCGCCTGCGGTGCGTACGAAATGCACAGGGGAACGATCCAGCAAGCTCCATTCACCGGCGACGATGCGAACGGCTCGCCAACCGTCGTCGCACAGGTCGATGTAATAGGCGTCGCCCTGCTTTGCGCAACGTAGATGTGTTTCAACCTCCGTGCCTTCGAAGGTGCCGACCGCGCCAAGCGTGGCGATGGCCGTCTTCATGGCTTGGTCCGGGATGCCGACCTTGTGCGCTGCATACACTTGCCCACGAAGCCAGCGGTCGAAGCCCGACGATTGGAGTAGATGCACTTCGCGCCGCCCGTCGATCTCGATCAATGCCACGCCTGCGCCGTCGGCGGTGTGGGCGTAGCTGGCATTCTCGCGGGCAATCGAAAGGATCAGGTCTTGCGCGTTGTCTTGCTGGGCCGCTTGGCCTTCGCCTTTGGTCATCTTGTCCAAACGTGTTCGCTGGCCCTTCATGTTGGCCGTCAGGCGGGCGTATTCGGCTTCTGACTTGCGGCGGATGACGCGCAGGGCTTCGATAACCTCGTCTTCATAGATGGCCCCCTTGTCGCTGGGCAGGCGCGTCAGTGCATCACGCACGATGGCTTGGGGGTTGGCTGCTTCGGCTGCGGCTTCTTGTACTTGGGCCGGTGTGAGTTTGAGAGGGGCGTTCATGCTGCATCCCTTGCCGCCAGCAGGCGCACGATGAAGTAATCGAAGTCGGCGATCGTGCGCGATGAACAGCTACCATGCTGGCATTTAAAGCCACCTCGCATGTCGTTTTGGTCCGCCGCCTCGAAGTAGGCTGTCCCGGTGGTGTCCCTGCCTGTGTGGCCGCCGTGCCACGGGCAGATGATGCGATGCCCGCCTTCAATCCCTCGGATGGGTTCGAGATACAGGCCGGCAGCTTCGAGCGTGGAAAGGTAGCCGTTGCCTTTCGCTGCGGCCTTCATGGGCGCGGCGCGTCTGGGGCGGGGCTTGCTGGCGGCGGTGAGGTCGAAGCCGTGCGCCTGGGCGATCTGCTCGGGCGTGTAACGGCGTGACGGCTCCCAAACATGTACCCGCTGGGTGAAGGGCTGGCCGTTCTTGTCGTGGTATTTGGTCTTGCCGTTGATGCCTGACGGCAGGCGTCCGTAGCGCGTCAGATTGCCTGCGCCGGGGTCGGATGCGCCAGATGCAATCAGCCCGTTTATCAGCGCCTCGGCCCTGAGTTGGGCGCGTTCGGGTTGTACCAGGAATAGCCACGCTTGAAAGTTGCCGGGGCTCGTCTCCACAAGGCAGGAAGGCGGCAGGTGCAGGGAGTCGAGCGGAATTTTTGTTCCAAGGTCGTCGAGAAGCACAAGCCACAAGCCGGACCAGCAGTCTTTCCGGCGTCGGTAGCGGCCATCCTCTGCACGCTTGAAAGTGGACACACACACGTAGTTATTATGGTCGGCGCGCACAAAGCGCGGCATGGGGAGTGCCGGGGCACCAAACCAGACTTTGTGATCTGCGGTGGCTACGTCGCCGGGGAATCCCGCCAGCCATGGCACCTCATCTGCACCAACACGGCCGAAGGCATGGGCGATGAAGTCGGCGTTCGGTAGTTCAATCCCTTTTGCTTTGCTATCCTGCAAGAGCTTGATTGCTTTGGTTGTACCCGCCCCCTTCGCCCCCGTCCGGGCGGTGGGGGCTTTCTTCTGGCGGGGAATGATGGCGGCGTGGTTCATCGCGCGCCCTCCTTGTACTGCTTGAGGATTGCGCGGACTTGTCGCGGCGTGGGCAAGGGGGCGGGGGTGCCGGCTTGATAGATCACGAGGACGTCAGTTTTACGGGCTTGGCGTGTTGCCTGTGCGTGGTACGTCTTGGCGCCGCTTGCCTTGGCTCGTTCTTCGTGGCGGTCGATGTGCGCGACGAAGGCGTCGGGACTGGGGAAGGTGTGAATTGAACGGGCGTCGCCGTCGATCTGGATAAGCAGGGGTGCTTTCATGGTCTGCACCTCTCAAGCTGCGCCTTGGTCGTCGATTTTCTTCTGAATCCATGCCTCTACGGCCGTGCGCGACCATCGCGCCGTGCGTGCGCCGAGCTTAATAGGTGCTGGAAACTCACCTTTTTTGATCATGTCGTAAAGTTTGGTGTGACTCTTGATCCCTGCCAGATTGCGAGTTTCGGGGTTCGTGATTAGGGCGGGGGTGGTTGATTGCGTCGTTTGCATAAGGCACCTATTCGTTTTGGTTGCTATCCGTTTGGATGCGTCCATCTTGACTAGGTGCTTCGGTGCTGGGTAGAAAGGGAAACTAAGCCCTTTTTTAGCCGCAGTTTCACAGGTCGTGAATTGGCAAGGATGCCTGTTGTGTCTCAGTCAAAGGCACGGAGAAATAGCGACGGCCGTCAAGTTCGCGTAATCGGCACTCGATGGTGTATAGGGCGCGTGGCACCCTGCCTGCCGCCATCAATGGCGCAGCGAACTCACTGACTTCCCCATCCGTCAAATTTCGCCCCACACCCCACACGACAATGCCCGCCAGTCGCGCTATTAGCCTATCTAGTTCGGGCTCTGCGGGGCGCCCTCCTGGATTCTCGGGCATTTCGAGGTTATCGATTGCTTGCCCTATGCGTTGCGCGATTGCGCTTATTTCTGCCTCGTGTTGTGTGGCATATTGGAGGGCGGCCGTTTGCTCGCCGTCGGTCAGTTGTGCGTCGGATGCGCGGGCTATCTCATGCCGTAGCTTCTCGTGTAAGTCAGTTGAAAATGCTGCGATGATTTCGCGGGCAAGAATGGGGTTTGCCGTGGCTTTGTTGAGTTGCTTTTGAATCTGCGCTAATGCATTGCGCGCATTGCCTCTTTGCCGTGCCACGGTCTTGGTCTGTTCGTCTCGAACCGTCTTAAGCGCGTGGTATTCGTTGAGCGCGGCGTCGATTCCATCGATCATTTCATTTGCCGGCATAGGCCGTTTCCAATCGAAATCCCTAATGACCGCAGATATCTGCGGCTTGAAGTCTCGGGCTCGTACGGCATTACGGGCGTTTAGAATCTCGCTTGGCAGCGGCCCGTGCCAGTCCTGAAACGACCGCACGTGCGCGTCGTGTAACGGTTCGCTTGCGCGTTTGTTCTTGTCTTTTGCCATGTCGCTGTGCGGTTGGGGTTGTTGTGCGCGGCGGCGGGGGTCGCCGCACCGCCCGCCCGCGCAAGCCGCGTCACAGACTAACCGAGAATGAGCGGGTGCCTTTGATCTCGAAAGGCGCTGGCGCGGCGCGTTCTGCTGCATTGTCGATGATGGCGCGCTGAACGGCGCGGATCAGATTAGGATAGGTGCCGTGCAGGTGAATTGCCGCGAGTAGATCGAGCTTGGATAGCATCCAATTCCCCCAAGCGTCTGCGCCCGCCATGTTGCCCGGTAGCGGGAAATCATGCTCGCCGTGCGTCTTGGTGCTGTGTGTGTATGCCTTGGCAGCGCAGGCGCAGTGCAGCGCGTCGAGGCTGTCTATTAAGCTGTGCGATGTGCCAAGCGGCATTGTGTCGGCCATTGTGGGGGCGATGCGGCTTATCAGTTCTGCCAACTCAAGCGCCACGCTTGCGGCTTCGCTTATGTCTCGGCGTAGTTCTTTGGGCGTCGAGAACATGGGCAGTTCTCCGGGCGCGCGCAGGTAAGAGCCGGGGGGTTGCTGCTCGGGCAGTGCGGCGGCTTCTTCGATAAAGCGCCAGAAACCATCAAGGCGGCTCGCCCGGTCTTCTTCTTGCCAGTGGTCGTTATCCGTTAGAAGGGCGTTGATTGCGGTCGGTGCGGTGCGCATAACGTCGTCGTCGGTGAGAATGGCCCAGATGCATTGCTGCTGCGGGGTCATGTCGTCACGGTCGAATATGTCGGTGTCCGCGCCGATTGAATATTGAGCCAGGCTGCCGACTTTAGTTTGAGCCAGGGTTTAAT
>APMI01007176.1_pt1 | contig 17958 bp, 14 predicted proteins | sample 667938 | NCBI WGS metagenome assembly APMI01 (sample SAMN01084076, study PRJNA167559) | wastewater metagenome | biome: Wastewater | place: Denmark: Ejby Moelle, Odense | collected 2011-11-28 | reverse complement strand
TGCGACAGTTTCAGGAGAAGGCTAAAACCTTGAATTACTGGACCGGCGCGATGGATGGCGATTTTGGGCCGTTTACGCGAGACGTGCTATTCTCATATCAGGCCAATAACGGGTTTACCGTAGAGCCTGTCCTGCGCAGGGAGCACATGGCGCGTATGGATACGAAGGAAGCAGTGCTGCGCCAAATTTCCTTGGACCGCCAGACAGCAAACGTAAACTCCCCGGCGTTGAAGGAGTCTGTAACCATCCGCGCAGCCCGGCGTATCAAGGCAGCGGCTGTCGGGCTGCTTACAGTTCTCGGCATAGCGGTCCCCGCTGATCCGTCCAGCGGTTTGATCGGAACCTATGTGCAGAACCGGGATAAGGTAAAGGAAGTCGTGCAGCCTGTGCTGGACGCTATCGGGTATCCTTATACCCTTTATGCGGTCGGCGTGGCCGTGGCCATATTCTTCATTTACTGGTCTGGCGTCGTCGTCTCCGAACGTGTGGCCAGCTACCGCGACGGCTCCAATCTCAAGCGCTGAAGGTTCGCCATGTTCCTGCTATCTTTGTTTACAAAAGGCGCGTCAGCGCTGCTCGGCGTGTTTTCAAATCCTGTCGTCGCCAAATACGCAGTGATGATTACCAGCGTCGTCGTTATCTTGGGGTCTACGTACTATTCAGGGTATCACCACGCCAAGGTAAAATACAATAACGCCGCATTGATCGCCGGTTATCAGGGCAAGATTACCGCCTTGGAAACGGACTTGTCCGTAGCCAGGTCATTGTCCGCCATGACCGCGCGCGACCGTGACGAGGCCCAGAAAATGGCGAAGACTTACGAGGACGCTATTGTGGCCTACCAAAAGCATTTGGAGGCCGAGACCCCTTCTTGTAAACCCGCGACCGTTCCGATTATTACAGATAGGAAAGACCCTCAACATGCAACGCCGCCTAACCCTTGTGCTGTTGACGATGAGTTGCTTCGCGCTTTGCGCGTGCGCTAATCCTGCGCCAGCCCCGTCTGTAAACACCCGTAAGCTGCCTGATGTAGATAGCGTTGTGCAGGTATGCCCTGATCTACCGAAAGCCAGCAAGGGCGACGACGTTCGCATCCTGTATTTACGGACTGCTTTCGGGTATAAAAAGTGCCTGCGAATTGGAGAGCAAAATAGGCGTAATTACCAAATCGTAGTTGATTCATTCAAGTAAGGTGTCTTCCCATGTCTTTATCGGAAATTGTAAAAGCCATAGGAGACCTGTCCAACGCCTCTGTATTATCGATTTTGATTGTGCTTGTGCTTGTCATGCTCTTGGCTTTTTGGCGCATCCTCGGTATGCTTTTACAAGATAGCCCCACCAAGAAAAACGTCGCGGATGCGCTGGTTACGCATACAAAAGAAATGGCGTTGTCGCGTGAGTCGCAAGACCGTATGCTGGCGCAATTCGCAGATGAGTCGGCATGGTTGCGCAATATGGTAAATAGTAAGCTGGCGGAAGAATCGGCCATGCGCCGTATTGAAACGCAGGCGCGCAGGATTGTCGAGAACATAGAAGACATACGCACAGAGATATTGAAAATATCAAGAGACGAAGCGCATCGAAAGTAAATGGAGTTGAAATGGCCATACGCCCGAAATCATCCACGCCCAGGAGCGGAGCGATACGCCCGCCGGCCAAGCCCTCCCTAAAGACTGTAATCCGAACGCCTGTACAGCGCACGGACCCAAAGCCCAAGAAAATGTCGGCAGAAGAAATCGGCGATTTGCCAGTCGCCCGTATAGGTGTAAAGCCTAAAGGCGTCAAACACGACAAACGACTCGCGCTTGGCACAAAGAAGCCCAAGAACAAAGGTGAGAATTTACCGAAGGGGGTGCCGTTCATCAAGCTGTTCGCCAATGCCAGCGTCACCGATAATAAATATGTCAAGGATGTCGCGGTCGAAAGCCTGAAGAAGGCCCGATACAAGGGCTGGCCGGGATACGCAGTCACGACGACAACAGTAGACGGTAAAAAGAGAGCCCGTCGTTACAAGTGCATAGTCGTGGCCAAGGATGAAGCAGCGCGCGTGCATCGCAGTAAAGAAGTATTTGTAATGTGTACGTGCGATCGCCAGAAGTTTTATTACGAGTACGCGCTCACGCAACGCGGCGCATCCGAGATCAAATATTCGAACGGAGAATACCCGGCCATTACAAACCCACGTCTGTATCCGTCGGCTTGCAAGCACCTTTTACGCGCCATGCACACTATCAAAACAAAGAATCTGTAAAATGTTCGCACCAACCTCGACTATCATGACCTCGAACCAGAGACTCCCCATCAAGCACGTATGCGGGGATTTTATCGAAGCGTTGAATGAATCCGTATATGCCAGCGCCTACTCCAGCGGTCCAAGCAAGCTGTGGCGTGTAGTGTTTACCACTGGCGGGTATGTACAGTGCGCCGATTGCGTGGAGTTTTATGTAACCGGCAAGACTGTTGCGTGGACCCCCGTAACACACTTGCTGCCGGGCGATAAGGTAAAAGCCTACTCCTGTTCAAACCAGATGGACAGTCTTGTAGAGTTTACCATAGCAACGGTTCACAACGTAGGCGCGCAGGATAGTTATGCGCTGCACGTTTCGCGAAATGCGTTCTTTGTCAATGACATATTGGTACGGGTGCCCTGATGTTCCTTCACTTCGGAGAGCTGGTTAGCGTAAATGGCATTACAGGCGTGGCGAACCTGCCGTCCGTGCTGGCCAGTTCTTCGGGGCCAGTATTCCTGTCCATGCACAAGGAAGGTAAACTGGACGTATCGGACGCGAACAAGGAGACGATATCCAACCTGCATTACCTGCTCGGCGTTATGAAACAGCCGGCGTATATTCGTGTTGACGTAAACGAGTCAAACGCCCTAACGACTGTCGCTTTGGCCGTCGCCTCCGCCAAAGCACAGATCACAAATATTTACAATCTGTTTATCGGGTATCAGTCCGGGCATTTGCTATCCGGGTTTGTAATCGATTCCATCACAAACAACAGTTATGCCGACGGTAGCGTGTGGAGCAACGCCGCCATAAATTCCATTGTGGACTATGCTCATGCACAATGCGGGCTTGGCGTCGCGCTCGTGATTGATCCGGCTCTGGACTTCATGTCTTTACGTCGGACGCCTGAATCCACGTTCAGTCTGTCATTGGCGTATAATGACATGCTGATCCACAGGTCGCCGCTGTTTACCGATACCGTGTGGTATGACGGCACGATCAAACCGGATTTGTCGCGCATGGCCGGTGTGTTGCAGACCATGAAGGCGTTGCCTGTAAATCAATGCGTGGTGCAGGAATTCGACATGACCGCCACGCCGCAACCCGATAGCGCCGGCGGGTTCCAGATGACCAGCGTGCAGATTCAGATTGCGAAGCGCGCCGCCTATTTCTTTGAAGTGTGTGGCATTGCCGACTACTGTATATGCGCGGATAAATCCCTTGGAGCAAGCACTGGCGTTTTACACAGAGGAATATACGAGCCGCTCGGGATGCTTGACAAGAGCGGTTTGCTTTCGCCCAACCCTTACGGCAAGGCGACCGTGACCATCGAAGTCGATGCGCATTATGTGTATGTAAAAGCCTCAGTGGACGGGCAACGCATAACCCTTGGCATATTCAGTAAAGACCTGAAACCGGCGATCAAGCTGGACGCCAATGGCGACTACATGCAAGACGTGTTCGGCTTCAATATCGACGACACCGGCGACCCGCTTACGATTGTTGGCGGGTTTGGCGAGGTAATTACCGACGGCGTGCCAGACCCGCTCGCCACGCAAATACTGGACAGCGTGGATTTGACCTTGGCGATTCGAGACATTTACCGCAGGCTTGCGGCTTTAGGATAAGCGAGAGTTTACATGACATACCCCAAGCGTGTCGTAATTCCGTTGAATCTCGGCGACGACTTTGATATCGGCGTGCAGACTCCAAACAAGATCAATGTAAGGTTTGGCACCACGTCATATTACGGTAAAGTCCGGTTCGCAACGAAGGAAGAAATATCGACAGGCGATCCGTCTGTTGTAGTGAGCGCGGCAGACCTGAAAACAGTCGCCGACAGGTATTTGGGTGTGGATTGGTCGCAATCCATATCGCAGCTTCAGGAGCAATTCAACACGCTGCACAGCACAATGACCAATATACAGTCTATTGCTGTAAACTATTCGCGTCCAATCGAGGTAAGTATCGATGAGAACGGGTTGTGGGCGCGGGTTAGCGAAAGTCTGGACGGCGTTATAGTCTCGCGTACCGCCAGATTGGAAGGGCTTATAACGGAAGAACGGCAGTTACGCATTGGCGCGGATAGCGCAGAGGCCCGCACCCGAGAACTGGTCAGGGCTGATTTACAAACCCAAATAGATGGTCAAGGCGGGGCTATTACGTCCGTACGCGCCTATGTGGATGAAGTAAAGGGTGTGCTTGTCGACGCGGATAGCGCAGAGGCCAGCGCCCGAGAGTTAGTCAGGGCGGATTTACAGACACAGATAGATGGACATGGCGGGGCTATTACGTCCGTACGCGCCTACGTAGACGAAGTAAAGGCAGTGCTCGTTACGGCGGATAGCGCAGAGGCGCTTGCCCGACAGACGGTTCGCTCCGATTTGGAAGGAATGGTAAATGCCGCTACGGGTCTTATCGAAGATTTGTCGGCGCATGTCGAATCAGTAAGGCAGACGCTGGTTGGTTCTGATACGTCCATTGCGCAAGCTGTGGATACATTGGAAGCAACGGTGACGCAAAATAACCGAAGCAGCGCTTTCGATGCGGCGGTCGCCTGGACATTTGACGTAAACACAGAGAATTGGACTGTGACAGGCGCTACATCTGCCGTGGCGCTTGGCCTACTCACGGTCACGTCAAATTCCACGGCCCCCAATCTGTCGTCGCCAACAATCACCGAAACTGTAAACGGCGTCGAAGGCCGCTATGTCCGGGCTCTTGTGCGGCGCAAGGCCGGTTCGGGCTGGACTGGCGCGGTATACTACAAAACGGCGGGTCACGATTTCTCAGAATCCTACAAAAAGGTAATGGCTTGGCCAACGGTAGTAAATGAATGGACTATTGTGGAATGGGACATGCACTCGCTCACGGCGGGCGGCAACGATTGGCGCGACAGCAATATTTTACAGATACGCCTGCACCTTGGGGCCTCCGTCAGCGACGTGTTCGAAATTGATTGGATCGCCATCGGCAGGTACGGCGCGGCTGGCGTAAACCGTTCAGGCCGGGTGTTGTCGGCGGCGCAAGCCCTGATAACGGCGGAGGAATTGACCCGCGCCAATGCGGATTCGGCTGAGACTTATCAGCGGGAACAGGCTATATCTACTTTACAGCTAAATATCAATAACGTCGCCGGGGACTTGGCTGATCTGGATCAGACTGTAGTAAACGTGAGCGCCAGTTTGGACAGCGAGACACAAACCCGCGTGTCCGCTTTGGCGGCGGAAGCTCGCTCCCGTCAAGCCATGGCCGCGTCCTTGGGCTCGACAAAGATTTACACACAAGCGACCGCGCCTGCTTTCGACAATGTGTACCCTGTAGGCGTTAATCGTTTACCGAATACGCGGTTTGACGACGGTGTGGGGTATTGGACGGGATTCGACAGCGCGGCGAACGCCAGCGCAACCATACACCTTGATATTGCAGGCGGGTTCATTGACGGTTTCCACACCGCGTATGTCACGCGGAGCGGCTCGTTGTCCGCCAGTCAGTATTTACGTATGGAGTCGTATTTCACGCCTGCCACGGCGGGTAAGAGGTTCGAGTGCAGCGCGTATATCGTGTCGGTGAAAAGCACAGCCAAGATGCGGTTGGATTTTTACGACATTAGCCGCGCTTACATTTCGTCCAGCGCATGGTCGATAAGCACGTCTTCATCTGCGGCGATGGCCGGCGACGACCTGACGGACTACACCCGTATAGACGTGGCGTCCATAGCGCCCGCCAACACCGTTTACGCCAAGCATACTATTCATGCTTACGGCACGGGCGTCACAGGCGCGTATTTGTTATGTCTGCGCCCTATGCTGACGCTTACTTCCACAACGGCGCAAAGTGTTTACGATTGGACGCCGAACAATTTCGACGCGCAGTGGATCAATACCAGCAATAACAACATTATATACACGCTGGCCTATGACCCTGTAAACCTGATACCGGGATGGGCGGCTGCGCCGGACGCGCGCATCGCGGCCAATACCGCATTCATTACACAGGTGCAAGAGACCTTGGTTCTGGCGGACAGCGCGGAAGCGCAAAGTCGCCTTGCTTTGGAGGCAACGGTAAACAGTAACCGCGCCCTGGTAGACTTCGAGGCAGGTAAAACATGGGCCTTCGACAGCTCTTTGGATACATGGACGGTATCAGGGGCGACGGCCACAGTAGTCGGCGGCAACGTGCAATTGGCGTCCACGTCGTCCGATCCCAAGTTTACAAGCGCCAACAGTCTGACGCTCGACGCGGATAAATACAATGTGGTGCGCGCCCGCATCAAGCGCACAGCCGGAACGGGATGGGACGGAAGTTTACGGTTCGCTGTGCAGGGCGGGCACGGTTTGTCCGCCGTGGCGGGCCAGTTTCTTACGGTTGCCGATCCTACTACAGCCGGCGCATGGGCGACAATTGATTGGGACATGTCGTCTACAGATTGGAGCGGCATTGTTACGCAGTTGCGCATTGAATTAGGCAACACGGCTTCTGACACATTCCTCATCGATTGGGTTTCTGTCGGTAAATATGCTCCGAACAACGCTCAGGAAGGGTTGACGACGCTCGGCGCGGGCGTCACGCAACTGAACACTTCGGTATCCGGGCTTACCGAAACTGTAAATACTTTGGTGTCTGATGGTTCCGCGCAAGCGACAAAACTGACGGAATTGGCGGCTACCGTCACACAAAACCGGCAGTCTGCGCCCTTCGACGCATCCAGGGTTTACAACTTCGAGGCCCTTGATTGGACAGCAGCCGACGCAACCTTGACTTTAACCCCGGACGGCGTGGAAGTCGCCGCCACGTCGTCAGACCCTATCTTGCGTTCCGAGACGCTGGCCATTGATGGCGCGCATAACCGTTATGTGCGGATGCGCATTCGACGCACTGCCGGAACGGGATGGGATGGTACACTGTATTACGCGACGGCCGGGCATAACGAGTCTTTTCTTTATCGCAAGACGCTGCCTGCGGCTTCGACAGACCCTATCCAAAGCGTAAACACATGGACGCTGTTGGAATGGGACATGCACTCGCTCACGGCGGGCGGGGATGATTGGCGCGATAGCACAATAACCATGCTACGCATAGATTTGGGGGAGTCCGCCAGCGACATATTCGAAATTGATTGGATTATGATCGGGCGTTATGGCGCGGGGGGCAATTACCTGGCGGCGCAGGTAGACAGTAAATACAGCGATATAACGACTACGTTGTCAACAAACCTGGGGTCGGAAGTCAATACGCGCACCACCTTGTCGTCCGACTTCACGAAACAGGTAGGCAACCTGCGTACATTTACCGTAAGGGCCAAGGGGTCGGCGGCTGTATCGACAACAGCCGGACTTTACGCAGACAATGACACGTCGTCCATGAACACGATGGCGGCGTCTTATAATGTCTGGGTCATAAACAGGGCGGATTCGTCCGTAGCTTCGTTTACCACATACAACGTCGCTGCGAATGCCGCGAACGCAACCGCCCTGGCGGCGGCGCTGGACGCTTTGGACAATACCAAAATCGTTGTCATAGCAACCTATGGCGACGCAAAGGCCAATCGTCTGTCAAACGGCTTGGACGCGGCTATTTATCGTTGTGGCGGCACACAAGTTGTTTACGGAAACACCACCTATTTCAAGACCGGCTCCGCGTATATTCTCGTAGGCGTTCCGGGCGATGGCGAAGGTTCTGGCGCGGAACGGTATGCGGGCGTTGTGGACGCAGATACAAACGCGCTTATATCGTTTACGTTCAGCGTGCGCGGCGGGAATATAATTGGCGTTGCCGGCGCGGGGCTTATAAGCTCGCAGATAATCAAGACCGCCGCCGACATTGTTACAGAATCCTATACCCGCGCCGACGCTATTTCGGCAGAGGCGACAACCCGAGACGCTTTACTGGCGACTGTGACATCGACAATTGGCGCTCGCAAGATTTTCAATCAGGTGGATCAGCCGGCCTACGACACGCTTTTCCCGCCGAATGTAAATGCCTGCCCGGCTGCCGCCCTGGAACCGATTGTGCTTACGAACGGAGCTATATCGTTTACCGGCAAGGCGGGCTGGACGGGGGGTTGTGATCGGGACGTTGCGCACACATTGCCCGGCGGGCATACCGTGTATGTGACTCACGCAAGCAGCGTGTCATCCGCCGAAGCCTTGAACATCGTGCAATTTGGCGGACCCACGCCTTGGATCAGCGCAGGCAACGCCTATGAGTTTTCTGCCTATGTGGGCGCGACACAATGCAGTCAGGCGTTCTTGCGCATGACTTTTTACGATATTAACGATGCAGTTATAAACTACATAAGCAGCTATGTAAATACAAATGGCGGCGAATGGTCCAGCGGACTTGGCGTCAACGGCAAAGTGACCACTGCCGATTACCCCGCCAATGGCGATCTGTCTACCTACAAGAAACTGTGGGTGCATGGCGTCGCGCCTGTAAATGCAGCCAGCCTTAAATGTCAGATCACGGCCTATGGCGACAATGCGACAGGTTTTGCCTTGTACGCCACGCGCCCGTTCTTCGGTAAAATGACAAGCGGTCAGACCACGCCCGCCAATTGGCAGCCTTATGATCCGCCGGCGTGGTACGACACTGACGACGGCAACAAGTATTACTTGTGGAGCGGCATAAATGGCGCGGGGTGGGTCGAGACTACCGACACGCGCACCACGAACGCCGCCAGTGTAACTTATGTAAATCAGGCTGTAGCTACTGAAACAAACGCCAGAGGCACGTCTGAAAGCAATATTCTGGCCACGGTAAATGATAATCAGACAAAAGCAGCGTTTGACGCCGCGCTCGCCTATAATTTCGACACGACCGCCGAGGGCTGGACGGCGACGAACGCGAGTCTGACCGTCGCCTACGGCGTGCTGACGATCACATCGACCGGGACCGATCCCATCGCGCAGAGCCCAGCCGGCCTGAGCATTGCCGGCGCGACGAACCGCTATGTCCGTATTCGGATGCGTCGCACGGCCGGTTCTGGCTGGGACGGGACGCTTTATTACACAACGGCCGGGCGCGGTTTCTCGGAGTCCTACAGAAAAACACTTTCCGCGCCATCGGCGGCGCTGAACGAGTGGACCGTCGTCGAGTGGGACATGCACGCGCTGACCGCCGGCGGGACGGACTGGCGCGATAGCACGATCACCTGTCTGCGGCTCGATCTCGGCATTTCGGCGGCCGACGTGTTCGAGGTCGATTGGATCGCGGTCGGGCGGTATGGCGCGGGCGGCGTGTCTGCATCCGCCAGCGTGCGGTCCTACGCGGAAGGCGTGGCGGGTTTACTTTCGTCGGAAACGCAGGCTCGCACAGATTTGTCCTCTGCGTTTACGTCCCAGATCGGCAATTACAAATCCTATTCGATCAAGACCAAGGGCAATGCTGCGTCCGCCACAGGGCTTGGCCTTTACATAAACGACGTAGCCGCGCCACAATCGTTGGCGACTGGATATAACGTATGGGTAATCGCCCGAGACACAGGCAGTATAGTCAGCTTCAATACCTACAATCTGAACGCGGACGCGGCAAACGCGACCGCGATGGCCAGCGCCTTGAACGCACTTACCAATAGCAGCTTTGTCATAATAGCGGCGTACAACTATTCGAAAACAAACCGCTTGGTAAATGGCTTGGACACGGCCATGTACAGGTGCGGAGCGTCCAAAGCTATTTACGGCGCGGACGTTTCTGCTTTTGGCGCGGCGTCGCCGTTCAAATCCAATGCGGCTTATATTCTCGTAGGCGTTCCGGGCGATGGCGAAGGTTCTGGCGTCGAGCGATACAAAGGCGACGCGGATAATGACGTAAACGCTATTGCGTCGTATTCCACGGCGCTGCGAAACGGGCAGATTGTAGGCTTGTCTGGCGTCGGCTTGCTGAGCGCGGCCATATCGCAGACAAATGCGGATATAAGCAACGTAAATAGCACGCTCACCACGGCGGATGCAGCGCAGGCGACAACCTCGTCTCTGGTCTCCGCGCGCATGGTTTTCGAGGGCGGCGGGTTTGTGATAAACCCGGCCTTCGCCAATTGGCCGGATGGCGTGACATACCCGGTTGGCTACAGCACCTGGAGCACAAATTCAATCGGCAACGGCAATGCCGTAAACAGGGTTACGGGCAAGAAATCGCCCTATGCGCTGGAGTTGGTAAATGCCGCCGGTTATCAGCAAGGCATATTTTTCGGCAACCCGAACGGAGCGAACCCCAATTGGATCGGGTCGTTTGGCGACCGTTATCTTGTTATGCGTATCGAATTTGAGCTAGTGTCCGGCGATTTGACAAACGGCGGGTGGCTGTTCCACACATATAATGCGTTCACATTGCTAACAGAAGTAAAAGAACTGTTCTCAACAACGGCCCCCACGCCAGTCGCTGGCAGGGTGTACGTGGTCGAAAAAGTTGTCGATCTGGGTGCGGCGTCCGCCACTGCAAATGGTTGTTGTTTCTGGTTGTTTACGTCTTACGCCGGGTTTAACGGCACTTACAACGCCAAGACAATCCGCATCCACGGATGCCAGATGCGTGCGGCAACCAATGAAGAAATAAATACGTTTACCGCTGGCGGGCCAATCTCCACGGCTATCAGCGCGGCTGTTACCGAGGAAACAAATGCGCGTGTGACGGCCGACACGGCGCTGAGCAACAGCCTGACGGCCCTGACCACCCGCGTCGGCGCGGCGGAGTCGGGCCTCACGACCGAGCAGACGACACGGGCGGCGGCCGACACGGCGCTGAGCAACAGCGTCACCACGTTGACGGCCAAGCTCTATTATGACGTTGCCGGGTGTTTTAATAATTCCAATTTTGGAAACTGGCCAGATGGATCGACATTCCCGGCGGGCCTCGACGATTGGTACTCCCTGGGCTCTGGTCGAGCGCTCAATCGCGTCGTCGGCCGACGCTCCCCATGGGCGGTGGAGTTAGTCTCTCCAGTAATAGATAACGCGGGCGTCGGTATGTACAGCCGACCAAGTTATAACAACGCCAATTGGGTTGGCCCGAGCGGGTTGCGTTATTATACGTTGACCATTGAAGTCGAGTTGATTTCTGGGGATTTTCAGCGAGCGGGGTGGTATATCGCCGGGTACAATGGCGACACCTATATAACCAGTTGTATTAAAGCGAGTCTATTTACTGATGATGTTCCCGCGCCAGTTGTCGGCAAGACCTATACAATATCGCGCGTGATCGATTTGTGCGCTGGCGGCGCAACCGAGGCGGCAGTGAAAACCGCCACCGGCTATAACATGCACATATTCGCGAATTTTGCTTATTGGACCGGCCCGTCGACGGCAAAGACGCTCCACATTCATCAATGGCATATTCGCCCGGCGACGAGCGAGGAAATCCGGACATTCAATGTCGCGACCGAAATTTCCGCCGCCGTGCAGACCGAGACCACGGCGCGGGTGACTGACACGTCCGCTATCGCGCAAAACTTGATAACGCTGTCTACAACAATGGGGCAGGCTGCATCGCGTAAAGTGTGGCGTAGGTCCACAGCCCCCGCCATTGACGACATGTTCCCGCCGTGCGCGAACCGCATATGGAACTCAGACCTGGCGGAAGGAGCTTCAAGCTGGTACGTCTGGACCAACAGCGTAAACACCGCGTCGGTCGCAGTTGACGAAGGCGACCTATGGAAGCTGGTGGGCGAGCATACGCTATACGCCAACATATCCGGCATAGGCAGCGGCAAGGTGTTGGACTTGGGTTCTGCGGTAAAATACCCTGTAACCGTGGGTCGATCCTATGAGTTCTCTGCCTATACCGGCGCGCATAGGTGCAGCACGGTGTTGCAGATCGATGTTTACACAGCGGCGGGCGCGTTGCTTGCGACATTCGATTCAATCGTCACAGGGCAAGGGTCCGCCCTTAACACAGGAGTAAATAGCTCAGTACTGGGCGGGCAGGCGTTGTCCAGTTACAGAAGGCTGTGGACGTTTGGCGTCATGCCCGCCACTGCGTCTTATTGTCAGGTGCATGTACGCGCCTATGACAACGGCGTAAACCCGTATGTGTTTTTAGCGCATCCATATTTCGGCGCGATGCGCTCCGGGCAAACCGCGCCTTCAGACTATGTGCCTTCGCAGTTCGACCAACTGTGGTATAATACATCCGACTCGAACAAGCCCTACATACTTGTTTACAACTCGGACTGGACCTGGCCGACCTGGACGGCCTCGCACGATACGCGAGTCGACTCGAACACCGCCAGCCTTACACAGACCATGAATACAGTAAATGGTCTGTCGGTATTGTATGGCATTCAAGGCACGATAAATGGCCAGACTGGCGGGTTCCAGTTTACTGGCGTGCTGAAAAACGACGGGTCTGTCGCCTATAACCTTGAAATTGTCTCCAATGTAACCATATTGGGCGATCTGTTGGTTGCCGGAACAGTGCGCAACGCCGGGCTTGAGGATTTGGCCGCGACCAACAGCCTTGCCGCGTCGTCGCCCACAGGATCGAACACTACAGGCGACGTTACGATATTTGTGCGTAAAAACGCGCGTGTGAAAGTGACTGTATGTCAGACTACGGCCAGCGCATGTAACGTCCAGATTTACATAGGCGGCTTTTTGTACAGAACCGTTAACCTTGCGCAGCATGTATCCCATGTGTGTATCGCGCCTCTCAACGGGGTTAACGTATTTACCAACGGCACGGCCACAGCCTCATCCACGCAATCGGGATATTATGCAAGCTCGGCGTTTGACCTGAACACAGCGTCGTCGTGGCGCAGCGCGGCGTTGCCAACGGCGGGTGCTCCTATTTACCTTACATACCAATTACCCGTTGCCAAATCCATTACGCAATACACCGTAACTTCACAAACATACACAGGGTTTACGCCACCGAACGGTTGGGTGTTGCAAGGCTCGGCGAACGGTTCGACCTGGGTGGATATCGACACTATATCTTCGCCGGGATTTGCGGGCATCGGCTTCGGCAGCGTGCTGGAAACGAAAACCTACACAATTGCCGCAACTACAGCCTACCCATATTTCCGGCTCAAGTTTACGACGAATGCCGGTTACAAGATCGCGGTGTGCGAATTCGCGGCTTACGAAACGGCGCCGGGCGATCAAAATATCGTGTTCAAGGCGACCAATTCCAGCGTGGCGTCAAATGTGACTGGCGGCGTGGAATTGATTATCGAAGAATTCAGCAAGTGAGGAGGCTAATATGTTCATCGTAGAACCGTTTACTGTAAGCTGGGGCGACCCGGAGCATACAACCTACTTGGCGCATATAAAGCAGGAAAATGACCCGGGTTTTTTCGAGTGCGTAATCACCAAGGACGATCCCTGTCAGGAATTTGCCGATATATATGAAAAGATAGTAAATGGAGACTATGGCGACATCGGCGCTTATCAAGAGCCGGAGCCGATGCCCGTCGCGCCGGCGGTTTCTGTGATTTACGGTCCAGACGATGTTATCGTCGGAGGCGATCCGTCCGGGGCCGAGCCTGATCCGGTCGCGCAAACCCCTGTGATGCGCTTTGAACTGTGGCGCGTAAAAAGGGCGTTGCGCGACATCCCGGCCACAAGCTCCTTCAAGGCGTATGTAGGCTATAGCGGCATAATCGTAAACGATGAGGAAGGCCGGGCGATTACCGTGGACAATCTGTCAGGATTGGATCAGGTCAACTTCGCCATACGCTCGACAAATAACGTGTCGCTGAAGGATTTTTGGAGGGACGGCATTTACGTGTATGATAATTCGCCGAATTACAAGGCGTTCGCCTCGATATTGGAGCTTACGCCGCAACAAGTTATCGAACTGCAAGATCGTGTAAATAGCTACGTTGTATGAGGTAAGACATGTCTATATTATCGGGATGCGCATATGCTTTGGGTTTGGGTTGGCTGAACCATGTGAGGGGAGGCATGTATCAATCCTATTGGCGTAACACATTGGCGTGGAAAATACTCGCGGCAGTTGGCGTCATGTCGTTTACATACACATTGACGGACGTCGGCGCGCTGCAATCGGTCGTTATCGGCGCGTTATGGTTTGCGGCCATGTTGCCGACATGGGGAGCGTGGATTGACGCGGGTTTATTTCCGGCCGACTACACTAGGGGAGGGTTGTTACGAGGCATTTACATTAGGTTGAGCAAGCGTATCGCCAGTCAGAGATTACTGGACTGGATCATGATGAATATACGTGGGGCGTATTGGCTGCCGTTGTTCATTTACATAGGTGTTGCGTGCGGCCCGCTGTATGCGTCGCTATTCGTAATACCGTGCATTTTACTGTGGGCGTCCAGCTATGATGCTGCACACCACGTATTCAAGTCACCGAATCATGCCGAGTATATAGCGGGCGCAGCGTCGGGGGCGATGATATGGCTGGCGGTAATGCAGTAATACTGTAAATAACCTGAATTTACTGAAAATTGGCGTTTACAAGGCATTTTTGGCCGATTTTGGCACGAAAAAACCCCGGAGCGGGGTTCGCTCCGGGGTTTTGTTTACAACAGATATATTGTCTCTACACGCCCTCGCTGTAACACTACATTGTCGTCTGTAAACTCTATAAATATTTCGTCCATGTCGCCAGACAAAAATAGAGATATGGGGGTAGCGCCATCGTTATCCATCGCTACAATATCTGACCACGGGCACTTTACGGTAATAGACACGTTATCGCACACGGCCTGAAATTCTATAGCCGGCACCTTGGCAGTCAGAGTATTAGTGACTTCCTCGCCATTAAATAGGCGTGTTAAATAGGCGTGTATCAGAAAGTTTACTTGACATGTATTACGCTTGGAATTGTGTAATTGTGAATTGCATGTGCCTTCCTACTTTCAGCCTCTATTTACCGTTCAGGCTAACTTCCGTTCGGAACTCCAAGGCCAGGCTATCGGCGATTGTGTGCAGCCTGTAAGCCGCCTTGTCGATATCCCCGATGATGGTTTCTCCGAAGGTGATAAGTTCCTTGAGCCCGCCAATCATGCAATCCGCGTCCCGGAACAGGGCGTCGATGAGAGCGTCGCGCGCGCTGGACGTTTTTACTACACTGAGAAGATAGTTGGAATCTCGCGCCGCGACGTAAGTCTTGGCAATATGCCGTAAATAAGTAATACGTTGCCAGTGCAGCGTGGCTCGCGTGACGATGGTTACAATGCTGGATCGCGTTGACGCTTCCTGTAAGGTTATCTCTTGTAGCAAGCGAGTGGTCACGCGGCCCGTCAGTTTTGGCAGGTTCCGATTCTTGTGGTATGTTCGCACCTTTCCCAAGTCGGTGTCTATGTTTATTGCCTCGGCTTGTTTTACCGCGCTCTCCAGATTCTTGAAAGATGTCTCCTTTACCCATCTTTTCTCAAATTCCGACAAGGGGTCAACTTCCAGCGTGGCCGTAGGCTCTGGCGGTTTTACAGATCGCTTGAATGTGGTCATCACTGTTTCCCGGAAAACACGCACATATAAGCATATGACTTACGATTGTTATTATCCACAGACTCGACAATCTTATTTACTCTGAAGGCGTAGGCTCCGTTGCCAAAATAGCGGACGCACAAGTCGCCGGCGGATAACGCCTTTTCTTCCTGCATCACAGGACTCGCGCTGATAATCGTCCACGGATCGCCCGTGGCGAGACGGGTGTAAACAGGCTCTTTGGTAAGCATAACAGGTGTGTAAGGCATAATCAATCCTTATATTTTTTACGAGCTGAATCGCCATCCATGGCGTAGTTTGGAACTTGCGCCACCAGCAAGTCGTCCTCGCGGGCGCAAATCAAAATGCGGCTATCGTAGTAAATACCTCCTGTATATGTGGTGGTCAGTTTGATTACTTGCGCGTGCGGCAATACCAATTCCGCTCCTGTGTCATCCAGATAGGGCGAGAACAGAATATACCCAATATCCACGGTATGCGCCGTGAGGGAGTAAAGCGTGCCTATAGGCGTTTCTACCGGCTTGGTCAGCTTGTAGGCGTCGCGGTAAGACAGTTCGAAAATATGCGCAACGCATGTATCGTAAACTGTGATTCCGTCCAGCAAACGGAAGTCTTCGGGAAGTTCGTGCATGGTCAACTCGCTGCCGCCATATAGTAGCGCGTGTAAATTTGATCGTTCCTGTCCGTGATCGTGCGCATGACAAGCGCCTTTATCTTGTGCTTGTCATGGGCTTGTGGAATAATCGACAGGCCCACCTTGGCGCTTGCCGCGTATTTGGTAAGCGGCAACGCCTGTTGCACGGATTGCGTAAACGCATAATCCTTTAATGTTACGCCCAACACTACGCTGGTTTCGCCGATGCTGGATGCGGCCCCCGCCACCAGTGTGTTTTTGGCGGAGGTAAATGTAATCTTTGTGTCTCCGGCGGCGAATGGCAACAAGGTCTCAATACTATCTTTCAGGTCCGCCAGCTTATCCACAGTATCTCCCTTTACCTTGATAATCTCCACCACGTCGTCCAAGCTGATGCTTGGCGCGTCCGCCATGGTCGGAATGTAATGACAAACATCCCCGACATGCACGACAATCAAACTTTTGCTTGTTTGAATCCTGGTGGATTTACCAATGATCTTGGCCATGCTGACCACGGCTTCGTGCGGGAAACGAATGCTGTAATCCTTGGCTGGTATTTTCGTGTATTCGTAAATGGCCTGCGGCCCGTTCGCCGAACCGTATTCAGCTATCCCGGCTTCGACAATAATCTCCCAGCCAAACACAGATTTGGGAGACGCCGGGACAAATGTGTCGGGGAGACGTTCCGCGATTATCCGTTGCACGCAATCCGGCACGTCTGACAATTTACTGTCGAACACGGCGGCGTCTGGCGCTTCGCGCATTGTAAGGCTGGCGCGTCCGACGTGCAGGGTTGCGTGTTCGGCCTCGGTAAATTCCAGCACAACGGTCTTGCCCGCCGCGCTTACCGCCGCCAACATCGCTTTTGCATTTACCATACCCGTCGGAACTGTCAGCGTAACCGGAGTTGACATTATAGACGCGACTGTCATCCCTTGCACGAAAAATTCCAGATGCTTGTCTTTCGTGCGTACGCCAATGAAAGAGTCGTCGCCGTGCGGCTCCAACAGGCTTTTCAGACTGGTAAATAGTTTCTTCGACTCGAACATGATAACCCTTTACTGTGTAGGGTCGGAACCGGGTGCGACATAAGGCGCTATAGCGCACGCCGCCAAGCTGGCCTCGATATGCCGTCCCGCACGTTGCTCCATGATTGCTGCTCTGACGTGGAAGGTTAACTCCATCGCCACGAGAATTAGTGTAAATAACACAGTCATGGACATGAAGGTGAACCATCTCACGACTACTTTCTTGGCGACGAACTGCGATAGGTCTATGTCAGCTTCTGGCATGGCCGATCCCTACTTGAACAAGGTTACATTTGGTTTACGAATAGCAGGCTTGCCGTGCGTTTTGATTGCCTGCGTCTTGACAGAAGGCTTGAAACGGGCTTCCTCGGGCGCGTAATTAACATCGCCAAGCATCCGATGCAGTTCCGTGGCCTGAATAATCTGACATCCGTATTTTTTGGCCTTGTCTTTTTTTGTGGCGTGCGGCTCAGACATGCACACCAGATAGTCTGTGTCCTTCGTCAGGCTGTCACTGTAAATGCCATTCCTGGAGCGGATAGCCTCAACCAGCGCAGGATCGCGGAACCCGCTGAAACAAAACCGCATTCCCGCCAGTTCGTCGCTTTTTACCGGGGCTTTATGGTAGCGGGCAATTGTGTCGTAGA
>APMI01006669.1_pt1 | contig 17959 bp, 19 predicted proteins | sample 667938 | NCBI WGS metagenome assembly APMI01 (sample SAMN01084076, study PRJNA167559) | wastewater metagenome | biome: Wastewater | place: Denmark: Ejby Moelle, Odense | collected 2011-11-28 | reverse complement strand
TCACAATCCTACGAGACTTTGCCGACGCCGCGAAGCGGTGTCGGCTTGAACGAATTGTTAGGCCATGTTCTTAGGGGGCTTCATCAAGCCCGAAGCCAGGAGGAGCGAATAGCGAATCTTGCTGTATTACCCGAACCGTATCTCCCACTTTGAGAAGATGAGTATGCGGGCCATGTACAACCGTGACAATGCGGCCATCTCCAAGCTTGATGGTCACGCCCTCTGCGGTTCCACCTGCTAGGCGTGAAACGCTGACTGGGCCAGTCGAAGTAACGATGCCAGAAAAGTGCTTTGGATCACCGGATGGCCAATTGGCGAGCCACCACAGAATTAGAAGCGCGAAGCCAATTGCTAGGCCGGCGAAGAATTTGATGCTGCCGATGAAATCCAAGAGTCGCCAGCGAGTATCTGAAAACATGGCCTAACAGTTGAATTCAGCCGCGCCGGTATGACGCCACGGCGCAGCGATAGACCGACTCGGCGTCGGCTGCAATGAAGGGTTAGGGCGCACCCGCCCGAAGGAAACTCCAATGGCAATAACGATACTGGAATCCGCAGCAAACCTGCGGCAGAGGCGAGCCGAAATTGAGGCGGTTATCGACAAGCTACGCGCCGCCGATGGGGACTGGCCGATGTATTCGATAGCGGCCGACGAGGCAATGAAGGCTGTCGAAGATTCCGTGTGTAACGCATGGATGATTCTTGGCTCTATTAAACGGATGAGCGAGGCAGCACTGAAGCTGCAAGTGCGCCCTAACACCTGAGTTAACTGGTGCCGCCCAACGCGGCGTGATTTAGCGGGATGCCATGAAGCGGCATCCAGTTCAACGAATTGTTAGCTGCGGAGGCTGATATGAGCGATGAAAAAATTGACGTGCTGGCGGTGATGGCTGACGAGGTTGTCACCATGCGGCGCTTGGAAGCATGGGTTAACGAGGCGCTTGCGCCAACGAACATGGACGCCGACGAGGCCGTTGCGCGGATGGAGGCAGCCCGCGATGCCGTTGCCGAGTTGATCCGGCTTGCGGCAAACGCCGAGCGAATCATTCGCAACTGCGTGAACGCCGATCAGCTTCCAGAAGGCTACATGCACCACGCGGATGGTTTGCGCGACGCCTTGAGCCGCGTGCGTAGCAGCTAACACCAAGTAGACCCCAAAAGCGGGGCGTAGGGGGGGATAGTCGCTTTTGTGTTGTCGGTGGTCAAGTGGAAATCCTACCCTAAATCAAGGCATTAGCTGCTGGTTGACGTGCCTTGTTTGGCTGAATGCTTGCGAATATGCATTCGAATGCGGGGTCGGTATGTTGGGAAATGACAAAAATGCGGGTGTAGTCAGTGATGTGTCGGACTCGCTCAAACCTGGGCTGATCGACGTAGTTCGGTCAAGGATACGGACCAAACGCTACAGTTTACGAACCGAGCAGGCGTATACCGGTTGGATTCGTCGGTTCATCTCCAGCAACGGTTGGCGGCACCCTCGGGAGATGGGGGCGGTGGAGGTGGAGTCGTTCTTGAGCAGTTTAGCGGTGGAAGGAGCGGTGGCGGCAAGTACGCAAAATCAGGCGTTATCGGCGTTGCTGTTTTTGTATCGTGAGGTGTTGAAGATCGATTTGCCGTGGATGGACGCGGTCTTTCGTGCCAAGTCTCAGCGGAGGTTGCCAACCGTGTTGTCGGTAGAGGAGGTTCGCCGGTTGTTGGCGATGATGGAGGGCCGGCCATGGGTGTTGGCGAGTCTGTTGTATGGCAGCGGCATGCGTTTGATGGAGTGTCTGCGGTTGCGGGTGAAGGATCTTGATTTTGCTCGCAACGAAATTACGGTGCGTGATGGTAAGGGGGGCAAGGATCGACGCACGATGCTGCCGCGGTCAATTGAGGAGGAGTTGCGCAGGGAGGTTGCGCGTGCGCGGGTGCTGCATCATCAGGATTTGGAGTTGGGGTTTGGTGAAACCCTGTTGCCGCACGCACTTGCGCGAAAATATTCAAATGCCGGTAGGGATTTTGGATGGCAATTTGTATTTCCTGCTGCGCGGCGCTCAATTGATCCGCGCACTGGCGGTGAGCATCGCCATCATTTTGATGATGCCGTGCTGTCACGCGCGCTTAAGAGGGCGCGGGCCGCGAGTGGAATTACCAAATCACTCAGTGCGCACACCTTGCGGCATTCATTTGCCACGCATTTGCTGGAAGCAGGGTATGACATTCGCACCATTCAGGAATTGCTGGGCCATAAGGATGTGGCGACGACCCAGATTTACACCCATGTGTTGAATCGGGGGGGGCGTGGGGTGCGTAGTCCGTTGGATGTTTAGAGCAGCAACTGGGGTGGTTCGGGCGCTATTGGCGTGCGCGTCGCAGGCCGTGAGATGCGCTTGCGTCAGGCTGTTCATCCTTGCCTTGCCTGCTTTGGAGCTACTGCGATGATTCGTCAAGAACTGGATGCTTGCCTGCGCTTTTGCGTGGTGTCGGGGGCGTTGGCGGTGCTCTTGCTCCCCGCCGCACGTGGTCACAACGTCTATCTGGGTTGGTTGCCATTGTGGCTGCTGGGGATGCCGCTGGTGGCGTGGTGGAGTTTGCGTGGCTGGCCGCTACCCAAGCTGGCTTTGCGTTTGCCGCGTCGGCGGCGGGCGCAGGCGCGGCGTGTCTGACTTCTGATACATCACCGCAGCTTGGCCTGCATGGTAGCGTTGTGGCCTGTTTTCCACCGCACGGATGTCTCATGCCGCACATTTCCAACGCCGTTCTATTGGCCGGCCTCGCCATTGCCGGCGGTGCCGCCGCACAAACCCCGCCGCAAGACGATCCGTATGCGTGGCTGGAGGATGTCAGCGGTGCAAAGTCGCTGGATTGGGTCAAGGCGCGCAATGCCAAGGCGGAGGCGGACATCGCCAGCAGCGCGCCGTTCAAGACACTGGAAGCGCAGATCCGCGCCAGCCTGGATTCCACCGCCAAGATTCCGGGTGTCGAAAAAATCGGTGCGTATTACTACAACTTCTGGAAGGACGCGCAGCACCAGCGCGGCCTGTGGCGGCGCACCACGCTGGATGAATACCGCAAGCCGGAACCGGCATGGGAAACCGTGCTGGATCTGGACGCGCTCAATACTGCCGAAGGCACGCAATGGGTCTGGCACGGGGCCAATTGCCTGCGGCCGAAGTACCAGCGCTGTCTGATCGCGCTGTCGCCGGGCGGCTCCGACGCCGATGTCACCCGCGAGTTCGACCTCACCACCAAGCAGTTCGTGCAGGACGGTTTCTTTCGCCCGGAGGCCAAGGGTGGGCTGGGCTGGATCGACGAAAATACGGTGTACGTCTTCACTGATTTCGGCGCGGGCACACTCACCAGCTCGGGCTACCCGCGCATGGTCAAACAATGGACGCGCGGCACGCCGCTGGCATCGGCCAAGCTCGTGTACGCAGGCAAGCCCGATGACATGTACATTTCGGCGCTGCATGACGACACTCCCGGCTTCGAGCGTGATTTCATCAGCCGCACCCTGGCGTTCTACAACGATGAGCTGTACCTGCGCGGCGCGAACGGTCAGCTGACCAAGGTTGATGCCCCCAATTCCGCGCAAAAGGCTGTGCACAAGGATTGGCTGCTGCTGGAACTGCGGGAGCCGTATACCGCCGGCGGCAAGACCTACGCGGCGGGCGCGTTGATCGCGACCCATTTCGACGCGTTCATGGCCGGCAAGCGCGATTTCACCGCGTTGTTTACGCCCACCGACCACGGTGCGCTGGCCGGGTACACCTGGACCCGAGACCATCTGATTTTGAATGTGATGGAGGACGTGAAAAACCAGTTGTCCGTGCTCACACCGGGCAAGGATGGTTGGGCGAAGACCGCCTTTGTGGGCGCGCCCACCATCGGCACCGTTGGCGTGTCGCCGGTCGATCCTGATGACAGCAACGCGCTGTGGCTGACCAGCACGGATTTCCTGTCACCCACCACGCTGTCGATTGTCGACGTCGGCAATGCGCCCGAAGTGTTGAAATCCAACCCGGTGTTTTTTGATGGCAGCCTGGACGTGATCGAGCAACACTTCGCCACCTCGAAGGATGGCACCCAAGTGCCGTATTTTCTGGTGCGGCCAAAGGATCTGAAGTTCGACGGCAAAACGCCAACACTGTTGTACGGCTATGGCGGGTTTGAAATTTCGCTCACGCCCAGCTACTCCGGTGCGATTGGCAAGGGCTGGCTGGAAAAGGGCGGTGTGTACGTGCTGGCCAATATCCGTGGCGGTGGCGAATACGGCCCGCGCTGGCATCAGGCGGCGCTCAAGGCCAACCGCCACAAAGCCTATGAAGACTTTGCGGCAATCGCGGATGATCTGGTGGCGCGCAAGATCACCTCGCCCAAGCACCTGGGCACCATGGGGGGCAGCAACGGCGGTCTGCTGATGGGCAATATGCTCACCCAATATCCGGAAAAATTTGGCGCAATTGTGGTGCAGGTGCCGCTGCTGGACATGAAGCGCTATAACCACCTGCTGGCCGGCGCGTCGTGGATGGCCGAATACGGCAACCCGGATACCAGCGATTGGGACTTCATTCAAACCTTCTCGCCGTATCACCTGTTTGATGCCAGCAAGGACTACCCGCCAACCTTGTTCACCACCTCCACCAAGGATGACCGCGTGCACCCGGCGCATGCACGCAAGATGATGGCGAAGATGGAAGCGGCCGGTAAAAACGTGCGCTATTACGAGAACATCGAGGGTGGCCACGGTGGTGCCGCCAACAACGCACAGGCCGCACACATGAGTGCGCTGGCGTACACCTTCCTGTGGCAGCAATTGACCAAGTGATGCGCTGACGATGACGCTTCCCATCCCGCCCCGCGCTGCCCGGCACCCGCACACCGTCACCGCCCCGCACGGCGCGCAGCGGCAAGACCCGTATTACTGGCTGCGCGATGACGAACGCAGCAGTCCCGACGTGCTGGCCTACTTGCACGCCGAAAACGCTTACGCAGACGCCATGTTGGCCGCCAGTAAGCCGGTGCAGGATGCGCTGTATTCGGAAATCGTGGCGCGCATCCAGCAAGACGACGCCAGCGTGCCGTTCCGCAAGCGCGGCTACTGGTACTACGCCCGCTTTGAAACCGGCAAGGACTATCCCATCCATGCACGCCGCCAGGATGCTGAAGGTGTCGATGCGGCGTCCATCCTGCACGCCAATGCCGCTGGTGATTTCAGCGGCGAACAGGTGCTGCTGGACGTCAATCTGCTGGCGGCCGGCAAGGATTACTACAGCGTGGGCGTGTATGAAGTCAGCCGCGACAACCGCATGCTGGCCTATGCCGATGATGGCAACGGCCGTCGCCAATACAGCATTCACTTCATCGATCTTGCGACCGGGCAACCCCTGCCCGATGTGATCGAAGGGGTGGCACCGGATTTGGTATGGGCCGACGATAACCGCACGCTGTTCTACATCGAAAACGACCCCGACACACTGCTCACCGTGCGTGTGAAAAAACACGTGCTGGGCAGCGATGCCAGCCATGACCCCATCGTCTATGAAGAGGCCGATGACAGCTTCTACATAGGCATCGAGCGCACCCGCGATGATCGCTATATCCTCATCGGCGTGAGCAGCACGGTGTCGGATGAGCTGCGTTATGCGCCGGCGTCCGATCCGCAGGAGTTCCGCATCCTGGCCCCACGCAGGCGCGAGGTGGAATACGACGCCGACCATTACGGCGGGCGTTGGGTGATCCGTACCAATGCCGGTGGTGCCACCAATTTCAAATTGGTGACGGCCAGTGATGACGCGACCACCCACTGGCAGGACTGGGTGGCGCATCGTGATGATGTGTTGATTGAAGGATTTGAATTGTTTGACAGTTTCACCGCGATTGCCGAACGCAGTGGCGGGCTGGAGCGTGTGTGCATCCTCAAGCACGATGACAGCCAGGCGCATGTGGAGGCCAACGAATCGGCCTATTCGATGGGGCTGGACGTCAACAGCGAAGCGGCCAGTGAATGGCTGCGCTACAGCTACACCTCGCTGACCACACCGCTTACCACCTATGCACACAATGTGCGCACCGGCGAGCGCCAATTGCTCAAGCGCCAGCCGGTGCCGGGTGGCTATGACCCCGCGCAGTACGTCACCGAACGCCTGTGGGCGACCGCCCGCGACGGCACGCAAATCCCGGTATCCATCGTCTATAAAACAGGCTTTCGGAAAAACGGCACCGCCGCGCTGTTGCAATATGCGTATGGCAGTTATGGCTTGTCGATGGATCCTGGTTTTTCACCCACGATTGTCAGCCTGCTCGACCGCGGCATGGCCTATGCGATTGCGCATGTTCGCGGCGGCCAGGAAATGGGCCGTGCGTGGTATGAAGCCGGCAAGCTGCTGCACAAGCAAAACACCTTCACCGACTTTATCGATGTGACCGATTTTCTGGTGCAACAAGGCTATGCCGCATCCGGTCGCGTGGCTGCGCATGGAGGCAGCGCCGGCGGCTTGCTGATGGGGGCAATCGCCAACATGGCACCCGAAAAATATCGGGTAATCCTCTCGCAAGTCCCCTTTGTGGATGTGGTGACCACCATGCTGGACCCCAGCATTCCGTTGACCACCAACGAATACGACGAATGGGGCAACCCGGAAGACAAGCCGTTCTACGCGTACATCCTTGCGTATTCGCCGTATGACAATTTGCACACGCAAGCCTATCCGGCAATGTTCATCGGCACCGGCCTGTGGGATTCGCAGGTGCAATATTGGGAGCCGGCCAAGTATGTGGCGCGCCTGCGCGATGTGAACACGTCCAGCCACCCGCTGGTGTTTCGCACCAATATGGAGGCCGGCCACGGCGGCAAATCCGGCCGTTTCCGCCGCTACCGCGAGCAGGCGGAGCTGTATGCCTTCATGTTGGAGCAGTTGGGGGTTGGCCCCGCCACATGACCCGTTTCCTCTGGGCACTGCTGGCGTGGGTCAGCCTGATCCTGGGCATCATTGGCGCAGTGCTGCCGGTGATGCCCACGGTGCCGTTCATCCTGCTGTCGGCATTTGCCGCCACCCGTGGCTCGGATCGTCTGCGCGGTTGGCTGGTGGCGCACCCCACCTTTGGCCGCGCCATCCTGGATTGGGAACAGAACGGGGCCGTTACCCGCAAAGCCAAATGGATCGCCAGCGCGATGATGTCGATCTCCTCACTGTCCATGGCCTACTTTGCACCACGCCCGTGGATGGCCGCCATCGGCATCGGCTGCATGGCTCTGGTGACCCTGTGGCTGTGGTGCAGACCGGAGCCGCGACAGCCGCCGGAGCCACCGTTACACTGCACGGATGACTAAGCGCATCGTACTTCTCGCCCTGTTGTTCACCGCCCTTACTGCCTGCGGCAATAAAGGCCCCTTGGTGATGCCCGATAAAAAACCGGCAGCCACGCCTGTCGCACCCCAAGACACCCCGCCCACAGACACGCGCCCAGCGGCACCGCAATCGGGTGCGCACACCGCGCAAGAGTGAGCGCAGCAGCCATGCGGTTCAGCAAAATGCACGGCGCTGGCAATGATTTTGTCGTGCTGGATTTGCGCAGTGGCTCGGCCGCGCCATCGGCTGCATTGTGCGCACGCATGGCGGACCGGCATATCGGTGTGGGTTGCGATCAAATTCTGACTATCGAATCCGCATCCCATCCCAATGTCATCGCCAACTATCGCATCTGGAATGCCGACGGCTCGGTCTCTGGCCAATGCGGCAATGGCGCGCGCTGCGTGGCAGCGTGGTTGGTGCGTGATGGCGCAGCCCCGGCACAGGGCAGCTTCATTATCGAAAGCCCTGCTGGCAGGCACACAGTCGAGCACGATGGCCACGGTGGGTTTGTGATCGACATGGGCCCGGCGCGGTTTGCGCCTGCGGAGATTCCGCTGAACGGGTTCGAAGCAAGCAGCCTCTACACGCTGCACCTTGGCGCCGAGATAGTACAGTTCGGTGCAGTGTCGATGGGCAACCCGCATGCGGTGATCGAAGTGGACGATGTGGCGAGCGCTGACGTGCTGCGTATCGGCCCACTGTTGCAAGCGAGCGCCGCATTTCCACAGTCGGCCAATATCGGGTTTGCGCAGGTGCTTTCGCCCACCCGGATTCGCTTGCGCGTGTTCGAGCGCGGCGTGGGTGAAACCCTGGCCTGCGGCAGTGGCGCGTGTGCGGCGGTGGCGGTGCTGGCCCGGCGTGGACGTGTGCAGCACGATGCGCAAGTGGCCGTGCAGCTGCCGGGTGGATGTTTGCAAATCTGTTCCGATACACAAGCCGATACGATGCGCATGGCCGGCCCGGCCACATTTGTGTTTGAAGGGGAATGGTTGTGACGATGGAATTTGACGGTATTACCGAGAAGCTGGGCGCGCACGAAGTGGCCACTTGGTTGCGTCGGCATCCGGCTTTTTTGCAGCAATTCCCGGATCTGGCACAAAGCTTGGTGGTGCCACGCGAAAGCGGGGCCACGGCGTCGCTGGCCAGCTATCAACTGGAAATCCTGCGCGAAAAAAATCGCGAGTTGAATCAGCGCCTGCATGAATTATTCGCCACCGCACAGGACAATGAACGGTTGGCGGTGCGCGCCCATCAACTGACCTTGGCGTTGATGAAGCAAACCAGCGCCGCCGATACCCTGCGGGCGATGGCGGCTGCACTGGTCGAAGATTTTCACGGTGACTTGGTGCGGTTTGTGCTGTTTCATCCGGTGGCAGCGATTGACGATGCCGACTGGTTGCAAGTAATTGCCGCCGACAGCCCGCGGCTGGCCAGCTTCCGCGACATCATGGGCAACCCCGAGCCGATTTGCGGTCGCCTGCATCCCGACAAGAACACGCTGTTGTACGGTATGCGCGCCGATGATGTGCAGAGCACTGCCTTGCTGGTATTGCCCGGGGTTGGTTTGGTGGCCGTCGGCAGCTGCGATGGCAATCGTTTTTACCCTGGGATGGGCACCCTGTTTTTACGCATGATGGGTGAAGCCTTGGCGGCGGCGTTGCAGCGGTTTCAGTGACCCGCTTGCCTGCGCAAGCGGAAGCAGGCAGCGAAGATGACGCTGACTCCGGACATCGGTGACTTCCTCGCCTTTCTTGCAGTTGAGCGGCAGAGCTCTGCGCACACACTTGATGCCTATCGCCGCGATTTGGCGGCATTGGTGGCGTGGGCGCAAGGCTGCGATCTGCTGAGCTTGCGTGGCGAGGATCTGCGTGCCTTTATTGCCAGCGAGCATCGGCGCAAACTATCGCCAAAATCCTTGCAGCGGCGGCTCTCGGCCTGCCGCAGCCTGTATCGCTGGCTACTCAATCTGCGGCCTGCGCTGGCGAGATCTGGATTTCGATCAGGGCTTGGTCAGTGTGCTGGGCAAGGGCAGCAAGCAGCGCATCGTGCCGGTGGGCTCGCATGCACGCAGCGCGTTGCAGGCATGGCAACAAGCATCCCGCGGTGAGTCTGCGTACTTCGTGTTCCCTGGGCGCGCCGGCAAGCAAATTTCAGCGCGTGCGATTCAATTGCGCATCAAGCAATTAGCCCTCCGGCAAGGCGTGTACAAGCGTATCCACCCGCACTTGTTGCGACACAGTTTTGCCAGCCATGTGCTGGAGTCATCGGGTGATCTGCGCGGCGTGCAAGAATTACTGGGGCATGCCGATATTTCCACCACCCAGATCTATACCCATCTGGATTTCCAGCATCTGGCCAAGGTGTATGACGCCGCGCATCCGCGTGCCAAGCGCAAGCGCTGATGCGACCTCAGGGCAGGCCACGGATGCCGCCGAATGGGCGATTGGATTGCAAGACATGCCAACTGTCGATTTCCAGCGCGCAGTCGTAGCGCGCATCCAACCCTCGGTGGTGCGCATCGGCGACAAAGGCGCGATAGCGCTCCTCGACCTGTTCCGCCCAATTGCGTGTGGGTGATGCGGTGGCGGCATCGAAGGGTGGCGACTGGCGCAGGCACTGCTCGGTTTCCGGGTCGCCTGCGCCGAAGACGCTTGCCGTTTCGGGGGCCGCCGTTGCCGGCTTCGGCCGAAACTGGTGGCGCACGCGCAGGCCCAGCGAGAGCACATGGCTGCGATCCAGCCCGCGCCGCTGCAATGCGCGTTGCGCGGCGGCATAGCTGGCCTGCACCTGGCGCAGGCGGCTACTCTGTGAGATCGAACCATGCCGAATGCGGTAGCGATACAGCGGTTGCGGAAGATGCCCAATGCTGCAAGTTTCAGACAAGCGCAAGCACAGGTCGTAATCTTCCGCATAGGCGGCCATTGGATTGAAGCCACCCACCGCCAGATAGGCATCGCGGCGGATCAGGCGGAACTGATAGGTCATGAAGTGCACCAGCAACTGGCGTGCGGAGTAGGGCGTGTTGCAGCGCGTGCCCGGCCCCAGCAAAGCGCCGTTCTCGTTGATTTCGACGTATTGCGAATACGCCATCCCAAGCTGTGGATGTGCGCGCAGGAACGCGTGCATTGAAGAAAGTGCGATCGGCTCCAGAATGTCGTCGCTGTCCAGCACACCCAGGAATCCACCACGCGCCTGCGCCAATGCTGCCGCAAGCGCTGCTGGGTTGCCGCGGTTGCAACCTTCGCCCAGCACTCGAAACCGCGCATCACGCGCGGCGTAGGCCGCAGCAATCTGGCCACTGCCATCGCTGGAGCCGTCATCCCACAGCAGCCCTTCCCAATGCGGATAGTCTTGCGCCAACAAGCTGTCCAGCGCCGCCGGCAGGTAGCGGGCGGTGTTGTAAATGGGTACGGCAATACTGATCAATGGCGCGTGCATGGCTGAATCTTCGGGCAATGAGGGCGCTTGAAGCCGGGATGGCCGTCCCCACATTGTCTTCTCAACGGAGAAAACGATGGACCCCAGCCAGAACCCCACGGTATTTCATGCCACCACGATTGTCTCGGTACGCCGAGGCGGGCAAGTGGTGATTGCCGGTGATGGTCAGGTGACGCTTGGCCACACAGTGATGAAGGCCAATGCGCGCAAGGTACGCCGGCTAGGCAAAGAGGGCCGCGTATTGGCTGGGTTTGCCGGTGCGGCAGCGGATGCGTTCACCTTGTTCGAATTGTTCGAGGCCAAGCTGGAAAAGCACGGCCAATTGACCCGTGCCGCGGTGGAAATGGCCAAGGATTGGCGCACCGAGCGTCGCTTTGGCAAGCTCGAAGCCTTGCTGGCGGTGGCCGATGCCGACACCTCGCTGATCATCAGCGGCACCGGCGATGTGATTGAACCGGAAGATGGGCTGATTGCGATTGGTTCGGGTGGCATGTACGCACTGTCTGCCGCACGCGCGCTGCTGGCGCATACCGAACTCGAGGCCAAGGCCATTGCCACTGAGGCGCTGAAGATTGCCGGCGATATTTGCATCTACACCAATCAGAACATCGTGGTCGAGCAGCTGTAAGCCCGCCCTGCGACGCATCGGGGCGACCCGATCAACCAAGCGAGTATCGGGGAGCGACTTGATCGGGTCGCCCCGATGCGTCGCTGCCAAGGACCCATCACCATGACTGACTCTTCCTCCATGACCCCACGCGAGATCGTTGCCGAACTCGACCGCCACATCGTCGGCCAGCATGCGGCCAAGCGCGCGGTGGCGATCGCCCTGCGCAACCGCTGGCGGCGGGCGCAGCTTGCGCCTGAACTGCGCAACGAGGTGATGCCGAAAAACATCTTGATGATCGGCCCCACCGGCGTGGGCAAAACCGAAATCGCGCGCCGTTTGGCCACGCTGGCCAATGCGCCGTTTGTGAAGGTGGAAGCCACGCGGTTTACCGAAGTGGGTTATGTCGGCAAGGACGTCGAGCAAATCATCCGCGACCTTGCCGATACTGCGGTCAAACTTTATCGCGCACAGGCCCGTGCCAAGGTGCGCACGCAGGCCGAAGAGCGCGCCGAAGACCGCATTCTGGACGCCCTGCTGCCCAAGCGGGAAACTGCGCCGGGCTTTGGCTTCAATGCTGCCACCACCACCACGGTGGATATTGGTGCAGAGCCGTCTTCGCAAGAATCGGCCACCCGCCAGAAACTGCGCAAGCAATTGCGCGCCGGTGAGCTGGATGAGCGTGAAGTGGAATTTGATATCGCGATGAAGAGCAGCACGGCATCGTGTTTATCGACGAGATCGACAAAGTGGCCAAGCGCAGCGAAGGCATGGGTGCCGATGTCTCACGCGAAGGCGTGCAGCGCGACCTGCTGCCGTTGGTGGAAGGCAGTACCGTGAGCACCAAGTACGGCGCGGTGAACACCGATCATATTTTGTTTATTGCCAGCGGTGCGTTTCATTTGGCCAAACCGTCGGATTTGATTCCGGAGATGCAGGGCCGTTTCCCGATCCGGGTGGAATTGGGCGCACTGGGCAAAGACGATTTTGTGCGCATCCTGACCGAGCCCAAGGCCGCATTGACCAAGCAATACGTGGAGTTGATGGGCACCGAAGGCGTCAGCCTTGTGTTCGCGCCGGAAGCGGTGGAGCGGTTGGCCGAAATTGCGGCACATGTGAACGAGCGCCAGGAAAATATCGGTGCCAGGCGCTTGCACACGGTGCTGGAACGCCTGCTGGAATCGCTGAGTTTTGATGCACCCGACAAGGGCGGCAACGTCCATATCGACCGCGCCTATGTGGATGCGCAACTGGGCGAGCTGGCGCAGGACCCGGATTTGAGCCGCTATATCTTGTGAGGCGGCGCAGGGAGGCGTGCTTGTCTTTTCCTTCTCCCCGCTAGGCGGGGAGAAGGTGCCAAAGGCGGATGCGGGAGTTCTTCAACTATTGAGGCTGTAAGTGGCGTAGATCGCCGCCTCGTCCAAGACATGCCCGCGCATGGCACGCAACACATCGGCGGCGGTAAATGCGGTCGGCAATGACAGCGCGGCCACATCCAGCGCAAAGATGCGGAAAAAATAGCGATGCGTACGCAGGTCGTGCGGCGGTGGATACGGGCCGTCGTAGCCAAAATACTGCCCAGCCATCGCCGCATCGCCGGCAAACCAGCCGGTGTAGTCGTTCAGGCCGGTGAGGCCGCCGGCGTCATGACCCTGTGGTTTGCCGTTGGCGGTCAGGCCGTGGCTGCAACTGCCCGCCGCGATTTCGTGCACGTCTGCGGGAATATTGGCCACCACCCAGTGCACAAAATCCCCGCGTGGATGCGCCACTGGAATGGGGGTGGCGCTATCGGCCACCAAGCCGCCATCGGTGGGTGCATCGGTGTCGATGCACAGCAAGGCAAACGATTGGGTGGCCGCCGGCGCAGCGTCCCACGCCAGATGCGGATTGCGATTGCCGCCAACGTTTTGCCCATGCTCGGCACCTAGGGCGAATTCGGCGGCGAGAGTGTGCCGGTGCTCAAAACTGTTGCTGTGGATGTGCATGCGCGTCTCCATGTGGACGATGCGTGCAGTGTGGGCGCGGTTGTTGCCGGCATCAAGCCAGCGCGGCCAGCAACGTTTGCGCCACCCAGCGTTCGGCGTAACCATCGAGGGATGCGCCTTCGATGAACCCGCAATGGCCGCCGTGGTGGGCCAGTTCCACGCTGACCATGGGCAAGGTCGCGATGCGATGAAACTGCGCCAGCGGAATCACCGGGTCATCTTCGGCCATCAGCACATGGGCCGGCAGTTGCAATGCCTGCAAGCGATCCCCGGCGATGCAATAGCCGTTGAAATATGCCTCCAAATCGGCGAAGTCGGTGTTGTTGTGCACCATCCACGCGGTCAACGCGCGCATCGGCAGCTGCAATACGTCGTTGCCGAAGGTGTGAACTTGCGGAAACAGCGCGCGTTTGCGGGCCAGTGATTGCCGCCATTTGCGTTCGAAATAGCGCAGATAGAATGCAGGCCCGGCTTCCATCTGATCCATCGCCCCGGCGGGATCCAGCAGTGGGCATACCGCTGCCACGCGCTGCAGCGGCAGGCCAGCCGCCGGTGCGCGCAGGGCGAGCCGGAGTGCGAAATTGCCACCCAGGGAATAGCCGGCGGCGACCAATGGCAGGTCTGGCCACAGTTTGGCCACCGTGCCGGCGGCTGCCAGCACTTCATCGAGCCGATTGGAATGGAACACGCCTTCGTTGAGGTGATGGCTGTTACCGTGATCGCGGAAATTCAGCCGGAATACGGCCAACCCCGCGTGCAGCAATTGGGCGGCAGTCAGGCGCATATAGCTGGACTCGGCACTGCCTTCCCAGCCATGCAGCAACAGCGCCATCGCACGCGGCGGTTGTGCGGCAGGCAGGCTGGCAATGCCGTGCAGGCGCACGCCGCTACCCACTTCCAACACCATCGGTTGATGGGTAGCGGCGGCCTGCTGCAGACGCACGCGGCCGCGCGCGCCGCGCATGGGGCTGGAGGCCAGCAGTGATTGCGCGTGCCGATTACGCAGCCAACGAGGCGCCAGAAAGGGCGAGGCAGTCAGGCTCACGGGATGCTCAGGCTTGCGCCATCGCCTGTTCGATCTGGCTGCGCGCAGTCTGTGCAATCCCGCGGCGGCCGCTGTGTGCGTCGGGTTCAATCGGCGTCAGAAAGCACACCCGTACCTGACGTACCGGTTCACCCAACAGCCGCAACAGATTGCCGACGAAATGCTCACCCGGTGCGAATGCAATCACGGCTTGTGCATTACACTGCGGGCCATAACACAGCGCCACCGGTTGCACCGGTGCAGCCGCCTCCACTGCAGCGGCAAAGATGCGCGCATGAAACGGCCCCAGGGCTTCGCCGTCACGGGTGCCGCCTTCGGGAAAGGCCGCGACCGCTCGCCCATCGCGCAGGCGCTGGGCCATTTCGGTCATCACCAATCCCAGCGAATCGCCGTTGCCACGTTGCAGGAAGATGGTTTCCGCCTGCGCCACCACCCAGCCGAGCAGCGGCCATGCGCGGATTTCGGATTTGGCAATAAAGCCCATCATGTGCTGTGAATCCAGCAGCATGATGTCGATCCAGCTGACATGGTTGGCCACAAACAAGGTGCCACCTGCCAGTGGTGTGCCTACGCGTTGCAGGCGCATGCCGAAGATCCACAGCAAGTTGCGCGCGAACCAACGCACCGCCGCATGTGACAGCGGCCCGCCGCGGCCCAGCGCGATCAGCAGCATGACCACCGGCAGACCGATCAAGGCGTGCCACAGCAGCAGCGGTGTGCGCCAGACATAGCGCAGCACACGCAACGGGCGGGCGTCGGTGGGGGGGCGGGTGGTCATGCGGGGGGAGACATCCGAAGCTGCGACGGAAACCACGGGCGGCATTATCCGCCAGCGGCAGGCGGTTGCGGTAACACCGCCAAGGTAATCCGGCTGATGCACACCGGCTTGCCGTCTTGATCGTCGATCTCGATCGCCCATACCTGGGTGCTGCGGCCAATATGGATGGGGCGTGCAGTGCCAATCACCACACCATGGCGCACTGCACGCAAGTGGTTGGCGTTGATTTCCAGGCCCACCACGGCATTGCCGCCGGCCAGCAACATGCCGGCGCTGCTGCCCAGGGTTTCCGCCAGCGCCACCGATGCACCACCGTGCAACAAACCATAAGGCTGATGGGTGCGTGCATCCACCGGCATGCGCGCGCGCAGATAGCCATCGCCCAACTCGATGAACTCGATCCCCAGCGCCTCCATCAACGTGCCGCGGTTGCGGGCGTTGAGGAGGTTGAGGGTGATGCCTTCAGGCCATGCGTGGGGGGCAGTGGACAAGGCTTGGCTCAGCCAATCCGGAACGAGCTTGGACGCCAGCTGCGGATATAGGAATCGTTGCCACGGCCGCCGTAACCGCTGCTGCGGCCATAGCCAAAGCCGGCCTCACGCTCGCGGCGCACGTGCATGCGCTCCACCAATTCTTCACGACGGCCATCCAGCCAATCGGTACGGCCCAAGCTGGCCGGATCCACGCCGCGATGCTTGGCTTCGCGTGCACGGTAATCGCAAAAATCATCGTAGGCGTCGAGTTCGTGGGCCAGCTCACGCACCGACAATTCGATCATCACCGCATCGTCGAGGAAGCCCAGCACCGCAACGTTGTCGGGGATGATGTCATTCGGGTCGGCGAAATAAGCCAGTGCGCCCAGCACGCGCTGGCGGTCGGCTTCGTCCAGCGCCCACGCCTGATCGCGCACCATTGCAATCATGTCGTCCAGCCGCAGCAGGCGCTGACGAATGAAATCCGGCACTTCCGATTGTTGCGCACCGGCCAGCATGGCCACGGCGGCGTCGATGACCTCGTCCGCTGACTTGCCTTCGACCGCCTTGCGGGAGCGCTCTGCGGCCTCCTGGAATCGGGCAAGATCCTGGTCGTTGAGCTCGAAATTCAGGCTAAGGGGCATAACAGTGTCCACGGCGCGGAATGAAGACTCGCAGACTAGTGCGGCGCGGCGGTTGCCGTCAATCCGGAAATGCGATGACACGAAGGTTTTGCGATGGTGATGGCCTACAAAATGGGCGAAAGCCCCGAGCCGAAGGCGGTGAACACGCGTACACCCAGCCACTTCAGGCCCAGATCGACGTCCGGAAAGTCACCCACCGGCCGATTGCAGCGCCGAAAGTCGGGGGCAAACGGCGACACCGGCTGTGCCGTCTGCGGGCAGTCTGGGCCGGGCGTGTAGTCGTAGCTGGTGGCGTATTTGATCGGCCACAGGTCGAAGATCGGCATGCGCTCGGAAATGCGCGCCAAGGTGTGCTCTACACCCGGCAGGATCGGCGAGGAATCACGGCGGCCAATCGTCCACGCATTGGCCGGCTGCATGTCGCGCTGGATACTGGCGGCCAGTGCCTGGGCGAAGTGCGGGTCATCGATGACCACTGCATTTTCGGTGTTCCACGTGTCGCCACGGGGGTCGAAATTATGCGTGCCAACCACGCCGATGCGGTCATCGATCACCATCGACTTGGCGTGCAGGCCCATACGCAGGCCGGCGGTTTTCAAGCGCACCGGCAGACCGCCAGAGGATGCGAAGGGGGAGGGCCGCCCAGCCTCACTACTGGGCTCACTGCGCAGACCGCGCTTGGCCAGCCGCCGTGTCAGCCGGTTGGGCTTGATGGCGGGAATCGCCGCATCAATGTGGGGCTCGGCATCCACATCGGTTGTGGTATCCGGGCCGGCGTCCATGTCGGCATCGAGATCAGCATCGGCATCCAGCCACAAGCCGGCACCGGTTGCGCCCAGCTCAAAGGGTGCATCGGCCGGGAATGGTTTGAATTCGTGGATTTGAAAGCCGAAGTCGCGCAGGTAGCGGCGTTTGTATTTGTACGACACGGCATACGCCAGGAAGGCGTCGGTGGCGGCCAAACTATTGGTGGAAATCTGCACGCGCGGTGGCGAGGGTTGCTGGTGCAGGTTGCGGAACAGGTGTTGCGCGGGTTTGGATAACACCAGATACGGGGTTTGCAGCAGCACGTCGTGTTGCGCCCCTGCAATCAGTTGCATCAGGTTCTGACTGGCGAACCCGGCCGGGGTATCGGCATCGGCTTGCAGCAAATCCTTGCGATGCTTCACCGGCAGATCAGCCACAAAGCTGACATGCAGCACCGGCATGGCTGGGGCCACGAAGCGTGCTTGCACCACGGCGTCATCATCCACGCTGGCCAAAAGTGCGCGGACCCGCTTCGGGTTGCGGAATGGGTGGTGCGGTGCGGGTGGCGGGCCATGTTGCTGCAAGTAGCGGGCAACGTCGCCCAGGTGGGCCACCGCCACGCTGCGTGGCGACTGCCAGAAGGCATCGAAATTGGCGGTCATGTCATGCACGACCGGGCCGACCACCATGATGTCGCGGTCGCGGAAGTTGTAGTCCTCGCCCCAGTCGTAATAGTCGTTTTGGTAATTGCGGCCACCGGTGATGCCCACCTGGTCATCCACCACCAACAGCTTGTTGTGCATGCGTTGATTGAGTTGGTGCCAGCAGCATGCGGCTGCCACGGCATACATCGGCAGCGACAGCCGGGCGCGATCGAGCACCGGGTTGTACACCCGCAACTCCAGGTT
>APMI01028086.1_pt1 | contig 17972 bp, 8 predicted proteins | sample 667938 | NCBI WGS metagenome assembly APMI01 (sample SAMN01084076, study PRJNA167559) | wastewater metagenome | biome: Wastewater | place: Denmark: Ejby Moelle, Odense | collected 2011-11-28 | reverse complement strand
TATACTAAGCACTGTGAAAATTAAAAATATCTTACATATAGGATATAATTTAACTAAAATAATAAAAACATTAAATTGTACAAATAATTAGATATATAACATCAATTTAGCAATTTCCTTATTTATTTCTTGGTTTATTGGCTTAAAACTTTAGGAAATTAAATATTAAATTTAATATATAGATTCCCTTTTTGCCTACTGTCTATAATAGTCATGCCTTCGCCACTAACTTCCTTCAAAAACTGTGGACTAAAAATAAAATAAAATTTACTTGGGTATTTAGTCAAGACTAACTCTTATAATTCGATCATCGAGTGTTCTTATTTCAATAGGATCGCAGGCGATTGCTTGTGCTAGTGTGATACTGGCATTATAGATCAGGTCGTTTCCCTTACGAGTGAATAATTAGTGCGATTGTTCTTATATTTAAAATATTAGGCTTGATTTGTTACGAGAAATATTTTAATTTCCTTGATCTTTAAATATTAGCTTTGTGTCCTTACCTGAACCTGATTTTATTTATAATAGCTTTTATTATTTTACAGTCGACAATGTCCTTCCATCCAGATTTAAGACCTATATCGAACGAAATAATTACTTTGCGTTGATATGAAGACTTCTTAGCTACTCCTCGATACAACTAAGAAAGTGTACAAGGCACTTTCACAATAAGATCATTATTAGGATATGTATCTTTATAATTAAGGGCACCGAAAGCATGACTAAAGATACTACCTTTTTGAATAACTTTCTGATCGAGTATTTTAGCGAGGACATTATTAGACTGAAAGAACTTCTAAAATATTTAATCAGGGTTATTGCCAAATCGATACCCTCCTTTTAGTTCTCCTTCCATAAAAAGTCCTTCCTTTAATTTATTCCACCCATGTTTATCGTAGAATGAACGTTTGATTGGATCACTGAGCACTTCGTATGCCTATGATATTTCCGAGAAATGATGGTGAGCTGTGTTTTGATCTTATTTTGCAAATTTTGGGTGCCATCTTAAAACTAGTTTACGATAACTTTATGCGACTTATTATTCTGTTGCGTTACGTTTTAGGCTTAAGGTGTCGTAATAATCTTTGCCCATTTTTGAAACTTATTATTCTTTATTTACAACAAACTATTTTAATAAGGATAATACAAACATAAAGAGTATTTAGATAATCAATAATTAATAAGTTAATCACAATAGTAAAATTGCAATTAAGTCATAGCAAATTAATAAAATTCTTAATATAAATAGTAAAATTTTTCTATTCTCCATTCGCAAGAAGATTATAAGCATAAAGTCTAAATAAGGATGAACATGAATAGAAGCCAAAGCAATTTTTCACGAGCACTGGCCAAGCAAATCAAGAAGAGCACAGGATTTAAATCAAGACCGAGTCTTGAACTGCGCACAGTGTGGAAATTTCGTGACACACATAAAGAATCCAAGAAAATGACGACGAGTGTATTGTTACAGCCAGTTAAGGCTTAAACGCAATAATAACAAGTCAATCAAGTATACGAGAGCGCGGCTCAGCAAGAAATGAAAGAATTTATTAAAATGATGAAGAAAAATTCAGATGAGAGTACGCAGATTAGCAATGTTCCAGTTTAGCAGCCTAGAATAATAAACACGAGTCAATCTTCTAGATCAATGCGTTCCACAACTAAATCCTTATGCCAAAGTCGGATATCATACGATGTTGGGTAAGATCAGTCGGCATGTGTTCGCTTTGATTTAGACGATCTAGAGAAGAAAATTTAATTGGCCATTTCGAATAAGTTATCCAAAAAATGCTATTCATCTGTTGGGTTCCCCTTAAGCTCACGAACCCAAGAAGATGAACTAGACTTATAATTAAAAGGCCTGATTGCATAAGTGAGAAAGTATAAGCATAAAGAGGATAAACCCGACTATTCTGATCAAGCTATTGACGAAGATATTAAAGAAATAAACAAGAAAATACGTATAATTGAGAAAGCAATAGCATCAAGTTATACAGAACATGAGGTACGTTTTTTCGAAAAATTCAGATGATTAAAAAAGTGTTTTCCGCCGTAAAGAAGTCGAATAAAAAATACTTAATTGGACTGAAACAATTACCAAGATCAAATTTATCATGTAGTAAGCTATCTGTTAGCAAATCACCTCCTTCTATTCACTATGAGACAACAAGTAACCTTAACATTAACAAAGATATGTCAAGTTTTGTAAAGCCGTCGACAGGATGTTACGTGTCGAATTCTCCAAAGAAATCCCCATTTTTACTAAACCGTCAGCCCCTACCCCGCAGCATATACCAAAGATAATTTTTGTACTATGGCATAGTACATACTTATTCTTCAAACAGTGCGCGATTGGATCATAATTTGACATGCCAGATAAAAAATAATGAAAACCCAAGTATGCTAGAATCACAGAACAGGAAGACGACGTACTAACACGATTATCAAGCTAAGGGACATCACACGCAGGTTGATTCTAGAGAGCTAGACTGTCGTGTCGATAAATTCAAGTAATATTTATTTTATGTAGGAATACGAACATTAGTTTCATACCTAAGAAAAATGTTCAAGAACATGACAAAAATGGAATTACAGGGTTGAAGAAAATTAAAAGAAAATCATAGCAAAGCATAAATTATCAGTGCCAAATGCAAACTGGGTCGTACTTGGATCAAAACGATCGCCAATTGAACAAAATTAGAAACTCAATGTGTTGTCCAGCTCAATCTAATAATAATAAATAAAATTATAAACCAACAGAGGCCAAGATTTGCGATAGTAAAATAATCAAAACAGAGCATCAATCACAGTTTCAGTATAAAGGTGGCAAAAATATGTTTGAACCTGATTTCAAGGAGAAGACTTTAAGAGACTTGAAGTATTCTTTTAAAGTTAAATATCAAGTTTGATTCTGTCTGTAGAAACTCAGTCACAAATTTGATGTGTAATTAAATATTAATAATTGATATTTTTTGAATGTTATAATAATACTATTAATATTAACTATTATAGTTATATCAATCCTATTATTTTTTATGTATTTAGTCTTTCTTTTTTTGGTTTAATGCTCAACTATTAATTTAATGTTTCTAAATATATAAAAATTCTGATATTATATAATATTCTTCCATAAATCAGTTAATTAATATCGGATTACAAATTTTCCTTGTAATAGAATACAAAAATAAATAAAGCATGGATAAATAATCTGAGTAGTACGAGTTGAGGCATGTTCAAGGACAAAACTCACGCAAAATATCAAAACAACGATAAAGATAATGGCTCAAATCTGCGCTTGTTTAGATTTAGGATCATGTTGCTGATGACGCTGCCATTATTGGCGACAAGATGACCTAATCGAAAGTTTAAAATAGCGATTATAGTAAGAATGGTAAAGTTAAATTTGATTAAAAGACTAAAAGCTTAACTTAATTGAAGCAATAGTAAGATGCAATCAGACATAAACTGAGGGAAATTAAAGCGATATCCAAAATAGTGAAAACTTAACACAAAAAATATAACGAAACCAAATAATTTAAAGTAAAAAGTAATGCAGAGTTACGTTAGCTTACTAAAATGTACAAATAATTTAAATAAAATCTTCTCTAAAAATCAAGAGTGATAAAACTCGAAGAATAATAATAAAAATAGTAAACAAAAAAATTATAATAAGAACGAAAGAAATGTTAATGTTAATAGAGAAGAAAAAATATTGAACAAACTCTGCAGAAAATGGCGAAGAGGAGAGCTCAGCGGTTATAAGAGCATCAAAAATAGAAGATTAAATTGAAATAGTTGAAAAAACAAAAATTATTCTAAAAAATGAAATAAAACTATATGCTGAAAGCAAGTAAAATGAGCGAACTCGAAATGCGTAGATATAAAACAATAAAGAAGATGTACTCAGTGGATATGTCGAAATTGTCGCTTCATGAGAAATCCTACGAAAAGGAGCGAGCCAATCGACTGGAGAAACGTACATTGAGGATGACAGAAAGTAGAGTGTTACCAGAACTGAACGTGTACAAATCGAGATTTTTTGATCAGATAACTTAGTATGAGAAACAAGAGAAGTAAAGACTGTAATAATAAGCAGAACGCAAAAAATCAATAAAAAGAAAACATAAAGAATTTTATCAAAAAGTTGTCTAGGAGCATCCTTTGGTTATAAAATAGAAAGATTTGAGTGAATAAGAAAATAAATAGAATGAAAAACACGCATTAGACTGGAAGTAGTTTAGAAAAAAAGGAAATTAACTCTATAAGCAAGGACAAAAACATATACTGCCAGCGTAGAAGAGACACAAAAAATAATAAAATGAGTTGAATATAAAGCAGAAGAAAACTTACCCTAATTACCTCCATGAAATTACTAAAAAAATAAATCAAACAGCCTTAACAGCTAGCCCATACAGTCACCAACTATAACATATTGAGTCAGTCCTTCATAGTAAAGTCCATACGAATTAAAAAGTTTAACAGGTGAGACTTTTGATGTAGAAGATGGAAAGCGACAACCAAATTGCTTATGGTGCGAACTCAAGTCAATAAGAATTAATAGACCGATTAAATTTTAAGATGAAACTTCTGCAGATATTAAGTTGATCAATTTTATAATATAAATGCAAGCTAATTATATAGCATAGTTAACTGTTATTTATTAATTTGTATCGTATTTACTTGTATTGTTAGTTTATGCCAATTTATTGTCTGATATAATATCAAAGGTATTATTATAAAAATATAACCATATAACTAATTATAACCAAGTGATTCCAAATTCCATTATCGAAATATAATAACATCATAGCATACATATTAGCATCAGCATCATAAATAATAATAAAGATGGGGTGCGAGTATACTAGAATGTAGAATATGACATGCTAGGAGATCATTGAGTTGCCATCTCGAACATCATCTATCAGTAATGCGAAAACATATAATAATAATCATAGTGTTAACAATAGTAAAAGTAATAGCAATAGTAATAAAAAGAGTGTTAATCGCAGTAAAGCACGAACCTGTCGAAGGAATATTTACAGCAGTGATGATATCGGTGAGGAAAATATAGTACCTGTTGCTAATTATACACTCATGAAAACGGATTATGAGTTCCTGAAAAAGATACTTCGCGGGCATTTTATTTTCAGTGAGCTTGATCATAATGAAATCATGAGGCTTATTCAAAATATGGAGGTTTATAAAATCGATAAGGATACAGCTGTATTTAATCAAGGAGACCAAGGTCATCGATTATTTGTTATAAAAAGCGGAGTTATACAGATTTAAACGAAATTTAAGAAAACATAAAAATTGACAGCTGGGCAATGTTTCGGCTAGCTTGCGTTAATTTATAGAGCACCAAGATCAGCCACAGCCCGTGCGTTGAAAGCATCATAATTTTACTGTATTTCTCAGCGTATATTTCAGAAAACTATGTAATAGGTCATGATACGTAATTTTGGCTTTATTAAAAGTCACATAGTTCAAGCCTCGATCTTCAAATTCTTAACAATGAAGTAGAAAATAATGATCACCCATAAAGCTCAAATTTTAAACTACAACTAAGGTGATTATATTTACAAATTAAAAGACCAAGCTAGCGCAATGTACATTATTGCTAAAGGTGTTGTCAATATTATTAAAGCTGATCAAAATAAGATTATTTTAGCAAGTTAGTAATTTTTTGGTGATTCTTGCTTAGAGAATGGTAATTTAATTAGATAGGAATCAGTGATTGCAGGAACTGATTCAACTATTATTTCAATATCGTTAAAAGATCTACATAAATGTGTCAAATAAAAAATGTTTAGACTATCATTCTATAGTATCATACGACGTGCATTTACTGAAAACGACTATCTTAGTAAACTCCCGAGTAAAACTCTATAAAAAGTGCTATCTCTAGCTCAGATAAAATATTTCGCGAACAACTGCCAAATTCAATCAAGCACAGCCCCTCATAGATAATTCTATATTTGTTTATAGGGTGCCATAAATAACAAAAAAGTGGGTTCAGTGCATAACTTGGATCAGCTAATTTAACCGATTTCCATTAATAATATTATGGAGATCATTAAAAACTAAGGTGGTTATGTTGCTGTGTTCAGTATCGATGCTATCTAATAATATGTCGGGGAGAAAGCGATCAATACTCTGAAGGAGTACCGTAGTCAGAAAAGTATTAATATTAGTGTCAGCATTAATTAAATTAACTATGATGATATTAAAGATAATGGTTTAAATTAAATAAGAGATATCTAAATTGCCGATTTGAATCTGTTGTGCGAACGCAAAAGCAAAAATACTGAAGAAAGTAGTTATAAGAGAACAATATGTGTTGAGGACTCGAAAAACAAAAATTAATATATGTTAATTTGTTTCAAAAATGATCATAAAAATAAAGACATAGCCAAAGCAATCAAATACCAAAAATCAATACTAAATTTAATTTCATCACCATTCGCGCCAGTTTTACACAAATACGAAAGTACAGCAATTTCTTCATTATTTTTGACTTCTTCAATGGGATCATATACTTTAAGTTAAATTTTAACATAAAAAGTAAATTAAAATTCAATGTAGATCTCTAGCATAAGTCATAACTAGAATGCTGGTCTGACTCAATAACAAATTCAGTTCACAATGGCCTGTCTCGTATGTTTATTATAGACAGCACATAACAAAAATATTGTTCTTCGAAACATAAACCCAGACTATCTGATAATAAATGAGAAGAAAGGACAATCGCAGGGGTATCTAAGTTTTGCAGATTTCACATAATCCAAAATACTCTAATAATCGAGTGGGTATAGAACTTTCACTGTAGTTGGGTCACCTCATCATATGGCACCATAAATGATCGCTGGTCGAGGCTACTCATTCGCTGTTGATTTATGGGCACTCGGTGTTGTCTTGTATGAAATGATAAGCGGAGTGTTGCCATTTGGGGATGACTCTGATGATCCTTATCACATATTCGAAGACGTATATCTCAGTACCGGATTTCCAGTGCCTTCAAGGTATGTGTAACCGTGTTGTCTCAGCTTACTCTCCATATTACTGAACAAAGATTAAAGTGAAAGAAATGTATAAAATTATAAACAGCTACAATCCATTGAGTATTTTTAAGGTGTTAACTGGCTTAAATTGAACAATTATTAAACTAAATCTCCATTAATTTGCTATGTTAATTCTCGAGTACCTTCTACACAAAAATGTATATTAAATAAAGATGTGAAAACATATCTAGCAGAGTTCTTAAATTAAGTTAATAAAGAAGCAAACAAATGAGTAGTTGTTTAAACATTTAATAAGGGTTAGAGTTCGTGAAATCAGCTAAATTGTTTATACTGGCATGATTTGTATTTCCTCTATCTTTTATGACGATTATATAGAGAATAAAAGAACAAAAAAATAGTTAAGTCAACAGATAATCAATTATCCCAATATTATTCATATTATCTCTTAGTTGGAGACCAAGGCCTATACTGACTGTTTTATTGACATAATATGGGAGTCATGTTACCCTTTCGATAGAACACTTTTGTGCCTGACGCTGCCAGTGTCCTTATATCAGCCAGTCTTGGTTTCTGTATACTTTTCATTTGATATTCAATCTTTTTGGCTAGGAAAAAAGGGGCTGGGTGCTGAGGTCGCTTTGTTGTAAGCATACCGTCTCTTATTAATTTTAAAGGTGAGCTGCTAATTGCTATTGACTCATAATTGGAACTTTTTGCTTTACGGACTCTCAATTTGAGGTAACTATTATTTTGCGATATTTTTGTCTCATTTCTTTTCGAGTTTAAAGAAAGTTCAGCCACCCAATCAATTAATTCTGCATTTCCGACAAGCGCACTTGTATTTTTTCGAGGATTATTGGCTGTAGTCAGACTTCTTCGCCGATCCTTAATAATGCACTCTTATGTATGATCTGATGATTATAAAGTTATTGTGTTGTGATGTTTTTGTTGTTTACGGCGGACTTGTCTAACTGAATGATCGGTGAACGGGTGCAAAGTGGCGAAATTTGGAACAAATATGTGCATTAATAATTAATTATTTTAACACTTACTTTAATCAGCATCCTGAAAAATTAATATATTAAGTATCTGATTCTATATATGAGCTTATGAGTTTAGGTTGAGACTGACTTTATAAATAAAACTCACTCTTTAATATCGGCATTGTGATTTTTTCACACTTAACCACTTTAAATCTGACTAGAAAGAGTCTTATTGAACATGATTATAATTTTGTGTTAAGATGTGCGTTATAAATTATTGAATGTAACTTAATAATATAATAAAAAATATCTAATTAATTTTTATTAAGATTGTAAAAGATCACATAAAAAATACGCTGAGATGAATAAGAAAACATTGATAGCAGTTGTCGTGACAACAGTTGTGGCATTGACTGGCACATTCACAGCCTACCATTATGATTTATTGGAGCATATCCATCCTAGTCTTGCCAGGGATGTCTAGCATACTTAAATTATGAGTATTCCTTAAGTGAAGGACAGTACGGACAAGACCGTTAAAGGTGGTAATGCTGGAGATAAGAAGAAATCAGGAGGAAAACTATAAGCGAAGGTTATTTAGAAAAGTGTTAAAGTCTAAAAAGGACAGAAATAGGAAAGCAAAAGTAAAGTATAAGATAAAAAATCATCAAATGCCAAGAAATAAGCAAGCAAGCACACAAAATAAGTCTAGTAACCCAAAAGCGAATAAAAACCAAAAGATAAATCGGCTACTAAAAATACTAAATAAACAAAAATAAACATTGAAACTGGATGTTCAGGTAAAAACAAGAATAAATGCTAGGCACCGATCGATATTGACTAGGATGCTAGAGATAAGAAAAGCACTGTTGCAGATGCAGTGAAAAAGACTGCTAAGAAAGTAGAGAATAAAGTCGATTAAGTTAAAGAGGCTGCTAGTAAGAAGAAATAACTTGCACAAGAAACAGTGAAAGAGGCTGTGAAATCGACAAAAAAGAAAGCGAAAAAGCAAGCTAAAAAAGCAAAATAAGCTGTTGAAGAGGCAGAGTAAGCTGTTTAATAATAAGCTGAAGATGTTGTTGAGTAAATTTCTAGTAAAGCAAAAAAAATTAAGAAGAGCGCCAAGTCTACAGCGAAAGACGTAAAATAAAAGGTCGACGATGTAACTGAAAAAGTAAAAGGTTCCGTCGAAAAATCGGCAGGCAAAGCTGCCAAAAATGTGAAGGCTGCATCTCAATTAGTTGTTGATTAAGCATCAAAGCTTAAAGATTCAGCAAAATAAAAAGTAAAAGCCGTTGTCGATTAAGGAAAAAACAAAGTTGATTAAACAAATTATAAAGTAAAAAAAATTGCATAAACTGTCAGTGAAAAAGTTGAAAAAGGTGTAAAAACTGTTGCAAAATCTGCATAAAATGTAAAAGAAGCTGCGAGATCTAAGCTTGATGATGTTAAAAAATCAGTAAATGACGCAAAATAAAAGATTTCATAAAAAGCTCAAGAAAAAGTTGAGTAATCTAAAAAAGCAGTCAAAAATGTAATAAGTGATCAAATAGATAAAATTCCAGCTGTTGAAAGCTTGATTGCAAAAGGGGAGAAAAAGTTGGAAAAAGGTGTTGATGCTGTTGAATAGAAAGGGTAAAAAATTAAATAAAAAGTAAAGAACGCTAAAAAGAAGGTTGAAAAAGCTGGAAAAAAAGTAGTAAAGGCAGTTTAACAAGTGATTGATGATTAATAATAAGTAAAACTAAATAAAAAGTCCAAAAACGAAAAGAGATAAGAAACATAATAAAAACCCGTAAAAGTAAAAATCGACAAAAAATAATCAAGCAAGAAAGGAAAGGTTACTGTTAAATTACTATAAACAAAGCCAGGTAAAGCAAACAGTGATAATAAAGATAATAAAAAACAAAGTCAAAGTTAAAAATCTACAATTTAAAAAGTTGCCGAAGTTGTTGTGAAAAAAGCAGATGTCACTGCTGATTTTGTATTAGACAAGGCTTAAACTATTAAAGAGAAAGTATAAGAAGGAGTCAATAATTTTGTGTTATAAGCTGATAAAAAGGTCGAGAATGTTATTGGTGATAACAATAATCATGACCAAAAAGACGATCATGATGATCATGATGACCATGATGACAATGATAACGATAATAAAGACGATAATGGAGTTGATTCTAAAGAATAGAAGAACGACCATTAGTAAATAAAAAATGAATAAAAGACTTAAGAAAGTGATAAAGATGGCAACGATAATACTAATGACGATGATGAAAAATAGAAAGTTATCGTTAATGAAGTCATTATCGATAAAGGCAGTATAGAAGTAAATTGACATTGATTATACTCTTTATTTAATATTAAAGTAAAATCTATCTTAGACAACCTATATTGATTAGTAATATTGAAATTTAGTTAATAATCTGCAATAAAATGAAGACAAAACGAAAGTTAAATGAAACTCCAGACCAAAGTTCAGAAATAAACTCTCTTTACAAATCATTAGACAAAAATACGATGTCAGTGCTGCTATTGTTGAATTAATATAGAAATCGAAAGAAATAGTTAGAAGTACATTAGGCTCCCTTCTTGAACTAAAAATTGCAATTATTAAAATCAACATCATCAAGTATAAGCTCAAGGACAAGTACAAATCCCAATCCAAAAAACAAAATTATCAGACTTTAAAGTAAAATACTAAACATGAGGAACATTGATTTAAAGAGTTTATCTGCATGGCTCAACATCAATATAAAGAAAAATGATAGATGTAGCAGACAGACAAAATCAGTGATGCACACTCGCTGGCAAAGAAGCGAAAATAATCGAAATATTTTAATAAATTAGATGGAAAATAGGGACTATTACTCCAATTAATCTTGTCAGCCAATCTGTAACATTTCTACAGCAGAAGTAAGCAGAAGGCAATCTGGTAATCGATCTCTAAAATTACAAAAATATAAAACGATGAATTTATAATCGAATGAAGGTTTAAGACTTATTAGTCCTTTGAAAAGTTATTGTAGCTCGAAATTATAAGTAACTGGGTTTAAGGCCCCAACAAGCTAGACTATTGATCATTTACACAAAGGTTCTAGAGAAAATGTTCGCATCAAGATATTGTCCAGATAAAATATAATTAGAAATTCATCTTTATAATTTTTTCCATCTTGAATATATTTTCACCTAAAAGACTGCATTTACATATAAATGTTAATTAATGATCATTTTACAGCCTTGATAATCCTTTCTAAAGTTTCGACTGTATCTGCTTAATCCTTGGTAATCATATAAGACTCATATACTCCTTGCACCATGTCGGTCCTTGCTAGCATAAGTCTATTAAATTCCATGTTATATTTGGTACACATATTGCGCAGTATAGCTTTCATATGAACATCTTTCAAATTTTTCTAAGAAATGTATACTCCGAAGGTATCTATCCAATCAACGATTTCATTGTTGGAATAATAGAGTTCAAACATTCCATGAAGATTAGGCTCATCGAGTTCAATACAGTCATATATGAGATTTAGTTTTTTAAATTATTTGAAATGCACAGGTCTAATTGATTCCACAAATATTTTCATTTACTTCTTCTTCTTTTCCAGCTTCTTCACATCAGTTTCCGCTTACTTCTCAATTTCATGCAATTTTTACCTCTTTTGTTATACCAGTTTGATAACATTTGCGATTAATTCCTTTTCATCCTTGCTGATCGACAGTGCATTCATAAAAGAATTATCGCCAGCTCGAATATATTTTTCAATTGTTGTCTTCTGTTATATGTTATCAAGATGGTCTCCCAGTAAAAACAAAATAACAAATTGCATGATAATTTCGACTGTGAAGCTTTAGACTTCGTTAGGGTCAATTCCATATCGATCTTACAAATAGTACGTGTAATCGATCGTGTATAGAGTTTATATTAGGTCTTATAAATTTCGGTCGTAGCAATAAAGCTCAAAGCATGCTAGAATGTTCAAATCAGACCATATGTACAAGTATTGGAATCCAATTTTCTGCTTTTTATTTATTGTGCGCTGTTTCTAAGAATTAAAAATAAATTACATAGAGATAATATAGAAGACTGTTAAACTGTTAGAATTTAGCCAATTTTTTCTTAATGTCCTCATTAAAGGGAAAGCTTCGGAATTTGCCGAATCTTTTTTAATTTTCGCTTAAGAACTTTCTAAAATTACTTAAAAATTACTTGACAATTGGAGGCTTAAGAACGGCAAATTTCTTCTTCGGCCATTTACTAGGAATATAATTTTATATAAAGAAGGGATCCTTGTTTAGGAGAGCAGCAATTATAATAGCTTTTTCGCTTTCAGTAAATTAACTAGGTAGTGCAGGAATTTTGGTTGGAGCAGTCATTAAAGGGGCTGATTTGTGGAAAGAATTAGCAATTTTTGTGTATTTTTCATTTAATTTCTCTTATTTATTTATAAGTTTGAGCTTAATTTCATGGTCATCAGGCTAATCTTCGTCTTAATCCTATTTCTTCAATCTGATAATGCCAGTGCTTCTTCTTTTTTAAATTTCTCGAGCCAATTCTACATAAGATTGCTTAGTTTTCAATAAAATTTCCATGTGTTTGTTAATGTTGACAACAAAATCTTCAATATTACCAAATTTATTCAACTTAAGCAGTAAACTAAATACTTGACTTTGTCTGTTCTATTGATTGAGTTCAATTAGATATCTTTGTTATTATGTGAAATTTTTCAATGATTTGTTTATGAAATCTTTTAAAAATACTTTCACTAACTCAATGTTTAAATGTTATTTTTATTTGTTCTTTAAATCGAGTCCATGACAAAAACTGATGAATATTTGATCTCCAGTCTTAATCAAAGCAGAAAGGAAACTCTTTTAAAGTCTACTTAAATAATCTCCTTAAGAAAACCATTCAGGCTGATACAAATCATTCTAAAAAGAAATTTAGTTAATTTCATTAGTTATTTGAGACTTCATAGGACTCTATATTTTGGCTATTGGAGAAATGTCTGATTTCTGAGTTAGCATATCAGATTTTTGGACTTCTGTTTTATGTTTTTAAAGCTTATTAGGGAAAAATTATAAATCGATTGCAAGATCGTTTCGAACTTTAGCATCAAATGATCTTTGCTCATTTAAAGGAATTATATTTCTACGAATTTCAGGTTTCTTATCAGGAATAGTTTATTACCCACCTTCTGGAATTTCGCCCTTTTTAACTAACAATTTTAAATAGCCAATAATTTATTAAGTGGCGTTAAGATTTTCAGGGAACTATCTTTCATGGATGAGCTTAGTCCCTTTAAAAATTGCAAAATTTAGAGTTTCTCCTAAAAGTATGCTGCTGGTGTGCTTTTTAAGAGGATGAAGAGCGTAAAAGAACATAAGTTGATCAAATTAGTAGATGAGCTCACGAAGTATTTTCTTACCAAGATAGGATGCCGATTTTCTATTGTTGAAAAATATGATTCCGCTGTATACTTCTGTTTTCTTTGAGCCTACTTAAGTCATAAAAAATTGAAAATCATCAATGTACAATTTGGCATCATTAAGCTACTTTTCCTGAGGCGGAAACTTCCTACCTGATCTCTTAGTAAGTGCTTTTTGACTAAAAGTTTAGCTACGCGATCGATCATCGGAATTATCCTCATCTAAAATCAGCTCGAAGGGTTGGGTCAAGTTAAAGTTGAAAATGTCCTGGATTGGAATATTATACCCTCGTGGGTGTTTTAATCCTTTGATATCCACTGTGATATGGAAGGCTCGCTTTAGTAGAGCTGTTAGGAAATGTAATTGAGTATTTTTGGAGAGAAAAAATTACTTTTGGGAACTGCGATGACTTATTAATACTCCCTTATCCATTGTTATTGTTAATAAAATATATCCATATAAGATATTCAGATCAATATTAGTCCTATATACTTGTATGAATGTCTTCTAAATTTTTAAACAAATCTTTGCAATCATGCTTTTATAATAGATATTAACATTATATTAAAGTTTAATATAAGAGATATAGCTCATTTTTGTATATTCTTGATTTCTCAATTTAAGAAATTTGCTTTTAATTTATGTACTTTATTTCTATTAATATAAGGCAAGCATTAACATTAGCATATATTATATATTAACATTACTGTCACTAAATATAATGAGTGAGTAGTTCCAATTAGTCCGTACAGAGGAAGCCCATCGTGAAGCTTTCAACAGAAACAAAGCGAAAATAGCCGAGTTTTATAAATTAGATCTCAATTCACTGCAACTAGTTGAAGTAGCTTAACGTAACGACGGCAGTATCCATAGCTATTGTCAATTTAAAGTTAAAGATAAAACTAACAAAACTGCCAGTCTTAAAGTAGACTGTCTCAGAACTGAGACTAAGTGGACAGGTCAGCAAAATATGGAAACTGGACTTTGATCATTTAAAACAAACATATCATATTATTATATTTGTATTCATTAGGTTTTTATGCATTAAATGAGAGTAAGTAGATCAGAAAACTTAGTGGTGTTCAACGTTATGGAAAGTTATTTTTCTACCTGTTAGCCTCATCATAGCCTCGAATGATAAAAACCCTGCACCATTTACAGGAAAAGATCTAAGCATCGTGACCCCAAACCCTTTGAAAAATGTCTTGTAGCCCTCCTATCTATATTTTATAATAGCGCACTCCATTGCTGATTTGTATTTCAAATTGGAAAGAGATTGAGATTGGATTAATGTTTTGACATAATCAATCGGATAAGTAAACAGCCATGATGAGCATCCTGAGATTCCTCCGGCAAGAAATGCACCCATAATAGGAGCTTAGGAAATATCTTAGCCATCTGGAGTTAGCATCCTCATTCCAAGTTCATACACGCTGAAATATACTGAAAGTGCGATATTTTCTCGAAGCAGTGTCGGATAAAATCCCAAGTATAATCCCTTAATACCGTGTTTTTTATATATGCTGATACCGGCGTCGATAGAACTATGATACTTGTTATTAATATCGTTTCCTTTTTGGATTTGCATCAGAATGCGCGTGTGATCAACAGGAGTCTACAGTTTATGTATGCGTTTACGGTGACTATTGAGCTTGGGATGCCTGTTAATAGGCCCGAGATGAAGACGATGCCGAGAGTGGGGATTGCATCCTCTTCGTCCTCGTTTTCATCTTGAAAATTAAGGAGAAATCTTTTAATAAGACCGTTGGAACCGAACTGCAATGCGACTTGAGCACCAATTCCTAATAGTGGTGCGACCGATCCTAAATTATTAACAATATACCTTTGTAAAATGCAGCATATCCCTATTCTTTTCTGATTTTGTTAAAGCAGTCTACGATACCTTTGTACTCTGGGTTGATGGAAGACTGATTTATTAACCTAACTTTAATTATTTCAAAGGGTTGCATCACTAGCACTTGAGTCCATCCGGAAACACAACCGCTGATAAAATCTTTAAGCCCATCGTATATTGGCATTACTACAACACCACTATGAACTATTTTATTTATAATTTATCATTTTTGTTTATATTACATTAGCCAAACTAATAAGTAGAGTAAATATTTTCATCTCTCAAAGTACTATTCAATTTATCTGTTTAATTAAATTCCATACTTTTATGATAGAACTATAATTGAAACTTCAATAAAATAGTTTAATCAGCTTATTAATATAAACCTAAATAATCTACTTAAATTTGGACTAATAGCATAATATATATAAAAATCAATTATTTTTCGGTAAGTTAGAAGTGTTCGTGGTGATAATTGTAAACCCATTGGGTAAAGTTGGCAATGCTTTTCTACAAAATATTCCATTACCAGTCATGCCTGCATTACATTTACATTTTTTATCAACAGGATCATAAGTGGCATCATTTCCACACTGATAACATTACCCTAAATACATTGTTGATCCTGCTGAACACTAACATTATTTTTTAGTTGGGTTCCATTTAGATAGATTGCCTTGACAGTAAACGCAATTCCCTTTGCTATCAAGGAATCCAGTTGGGCATGTACATTTTTATAGAAAAACATCGAATATGAAACTGTTAGTGCATTGTGCTGCACATTTTCTTACTCCTGATGCTGTCGTGTAAGAGATTAAGCCAGGTCTGCAAGTACATTGTTTTGAGGTCACGTTGAACACTTAATTTGATTTACAAGCATTGTTGATCACTTGTGAAGAAAGAATGTAACAGTTACCATCTAAATATAGTTAATTGGGCTGACACATAGTGGAAAGACTAGTGCATGCTTGTTGATCGTCTCTGAAGAAATCTTTGAAACATTCGCATACTCCAGATGTAGGATTATATTCGGAATTTGGCTTGCACATTACACATTTTGGTGGATATTGGTCAGTGGCAATCACACCACCAGCTCTTTGACATCCTAGATAAGTTGTGCATTCAACATTACCTGGATTTGAGCCTGTTCCTTATTTGATGATAGGAAAACCCACTTTTGATAAAGCAATGCCACCAGTACTAGGCTCAGCAGTTGATACCATTTAAATAGAGAGACCTTCTGATTAAAATGATTAAATAAAACTCAGAAGCTCAACTTTATCATATTGGAGAGCTCCTGCACCCAAGACATCAGAAATAGCAAGTAGTCTTCTTTTAGCTCCCGCATTGAAGAAACTAGAGAGTCTTTTAGAATTAAGTTTGATGATACCAATAAACTAATTATCTACTAAGTTGTTTAAACTTCTATCAAAGAATGTGGCTACTGATTGTACCACACTGATAGAAAGCACAGTGTTGACTTGAGAGTAAATTACGTATCCGATGTATAATGACTCAATCGAATATTTTTGGTTTGAAATATTTAAAGTCACATTAATTGTATTAGCTGTAGTATTTACTATTGAGAAGAGAATCTGCAGATCAATAAATCTGTCTTGATATTTGATGCCTGTCATGTATGCGCGTGCGACTGGATACTTGGAAGTTGCATTCCATTTTCGAATATCACCAAATGGAAAAGTCACATTCACAATTCGCCAATTTACAGTCACATTAGCTGGTTGTGCTGAGTTCACGTTTGCTGCATTCTGATTTATATTGGAAGCTGTAGTGACAACAGTTCGACTAAAATCCAGCAGATCAGGAGTGTTTGGTATAAAGGACCCAACTCGTATTTATTCCCTTGCTGATACCATATAGTGAATGTGCATTTTTGTCCAGTTTGACGTATCGCTTATTACGATGTAGAGTGTGAAATATGAAGGTTGAGGGATCGCCCGGACTGAAAAATCTAAGGCAGCTGGATCGAAGTAGCTCTCAATATAGTCAATACCTAAATATTAATATATTAATACCCGCAATTAGCTCATAGCCTGTTTGCATGTTATACGTATTTTTGAGGGTCACATTGTACAAATTTTATCGTGTTTTATTACCCGAGAATGCCAGATTTACAATATCTACAACATCTATAAAATTTATGCGCTACTTGATTATAAGTCAGGGAGAGTTGGTGCCGATCCATTACTAGAGATTATCGGTAAGCATCCTTGACTAACGGTTTGCTCGAACAGAAAGATCGTGATGAATGCCAGTAATTTTATAAACATGATTATTATTATATACTTACCATTTTCTCTACTTTCTTAAACAATGTTAGCCCATCATACTGTACTTATTATGATACAAAGCACATACTTTTATTTGTCGTGTTCTATTTGTTAAATTTTCACGATATCAAGCAGTTATTGAGTTTATATAATATTTAATGAGCCGACAATTTAACAATTTTGAATCATTTTGTTAAATAGCTCAAACATTTTAATAGTCTATATGATCTAATTAGTTTCCAAAGAATATTTTAATATTGTTTAAAAAGTATAAAAATTGGGATAAAATGGGTTATTAATTTGAATCAATATTGGCATATTCGCAAATATTATCATTAAAGATTAATCCATTTAATTTTAATCAAAAGTGTACATCCAACAATTATAG
>APMI01016946.1_pt1 | contig 17976 bp, 10 predicted proteins | sample 667938 | NCBI WGS metagenome assembly APMI01 (sample SAMN01084076, study PRJNA167559) | wastewater metagenome | biome: Wastewater | place: Denmark: Ejby Moelle, Odense | collected 2011-11-28 | reverse complement strand
CGCCACAGTGGCCGACTTTTGCTCCGCCCCGTGGCCGGTTTTTACTCCGCCGTTGACAGGGGTCTTCATCGCGGCGCCTATGGCGTAGCCGCCTACGTCCACTTCGAGCCATCATAGCCGGAAAGCGGAACGTCAGGTTTCATCCCAAGCCAGACGTCCTGTCCGACTAGGTGAACGGCAGCTTCCGGAAAACACAAAAGCAGACTGAACGACCTATATGGAGGCGCGAAGCGGCCATCCGCGCGGCGGCCGCGGGAACGTAAACTTCAGCCCGAAAGCGGAAATTGTTTCCGATTCAGGCCCGTATTGACTGATGCCCAAAGCCAGGGCACAAAGGTGACATCCACGGTCGCTCGCGGCAGGAAAACATAGGGCATTTCAAGGCTTCTTCGATAAGCCATTGAAATCATGTGAGAATCCAAGGTCCCCAGGGAAGCCATTTTTGGACATATTCCGTCCGCTCAATATCCGGCATTCCTCGACAGAAAAAGTGACGTCTTTGCAGCCACTTGGCGCAATTTCGAGTCAGAAACTACGTGACGTTCTCCCGATCCCTAGAGCGTCCAGAGCTCTGTAACAGACGGCTGGGGACCCTGTTCGGCTCCCCCAAAAAGGGCCGCGACCAACTAAAGTGTTGGGGCCGACAGCAGGCTGAGGATTTCCAGTGTTACCGCGCGGGAAGAAGACGTTTTTCTGTAGCCGCAAAGGTCTCAAACGGGGTCAAGCATGATCCTTTGTGTCCACGAGCTGTGGGATGACACACATCGCACAATGTCAAAATATCACGTTCGTGACGAGCAAGCTATCAGCCGAACACAAGCTCAGGCACAACCACTTCCCAAACATCTCGGTGAAGGTGCACCCGGAACTCTTCCTGACTGTCGGCCTTGCGCCAGCGCACGATGGCGCCAACCTCGCCGCGGAGGAAGTTGTGTCCTTCGGGAGGTGACCAACTTTTGGCCATGCGTCCGAGAATTTGTCCCCGAGCGTCCTGCATCTTCCAGGTAGGGCCGTCGCGCACGATCTGAATCGGATCTCCTACTTTTGCCGTCGAGATTGCGACAAGCGAGGGATGATCCGGCTTGAGACGCCCGGCCCACGACAGGTCTACGGTCTTGAGGTTAGGCACTTGGTATAGCGCAACCGGAAAATCGGCGGCATTAGAGACGCTGGACGCGGCGCGGCGCAGCAGATGCTCTTCGCCGTGTGGGACGAACGGATGCTGTCCTTCGGCAATGATGGCAAGGCTACGTCGCGCTCTGGTCATGGCGACATAGAAAAGGCGGCGCGGCGCATCAGAATCCTCGCCCTTAGAAGGCTTGTCCCAGCCACCGTTCAGGATGACGACGTCGTCGAATTCCAAGCCTTTCGATCGATGCGCCGTCAGAAGAAGCAGTGCGCGCTGATCGCTGCGCGCATCATGTGCCCACTCAGCGAACCACTCGACGAGGTCAGGCACGGGCATGGTTTTGTTCGCAAGCTCTTTGGCCAGCGCGGCGATGCCTTCGCCGATCAGGTCTGTCCAGCGATTGGACGGTATCGCGTTCAGCACGCCCACCAGATCACGGACGCCCTGCAAACGTGTATTATCGCGGCGTAGGACGTCGATGAACTGCTGCATTTCGCGCAGACGCCAGATGCTGGGCAGGCTCTCATTTGCCATCTCCACCGGAATGCCAAGCGTTTCGGCATAAGCGCGCACCGGAGCCAACCGCCGCCAGTCACGAGCGATGACCGCCGCACGCGACCAACTCCACTCCGGATCAAGGCGCGATAATCGCACGAGTTCGTCTATCGCGGTCAACGCCTGCGCAACATCACCGGATGGGCAGTCCAGCACTTGCACACGCCCACGGGCCACCGGATCGAGCGCTGCCATCTCTCCGCCGGGCGGCGCCTTGCTGCGCTTGCGATCGATTGCAATGTCGTGACTGGCTTTCATACGGGCAGCGGCTGGCGCAATGACTGCATTGGCCGCGGCAATGATGTGCCCAGTCGAGCGATAGTTCTCGACCAGGAACATCGGTCGTGCGCTGTAGTCGGCTTCGAACTGGCGGATAAAACGGATGGACGCCCCAGCGAAGGCGTAGATATTCTGATCGTCGTCGCCCACAGCAAACAGGCTTAGGCGAAGCTCCTTATCGTCCAGTGAACGGCCTGCGACGGCGGAGATCAAAGCATATTCCTCAGGACCAATGTCCTGATATTCGTCGACTAGAATCCAGCGATAGCCCTGAATCAGCGTATCACGCTGTGCCTCTGCCTCTGGTTTGCTCAGTCCTTCCCCGTTCAACTGGCGCACTGCTTCCATAACGATCCCGTCGAAGTCGTGGGACGTCTCGCTCGCAGTTCCGGCAAAGCTCGCGCCCACCAGTCGCATCGCAAGTGCGTGACAAGTGGATATGGTCACCGCAGCCGCATCATCGCCGATCAAATGCCGCAGCCGGATGCGTATCTCGGCAGCGGCATGACGGTTGTAGGTCAGCACGAGGATGCCGCGCGGGTCCTCACGGCGGACACGGATTAGGTAGGCGATGCGATGCACCAGAACGCGCGTCTTGCCCGAACCTGGTCCTGCCAGAACCAGGACGCTTGTTTGTTCGCGGTCGTCAGCGACAATCTCCTGCTGGACTGGATTCTTCAGCGCCTCTACGATCGTCTTCCAAGAGCTGCCAGTAGTCTGACGCCGGATCTCACCCCCCTTGCCGGGCATCCAGCGACGCAGAAAGGCGTCACGCTCCAGCACAAAGTAATCCTCGGACAGCCGCAGCGCCTGCTCCATCGCGGCAAGGCCCTTTTCTGCATAGGCCGCCATCACATGGGTCTGGATGGTCTGCTCTGTGTAGTGATCCTCCAGGGGTGTAAAGTCCTTCACGGTGAACTGGCCGCCCGCGGGGTTCAAATGGACCGTCATTGCCTGCCGGAAAATCGTCAGCCCTTTGCCCAGCGTTACCACTTCCTGCTCGTGCAGCCACAGAAGTGCGCGCTCCATCAGTTTTGTCATGTCCTGAATGCCGCTGCCGCGCAGCAGCGCATCCCCCGTCAACGTGGCGAGCAGATCACCCATCGTGGTCTCGACCTGGATGTCCTTGCCGCGGCTGCCCTTAGGCAACCTGCCCAGAAGGTGCCCTAACAACCGTTCCGCACCCTGCTGCCGCAGGGTTGCGGTCTGTTCCAACGCCTGCCAGGATCTTTGTAGCGTGACCATCAATGTGTTGCGTGAAGCCTTGCGCAGGCGCAGATTGCCCTTGCCACCATCCTGATCGCGCCCGTCGCGGCCCATGCTGCGCAGCAGCTTTTCCACAATGTCGGGCCGCACTGCGCTGTGCCCCTGATTGCGGAGCGCCTGGCAGGTTTCAGCCAGATGCAAGGGAATGTCTCCGGCGCCTTCGGCATCCGGGGCGGCCTCCCGCATCAGGGCGATCAGCGCCGTTTCAAGCCGCGAGGCCTGGGCCAGACGCTGCTGCGAATGTCCGTCCACTGCAACATGGACAAAGATCGTGACTGCGACATCGTTGCGGGCAATTCCGAGCGCCTCGAGATCGGCCAGCGCCTTGTTGAGCATACCGCCTGTCAATCCGCTGATCCCGGCCAGCTCGTCGGTGGAAATACCCTGATCGGGCGGCGCGTTCATCAAGTGGCGCGTGATATCCAGAAGCTGTTTGCGACGGGTGCCGGTGATCGCGGCTTTTCCCAGGATCGCCTCGGCTTCTTCCAGGTTGCGGATCCTGAGCGATGAGGAGAAGATCTGAACCTTGTTCTCCTCACGGCTCAGCAGCGTGGCCTCCTCCAGCCATGACACCGCGGTCTTCACCCTGGTGTCGTCGGTGTTGGTGTCGCGCTCGAATTCCTGATCGCGTTCAGCTCGCACGACTTCGCCCGAAGTGGCGACAACGGTGCCAGTCTTTTTCGACCGCTCGTCAAGCCGGCGCAGGGCCTTAAGGATCGCGCCTATTTCGTGCCGGGCCAGACGCGAGCGGGCCGAAAGCGAGAACTGGCGCTCTACGTCCTCTTCGGCGAAGAGCAGCACGCAATTGGCATGGGCACGGTCACGGCCCGCTCGCCCCGCTTCCTGCAGGTAGTTCTCCAGTGATCCGGGAATGTCGCCATGGACCACCAATCGGATATCGGGCTTGTCGATCCCCATGCCGAAGGCGTTGGTCGCAGCAATAATTCGCAGCTCGCCGACGCGAAAACGTTCCTGAATGTCACGCTTCTCCTCAGACGTCAGCCCGGCATGGAATCGTTCCGCCGACAGACCCTGCTGCTTGAGGAACTCAGCCACTCGCTGTGTCTCGCTTCGGGTGGCGCAATAGACCACGGCACCAGAAGCGCCCTCCTGTGGTAGCTTGGTCTCGATCACATCGAGGATGTCCGCCAGCTTGGTGCCGCGCTGCGTCGCCCGGACCTCGAAGCTGAGATTGGTGCGCACTGCGCCACCGTCCAGCAGCAAAAGTTCGCGTCCAAGCCGTGACTTGAAATGATCTCGAATGTCCCGCACCACTTCTGGCTTCGCGGTGGCGGTAAGGCAGAGCACCTGGGCGGGCGCTTCATCGCCCGAAGATTCCTTGATGAAGCGGCTGACAAATCGGTAATCAGGCCGGAAATCGTGGCCCCACTTCGACACGCAATGCGCTTCATCCAGCACCCAGAGCCCGATCTCGCGCTGTGCCAGGACCGATCGCACCGAGTTGCTGCGCAACTGCTCGGGTGAGATCAGCAGCATTGCGGCCTCTCCCATGCGGACACGGTCCAGTGCATCCTGCCGCTCGGGCATCGAAAGCATGCCATTGACGGTTACGGCAGAGGAGATCCCTGCCCGCGCCATACCCTGCACTTGGTCAGCCATCAACGCGACCAGCGGCGAGATCACCACTGTCAGCGCTCCGGTCTTGTCGAACTTCGAGAGGGCGGGGATCTGATAGCAGACCGATTTGCCGGTGCCGGTCGGCAGAATGCCGAGAACACTTGACCCGCGCATCGTCTCATCGACGATCCGCTCCTGCAGGGGGCGACCCATGTCATCTACTGGCTCGGCGCGGAAGGCATCGAACCCGAACCAGCGCGAGAGCGCGCGCAACGGATCATTCTTCTCGCTGCACCAGGCGCAATCCGGGCTTTTGCAATTAGCGTCGCGCAGGTGCCGCACGATCAGTGAAGCCTCGCGGAACTGCGCCCGTACCCAGGGCGGCATGACGGAATCCCCGCCCGCGACCATGATCCAGGACAAAGCATAGGCCATCGGCCAACCGAGCTGAGGATTAGAAAGGCGGTTCAGCGTCTGATCGAGCCGCCGCTCGCAGGTGCGCCGCGCCAGAAGCCGGGAAATCGCTTCTTGTGCCGCGAGAGGATCGGGCGCGGGAGCTCCGCGAACCTCCCGAAACACCGCGTCGAACCCACCGCAATTCTCCATCCTCGTAGTAAGGAAATGAAAGGCTGCAACAGCATCGGGCTCGTCGGCGTTCTGCTGCGTCAAAGCCGCCAGTTGATTGCGCAGCACCTGAAACACCAGTCGCGCATCCAGTTCAGGATCGTTGACGTGGCCTGCCTGCAGGCGTCCGTCATGGTAGTGCTTGACCAGGTGATGGTAGGGATTACGCGGAAATGCGAGGGGATTAAGCCATAGAGTGTCTATCGGTGATCGCAGAACATTCGCCAGCCCAGGCCGCATCGCGAACAGATGAGGCAAGTCATGCCGAAGTATGTTGTGGCCAAGCAGGTGCACGCCGCCGGTTGCTTCTGCTTCCAGGCGGTCGAGGGCTATCACGAGATAGCTTTTTTTTGCCAGGATCGGGGGACGATCATCATCGCGCACCGCCGCAAAAGCAAAGATGCTTGCGGTTGCAGGATCAACTTCTAGGTCGATCGAAACGCAACGCTGTAGAAAGAGTTGGAAAGGCTCAGCCATATGCAACAGATTTTATTCGCGTGATGAAACGATTAGCATCATGGTCGCGCGTTTGGCGAAAGGTCAACGTTCAACTTGTGCCATACAAGAACTTTGCTGGATGGCCACCTATCCAGCTCAGTTTTATGATGTGACCCTATACCCTGCGGCCCAGGGCACACATTACTTCGATGCCAGAAGGTGACGCTAAGGGCTGAGGGCCCTGAAGGCTGGCTTGCAACCAGAGGGATGAGTGGACATCCGCTTTTGGTCCCCAAGCGCCATGGCTCGAAGTCTGCGTTGAAGGCCCGAAACTGCCGGGCGCGTTATGGCCGCCTGACCTCAAGCTTGAGGTCCGCAAGCGGAAATTATTGCCGCTCACTCCGTCCTGTTGACTGATGCCCAAAGCCAGGGCACAAAGGTGGCATCCACGGTCGCTCGCGGCAGGAAAATATAGGGAATTCAAAGGCGATTTCGCTAAGCTGTTGAAATCATGTGAGAATCCAAGGTCCCCAGGCAAGCCGTTTTTGAGCTTATACCCTCAGCTCAATATCTGCCAATCCCCACCGGAAAAAGTGACGTCTTTGCAGCTACTTGGCGCGATTTCGCGTCAAGAACCACGTGACGTCCTCCAGATCCCGGGGATGTCTGGAGCTCTGTAAAAAGACGGCTGGGGACCCTGGTCGACTGCCTCAAACAAGCCGTGACCAATGCCCGATTTAGGGCCGTAAGAGAATGGCCAGTTGAAGCAGTTGGAGTCAAATAGCTGCCATCAAATGGCGGCCAAATCTTCTGGAAAATAGAGTTATCATTCCGGCTGCAGCCGTACAACGCGCCAATGCGGCTTCCTAGAATTCGCGGCCGATAGTACCAATCAGCGAAAATCTGATCAAACCTGAAGTAATTTGACTGGCTCACATCAATGATTTCCCACCAGTAGTCAAAAGCCCGCGCCGCACTCATAACAGACCACGTTGGAGATCTGATCGGCGACGGTCAGATGGTAGGTCATCTGTAGGCCGTTCTTGTGCAAGAATGTCCCACAGCCGAAACAGCGCGTCTGCATAGTGCCGGTGCCGCACCGGCTACACCTGTAGTACCATTTCCGGTTTCCTCTTTCGGTCCGATCTGGCTTGACGTCCGCTGGCTGATGCGCCTCTCCGCAGGCGATACAGAAGGTGGAATTCGACCGGCAATTTTCGGTAGTATTGCCCCAACGCCCGGCATTCCCGTCGCCGTTTCCATCCCGCACTTCTCCGACCTCGGGTTCCGGAAACACCTGCTGAAGCTGGAGAGCGATCAAGCGTCGCAGATTGGTCAATGACGCCGCGCCAGATATTGGGTCGGCGGCAAGTTGAATGCTGCCGTGAGCGTGTCCCGTGGGATGTTCCTGCCCATAATCGCAATCCCGGCTCCAGCCGAGTGGAGAGGTCCGGTGTGCGATAGCGGCCTTCGCAGGTTGGAGGATAAAGACGCGGTCGCCGTCTTGGCCGTACTTCTTCGTATCGACCAGCACCCTCAACATCGAAGGAAGCTCATCTGGCTTCCACCGGGTACGAAACTTGGCGTCCATGACCAGGCCGGACTGCGGCCGTGTCACATCTCGAAAGATTGACAGGCGACGCCCCCAACCCGGTTCATCTGCATCACTCTTCGAAACAGGGGCACCCCCGACGGTGAACCGCAGGCGAAAGTCGGGGCGACGACCATTAGCTAGCACGGGCTCAACATCGAGGCGGGCGATCATGCTCGGATGAACCCTCGTGAAACTCAGTGAAAACCCGGCGTCATTTGGCTGTCCGGCTTGCGATATGGACGTGACCAGATGCTGCACCCAGCCCCCCTGTGGCTCGAAGCCGAAATCCTGCATCAGGATGCCGATAATCTTGATCAGGCACCAGCGTTCGTAGAGCGCACTGGCATGCAGCGTGTTGATGCGCCCCAGCCTGTCGAGTGCATCTCCGCTGAGGCCTGTGCGCTTTTCCAATTCAGCGACCCTATGATAGGCAGCCAGTGCCGCAGCGTAGATCGGCGCCTGAAAAAAGCGCATCCCTAGCGGAAATTTCGAGCTGGAAACGACCCCGAGATGCCCCCATGCGGCGTCCTGCTGATCGAGTGAATTTGCGACAATATCCAGTTCAGACGAGACGATCGCACTACCTTCGACGCGTTCTGCAAAATGGCTGGCGCGTGTGAGTGCCGTTTTCGCTTCGAGGCGATATTCTTCACGTTCCTTGCGGTCTATCGGCCGATGCCATCCATCTCTTACATATCGGGATCGCGCTGTCTCGCGACGCACAAGTACTGGCGAACGGGGCAGCGCATTAGATATGTGCGCGAAAGTCGCTCGACGACCTAGCTTGCCTTTAGCTGTCCGGAAGGTGGTGATGACCGCGTTCCCTGTTAGGTCCAGACATATATCTTTGTCGAAACGGGACGCGGCAATCACCAAGTCATGGAGATCGTCGGGGAGCCGCGCCACACTGAAATCAATGCCTTCGCGCTGGTCATAACGGTCATCGCGATCAGGATTGCGATAGAAAAACTCCTTAGCAGAACCTCTGTCTTCCTTGAATTCCTTCCCCACGGTGAACCGGTATAGCCGCTCGCCTGGCCCTGGTGCGACCGAAGAACCGGACCAGGTAGCTATGGCATCGAGACGCTTACGAATGTCAGATAGCTGGTTGTCGAAAATCTCGGGATCGACTTCTACCCTCTCCACGGCCAGCAGATCGGCTGCTCGCGATTTCTCGCGCGCTGCTCTGGCAGCAAGATGGGCTTGATGGTGGCCTGAGGAACGGGCGAGGGATCGTGCAAGGCGGCGACAGTGCTCGACAAGGCCACGCAGATAGCGGTTCTCCGGAATGTCGGCGCTTTCCTGCGCGGTCCGGCCCGGGTAGCTTCGAGCTCCCGGCCGACGCATCACGGCGCGGAAAGTCTCTGAATTGGGACGAACTCGTGCCGTTGCTACTACGCCGGTCACTTCGCGGATTTCGCGGGCCGGATGCTCGAGAACGCGGCTGGCAGCGTCAGTGAACCCTTTGAGGGCATCCAGCAGATCACGACTGTTGTCCGATCCCACCTCGCCCAATGCGCCGGTCGGGCGCCCTATCGCAAGCCAGACGAGTTCGTCTCTGAAATCGTCAAGGTATTCCTGGGCATGCGCACGATCGAGCTCCAATGCCACGGCGTCGAGGACGAGCCTCTGGCGAGAGCCAAGCTCGACTGAAAACGAACCGAACGAGCGATGCATTTCCGAGACATGCTTGTTGCCGGCCTTGCTCCAGCCTGTCTCGGGGATCCACCACGTTCGGTCATTGCCGTCAGACACCTGCAGCCACGGCAAGCGCTCATTCTCGGCGTTGACCGTGCACGGCTCGACGCCAGCCAGAGCACCTGCCAACTGAAGGCCAACCCATGGGGCGAAGTCCCGGAAGATCGATACCTCGGCATGAAGCGTACCATCTGGCGCGATCTCGATCTCGATGGGATAGGTCGACACCTCCACTCGGCGCGCTACGCCTGGAGCCTGCCATTCAATATCTAGGTAGTGCGCCAGAACCCCCATAGGACGGTTTAGCGCAGCCAGTAGTTGACGATGCCGTTGTTGCCCTCGGCAAATTTGATCATCCGCTCCAGATCCGCAACGCTGCTTGTGTTTGGATCGAGTCCTGCATTTTCAAATCGCTTGCCCAATTCGGCGCTCAAATCGATCAAAAGTTCGCGTCGTGACCGCCCATTGCCGGCGGGGCGCGCAGAATCAAACGCGATCTTCGGCAGGATCTTGTGCTTGACCACATTGTCCAACGCCTCATCTGAGCCGATCCCGGCAGCAGTGGCGGCGTCGATGTACCCCTGGGACTGGCGCACGGCGCGCAGTCCGAATTCCACTCCTAACGGGTCGAGATACTGCCGCGCGATCCGCAAAAGGAAGGCCACATTTACGTCGCTGCGATCGAAAGCAGGATAGTCGGCACGCTGACCGAGTTCGTGTGGCATCATTCGCAAGGAGGCCGTCACAGAGGCCAGCGTTGACGCGACATCCCGGATTTCTCGCTCGATTGCGTCCCAATCGGCCAGCATGGGGTTCCGAAAACGCAGTACCTGCACACGGTCGAGCACCTTGGGTGAAAGCTGGTGCGTCGTGTCGTCCATGTTCACTGCGCCGAGGATCCACACGTTCTCTGGAAGAGTAAGCGAGGTGGGCATGCGAAGCTGGGCCGCCAGCGAGCGTCGTAGGCGGGTATGATGCACCAGCACGGACTCGTTGTCCGCCAGGCCTCCGAGACGATGAAGTTCGGCGTTGGCTTGGTCGTGACGGAGAATTTCCTCCAGCGTTGCAGTATCAGGAAGTCCCGTGCGGCGGCGCGCCTCAGCGTCCACGGCTAGGAAGATTCCTTGCTCCACGACGACGTGACGTTCCTCGTCGGCCGTGTACAGGTGGATCTCGGGTGACGTGGAGCGGCTCTCGAGCAAGCTAAGGAAATCGGCGAAGTAGTGCTCTACCCGTGCCAGGTTCATCTCGTCCAGGCAGATGAAATGCGGCACGTGAGGACTGCGCGATGCGGCCTGGAGAGCGAGAAGGAAAGGCGTGGCCTGATAGCTTCGCTCGATCGGATTGTAGTAGCCGAGCAGGTCCTCGGGACCAGTCCAGTTGGGCTTGACCGGAATTACCGTGCAGACACCTCCGATCGCTGCCGCGGCCGCACGCACTAGGCTCGTCTTGCCAGAACCGGAGTCTCCCGCCAGCACGATGAGGTCGCGAGTGCGCAACAACGCCAGAAAGTCGCGAAGCTGGGCCTGAGAATAAAGCAGGCCGGCTTCAGCCAGCCTGCTTTGGAGCAATGGCGCGAGGCGGGCATAATCACCGGCAAGGGCGTCAGTGAAACCTACGCCAGATCGCTCGCCTTCCGGGCCCGTCATCTCGGGTATGAGCGCAGCAACGTCTTCGGCATCGGCCAGTCCCAGGGCAACGAGCCGATTGCCCTTCTCGGTGAGCAGATCCGTCAGCCGGCGATAGTTGATTTCCATAAGCTGCTTCTCCTGCTCCACGGTGCTTTTATAAGCGGCAAACCGCTCTTGCTCGATGCCAAGCTGGACTTGCAGATCTGCGGCACTGCGTTCAGCTTCGTCGCGGCGTTGGCGATGCTTGGCGAGGTCCGCCTCAATCTTGGCCCTGGCCGCACGAGCATCATCCTGTGCCTGACGTCGATCCGCATCCAGCCTGCTTAGCGTCTCGACGTTGTCCGCATGCCGACGGGCTAGTTCCTCGTCCTCTTGCATGACCACCTTGCGGACGTGGTTCTCGATCTCATGCCGCGCCAAGGCCGAGATTCGTCTCACGGCTTCAGAGCCGGATACTGCGACCTGCCATTCGGCCGGAAGGTCGGCCAGAGGCCGCATTGTGCCCGAGCGTACGTTGAGGAGCCATGGATTTCGGCGCTTTCGGCGTTCAGTAAGAGATGAAAGCTCAAGTTCGGCGACAGCCCATTGTTTGCCTGCCTCAGCGTCACGCAGACCTATCACTTTACGGGACGGGCCCGGCGGGATGAATGCGGCAGATGGTTCAGGGTCGTCGCGACCTTGCACGCCTGGAAGTGTCGGGTATAGAAGACCTGCGCCACTTTCCGGATGCTCGATGTCGTCGAGAAACCACAGTTCGCGCCCATCCGTCAGGGACTTGACCCATACCCGGCCAACGACCCAGATGGGACCCGATCGGTTCAAACCCCAAGCACTGCGCAGCTCTTGAAGGAGGTCAGCAGGCGCGCGGGTAAGAGCCAGTTCAAGTGAACCTGGGATGTCACCGCCAGCAGCGCCGGCCTTTAGTGCGGCAGTTTCCATGACCTAGAACTTAACAACTTTTCTAAATGCGGCAGCTCGGTTTGGTGAATCAGACGTCATCGGCATAGAATCAATTAAGTGTGAAGATGTCGTCAACCAAGGTAGCGACAATTCAACCTTTGATCCTTCGGATATCCGCACAATGTGGCTCAAAAGGATTTTCCAAATCGATGATCGCAAATCATTAAGCGGCTTGCGCGAGCGGCCTCTTACGCGAAAGTTGTTTGGTAACGCGAAAGGCAACAAGGGGCGCAAACCGGTCATACATGTGCGCTCGCCGTGAAGCGCTCTTCGCCGCGGAAGCGGAAATTATTACCGCTCACTCCGTCCGTTGACTGATGCCCAAAACCAGGGCACAAAGGTGGCATCCACGGTCGCTCGCGGCGGGAAAACATAGGGAAATCAAAGGCGATTTTACTAAGCCCTTGAAATCATGTGAGAATCCAGGTTCCCCAGCCAAACTTTCTCCTTGAAAACAGATGTTTGCGCCTTGCCAGAGGTTTACGCTGCTGGCACGTTGCGCCTGTCTGATTCACACCCTCGTGGAGAAAAGCCCATGGCGCACAAGTTCGAGATCTACAAGGACAAGGCCGGCGAATTCCGTGTTCGCTTCAAGTACAACAGCGAGATCATGTTCTCCACGGAAGGCTATACCAGCAAGGCCAGCGCGCAGAACGCCATCGATTCCATCAAGAAGAATGGCCCTGACGCGCCCGTCGAGGACAATACGCAGGCCTGATCCGCCGCGTTTTCCGAAAGCCCGCCCCCTCGGCGGGCTTTTTCTTTTCAGAAGGTCGGCGGGGTGCAGGCGCTGATGACCTCGCAGGGCACCGGGCCGACGCAGCGGAAACGGTGCGGGCGGCGGCTTTCGAAATAGTAGGCGTCGCCGGGGCCAAGGATGCGGCGCTCGTCGTCGACCGTCACTTCGAGGCGGCCGGAAAGGACGATACCGCCCTCCTCGCCATCGTGGACCAGCGGCACCTTTCCGGTGTCGGCGCCGGGCTGGTAGCATTCCTTGAGAATCTGCAGGCTGCGGCCGAAGGTGTTGTCGCCGATCTGGCGGAAGGAAATCGGGCCCTTGCCGATCTCCACCAGTTCGTCCGCCCGGTAGAAGGCCTTTTTCGGCCGGTCCGGCTCATAGGCGAAGAATTCGGCAAGGCCGATCGGGATGCCGTCGAGGATGCGCTTCAACGCGCCGACCGAGGGGTTCGAGGCGTTCGATTCGATCAGAGAGATCGTCGAATTGGTGACGCCAGCGCGCTTGGCCAGTTCGCGCTGGGAGAGATTGTGGGCCATGCGCAGATGGCGCAGCCTGCCTCCGATATCGACCGACATGGCATTTCCTGTTTCACATGTTCGAAATAGCGAAAACCGCCCTTCTCACATCCTTTATTTTCAATTGCTTGACGTCAACAAGAAAAGGACTTGTTCGGCATGGCAAATCATGGCGTCTATCGCCTCAACCAGAGGAGACCTCCCATGAACGCCCACAACAAACCCAACGCCCCGGTGCTCGACAGCTACTGGATGCCGTTTACCGCCAACCGCCAGTTCAAGGCCGCGCCGCGCCTGCTCGCGAGCGCCGAAGGCATGTATTACACCAGCGCGGACGGCCGCACGGTTCTCGACGGCACCGCGGGCCTGTGGTGCGTGAATGCCGGCCATGGCCGCCGCCAGATCGCCTCCGCCGTCGAGCGCCAGCTCACGCAGATGGACTTCGCCCCCTCCTTCCAGATGGGCCACCCGATCGCCTTCGACTTCGCCGAACGCCTTGCCGAAATCGCCCCCGGCCCGGAAGGCGCCAAGCTCGACCGCGTGTTCTACACCGGCTCCGGCTCCGAATCGGTCGACACCGCGCTGAAGATCGCCATCGCCTACCAGCGCGCCATCGGCCAGGGCACGCGCACGCGCCTCATCGGCCGCGAACGCGGCTATCACGGCGTCGGCTTCGGCGGCATCTCGGTCGGCGGCATCCTCAACAACCGCCGCGTCTTCCCGCAGCTCAACGGCTCGGATCACCTGCGCCACACGCATGACCTTGCCAGGAACGCCTATGTGAAGGGCCAGCCGGAGCACGGCGCGGACCTCGCGGACGATCTGGAACGTCTGGTCGCGCTGCACGGTGCGGAAACCATCGCGGCCTGCATCGTCGAGCCTGTCGCCGGCTCCACCGGCGTTCTCATCCCGCCGAAGGGCTATCTCGAAAAGCTGCGCGCGATCTGCGACAAGCACGGCATCCTCCTGATCTTCGACGAAGTGATCACCGGCTTCGGCCGCCTCGGCGCCGCCTTCGCCACCGACTATTTCGGCGTGACGCCGGACCTCGTGACGACCGCCAAGGGCCTGACCAACGGCGCGATCCCGATGGGCGCGGTGTTCTCCAGCCGCAAGGTGCACGACGCGCTGATGCATGGACCGGAAAACGCCATCGAACTGTTCCACGGCTACACCTATTCCGGCCATCCGGTGGCCTGCGCCGCCGGTATCGCGACGCTCGACATCTACCGCGACGAGGGCCTTTTGACCCGCGCCGCCGAGCTGCAGGACGACTGGTACGAGGCGATGCATTCGCTGAAGGGCCTGCCGCATGTCATCGACATCCGCACCATCGGCCTCATCGCCGGCATCGAACTGGCATCGCGCGACGGCGCGCCGGGCGCACGCGCCTATGACGTCTTCGTCGATTGCTTCGAGAAGGGCCTGCTGATCCGCGTCACCGGCGACATCATCGCCTTCTCGCCGCCGCTGATCGCCGAAAAGAAGCACTTCGAGGATATCGTCTCGATCCTCGGCGATGCGCTGAAGCGCGCCGCCTAATCTTCCCTCGGCGGGAAACGCTGTTATATCTGGGCCCGTATCAGTACGGGCCCATTTTCATGTCAGCAGCCAGCAAGACCGCGCCGAAGCTCATCTTCCGCCTTCAGTTCGATCAGGACAACCGGATCGGGCGGGGGAAGATCCAGCTTCTCTCGCATATCAGGCAAACCGGCTCGATTTCGGCCGGCGGGCGGGCAATGGACATGTCCTACCGGCGGGCCTGGCTGCTGGTCGACGAGATGAACCGGCTGTTCCGGCAGCCCGTCGTCGAATCGCAGCGCGGCGGCAAGCAGGGCGGCGGGGCCGTCGTGACGCCGTTCGGCGAGGCGCTGATCGCCCACTATCAGGCGATGGAAGAAAAGGCGCGCGCGGCGCTCTCCAACGATATCGGCTGGATCGTCGCCAATCTGGCGGACTGACCCCTATTCCAGCGCCACCGTCTTGACGACCGCATGGACCGGCAGGCCCGGCGCAAGGCCGAGGCGCTCGACCGACAGGACCGTGATGCGGGCGTGGATGTGATCGCCGCCGCAGGTGATGCGCAGGTTCGCCATGCCCTCCCCGTCCGGCTCCACCGCCTCCACCACACCTTCGAGGATATTGAGCGCGCTGATGCCCTCGGGACGCACCGTCGCGACCAGCACGTCGCGGGCGGGAATGCGCAGGCGCACCGCCCCGCCGGGCGAGACGGCCGCGCCCGGCACGAAGACGGCCGCGCCGCCATCGAGGCGGATGGTGGCAAGGCCATGGGCAGCGTCACGCGCCTCCACCCGGCCGGACAGCACGCTGCCCGCCTCGCGGCGGTCGAGCGCGGAGGAAAGCCGCGCGCCGCCGAGCACATCCGAGGCAGGGCCGGCGGCAGCAATGCGGCCATCGGCCATCAGCACCACCTTGTCGGCAAGGCGGGCGACCTCGGCCACGGAATGGCTGACATAGACGATGGGAATGCCGACCTCGTCGCGCAGGCGCTCCAGATAGGGCAGGATTTCCGCCTTGCGCTCGTCGTCGAGCGCGGCGAGCGGCTCGTCCATCAGCAGTAGGCGCGGGGATGAGAGAAGCGCGCGGCCGATGGCGACGCGCTGCTTCTCGCCGCCGGAAAGGTTGGCCGGCTGGCGATCCAGCAGGTCGCCGATGCCGAGCAGGCCGATGATGCGGTCCGGGTTTTCCGTTCGCGCGCCCTTCGGGGAGAACCAGCGGCCGTAATGGAGGTTCTGGCGGACGGTCAAGTGCGGGAAGAGCCGGGCCTCCTGAAAGACATAGCCGAAGCGGCGGCGGTGCGGCGGCAGGAAGATGCCGCGCGCCGTATCGGCCAGCACCTTGCCATCCAGCACGACGCGGCCTTCCGTCGGGCGCGTCAGGCCGGCGATGATGCGGATGAGCGAGGTCTTTCCCGAGCCGGAGCGGCCGAACAGCGCCGTCACGCCGCCTTCGGAGGTGAAGGCGGCTTCCAGCGAGAAATGGCCGAGCCGGTGCCTTGCTTCGACGGTGAGGCTCATTCGAGATGCACCTTGCGGCCGAGGCGCTGGGCGAGGAATTCCGAGGCGATCAGCGCCGCCATGGAGATGGCGATGGCGACGAGGGTGAGGCGCATCGCCCCGGCATCGCCGCCGGGCACCTGGGTGAAGGTATAGATGGCGGCGGACAGCGTCTGCGTCTCGCCGGGAATGTTGGAGACGAAGGTGATCGTCGCGCCGAATTCGCCCATGGCCTTGGCGAAGGCGAGGATCATGCCGGCGAGCACGCCCGGAACGATGAGCGGCAGGGTGACGGTGAAGAAGACCCAGAGGGGACTTGCACCGAGCGTGCCGGCGGCCTCCTCCAGCTTGCGGTCCACCGCCTCGATGGACAGGCGGATGGAGCGCACCATTAGCGGAAAGCCCATGACGCCACAGGCGAGCGCCGCGCCGGTCCAGCGGAAGGAGAGCACGATGCCGAACCATTCGTCGAGCAGCCCGCCGATGGGACCGCGCCGGCCGAAGAGAATGAGCAGCAGGAAGCCGGTGACGACCGGCGGCAGGATGAGCGGCAGGTGGACGAGACCGTTCAGCAGCGACTTGCCCCAGAAGCGGCCGCGCGCCAGCGCCAGCGCCACGAGGATGCCGAGCGGCAGGCTGAAGAGGACGGCCACCGACGCGACCCGAAGGCTGAGCCGGATCGCCGTCCATTCCTCATCGCTCAGGGCAAGCCAGTCCACGCGGTTTCCTCATTGCTGCCGATTCCCTCTCTGCCTGCCCGCGCGCGCCACTAGGGCAGAACGAACGCATATGAAACGGAACGCTCGCCCCATCTTCCTTCTCCCCAGCGGGGAGAAGGTGCCGGCAGGCGGATGAGGGGGGCCCCCTCATCCGACCCTTCGGGCCACCTTCTCCCCGCTGGGGAGAAGGGAAAAAGCTGTATCGCCGAATTCCATAGGCGATTGCCCTCCCCTTGTGGAGAGGGGTTCTCTCACACAACAGTCCCGAGCTACCATCCCGGCCTGTCGCGAGCCTCACTTACTTCAGGATGGTGAAGCCCTGCTCCGTGAAGAAGGGCGCGGCCTTGTCGGACTTCAGGAAGTCGAGATAGGCGCTCGCCGCCGCGCTCTTGGATTCCGAGAGGATCGCGACCGGATAGATGATCGGCGGGTGGCTGTCTTCCGGGAAGGTGCCGACGACGGCGACGCCCGGATCGGCGGCGGCATCCGTCTGGTAGACGATGCCATAGGGCGCTTCGCCGCGCGAGACGAGGGCGAGCGCCGCGCGCACGCTTTCCGCGCCGGCGACCTTGCCTTCGACGGAGGACCAGACACCGAGCTTCTCAAGCGCCGCCTTGCCGTATTTGCCGGCCGGCACGCTATCGACCGCGCCCATGGCAAGCTTGCCGTCGCCGACGAGGCCGGCGAGGTCGAAACCGTCCTTGATCTCGACCGTCGAGGCCTTGTCCTTCGGCGCGACGAGCACGATGCGGTTGCCGAGGAGGTTCACGCGGGTGTCGTCCTTGATCAGCTTCTTTTCGGCGACGTAATCCATCCAGGCAAGGTCTGCCGAAATGAAGAGATCGGCGGGCGCGGCCGCCTCGATCTGCTTGGCGAGCGCCGAGCTTGCGGCATAGGAGACCGCGGTCTCGTTGCCGGTTTCCTTCTGCCAGGCGGCATTGGCCGCATCGAGCGCGTTCTTGAGGCTGGCGGCGGCAAAGACGGTGACCTTGTCCGCGGCGGCGGCAGGTAAAGCGAGCGGCAGGGCCGCGAAGGCGGCGACGACGAGTTTCAGAAGCAGGCGACGGTTCATTGGCGTTCTCCCTTTTCCTGCCTTCCCGGCAGCGTGATATCACATTGGATATATCGACGCTTCCGGCTTTGCCAGCGGTATATTTTCAAAAACACAATGAAACAGACTCACGTGCACCGGCCGGAGCGACCGGCCGGTGCACGTGACGACAATGGAAAGAGG
>APMI01001903.1_pt1 | contig 17983 bp, 19 predicted proteins | sample 667938 | NCBI WGS metagenome assembly APMI01 (sample SAMN01084076, study PRJNA167559) | wastewater metagenome | biome: Wastewater | place: Denmark: Ejby Moelle, Odense | collected 2011-11-28 | reverse complement strand
CCGGCACAGGCAGCGAGGTCATCCTCGCGCATCCGGCACCACACCACCAGACGGGAGGCCAGATCGGCCCGGGCACAGGCCTGGATACCCTCCCGTTCGGTGATGCCCATGGCCGGGATGCCGACTTCCAGCTCCGGCACGCCGATGGCACTGAGTCCGCGAGCGATGGCGAGCTTTTCGGTGAGGGTGAAGGCCACCCCTGCCGATTGCTCGCCGTCGCGCAACGTGGTGTCGTTGATGACGACCCGGTGCGCACCGGCGGGCGCGGAAGGCTGGATGAAGTCAAGCATATGCGGGTGCAAACACCTTGGCCGGATCTTCGACCGGGCCGTTGCCACTCCAGTAGGGCGACAGCTTGCGCAACTGGGCGACGATCGGCGGTACGGCCTGGATGACAAAGTCGATTTCCGCCTCGGTGGTGTAGCGACTGAGGGAGAAACGTACGGTGCCGTGCGCGGCGGTGTAGGGAATGTCCATCGCCCGCATCACATGCGAGGGCTCCAGGCTGCCCGAGGTGCAGGCCGAACCGCTGGAGGCGGCAATGCCCTGCTTGTTGAGCAGCATCAGGATCGCCTCGCCCTCGATGTATTCGAAGGCGATGTTGGCGGTGTTGGGCAGCCGGTTGTCCGGGTTGCCGGTGACGAAGGAGTAAGGCACCACGGCCAGGATGGCGGCTTCGAGCTTGTCGCGCAGGGCTTTCACCTGGGTGCGTTCGAGTTCGATGGCGGCCATGGCCTGCTCGGCGGCAACGCCCAGGCCGATGATGCTCGGCGCGTTCTCGGTGCCGGCCCGGCGCCCGCGCTCCTGCTGACCACCGCGCAGAAACGGGCGGAAGCGCACGCCGCGGCGCAGGTAAAGCACGCCGATACCCTTCGGCGCATGCAGCTTGTGCCCGGAAGCGGAGAGCATGTCGATCTTGGTGTCGGCCAGATTGATGTCGATCTTGCCGACCGCCTGCACCGCATCGGTATGGAACATGACGCCTGCGGCATTGGCCATTTCGGCCATTTCGACAACCGGAAAGTAGGTGCCGGTTTCGTTGTTGGCCCACATCACCGACACCACGGCGACCTTGTCGCTGAGAACCTTGGCGTAGTCGTCGAGATTGAGGCGGCCCTTGCCGTCCACCTTGAGGCGGTGGATGGTGTAGCCGTCCTTTTCGAGGCTTTCGCACAGGCTCAGGATGGCCGGGTGCTCGACCACCGTGGTGATGATTTCCTTGCGATCCGGCTGGGCCTTGAGGGCCGACAGCACGGCGGTGCTGTTGGACTCGGTGCCGCAGGAGGTGAACACGATTTCGGAGTCGTGCTCGGCGCCGAGCAGCTTCTGCACCTTGACCCGGGCGGCCTTGAGTGCCACGCCGACCTTGTTACCGAAACTGTGCATGCTGGATGCGTTGCCGAACTGCTCCGTGAAGTAGGGCAGCATCGCTTCCACGACCTTCGGGTCGCAGGCGGTCGTGGCGTTGTTGTCGAGATAGATCGGGGTGGGGGCGCTCATTTTATTTGCCTCCTGATGCGCAGGCGGTGGCCTTGGCTTTGGCAACCGGCACGATGCGGACGAACTCGCCGAGGGCTTCGATCATCTTGGTCTGGATGCCGGCGATGGTTGCGGCTTCCATCTGGCAGCCCGAGCAGGCACCGGTCAGATTGATCATGATGTTCTTGCCGTCGACATCGACCAGTTCGATGTCGCCGCGGTCGGCCAGCAGGGTCGGACGCACGGCGGCGATGACTTCCTCGATCTTGCGGATGCGGGCCAGCATGCCGAGCTTGGGCGCGGCAGGGGTGGCGGGGGCGATGTTGACGATGGCCTGGGTGGCCTTCTTGGCGCCGGCGGCGACAAAGGTTTCGCCGCGTTCGGCCATCACCTTGATGAGGATTTCCTCGATCGGCTCGTGGCAGGTGGAACAGCCGCCGCCAGCCTTGGTGTAGTTGGTGACTTCTTCCACCGACGACAGCTTGTTGGCGCGGATGGTGTCTTCGATCATCTGGCTATCGACGGCGAAGCACTTGCACACCAGGGCGCCTTCTTCGTGGTCGTCGGCCCACACTTCACCGCGGTAATTGGCGATGGCGGCGTGCAGGGCTTCGCGGCCCATCACCGAGCAGTGCATTTTTTCGGGGGGCAGACCGTCGAGAAAATCAGCGATGTCCTGGTTGCTGATTTTCATTGCCTCGTCGAGGGTCTTGCCCTTGACCATCTCGGTCAGGGCCGACGAGGAGGCGATGGCCGAGCCGCAGCCGAAGGTCTGGAAGTGCGCGTCCTGGATCACCTCGGTGACCGGCTCGACCTTCAGCATCAGGCGCAGCGCATCGCCGCAGGAGATGGAACCCACGTCCCCGGTGGCATTTGCGCCGTCCAGCGGGCCGGTGTTGCGCGGGTTGTAGAAGTGTTCCTTAACTTTTTCGGTGTAATCCCACATGACAGACTCCTTGGTTTAGGCGGAGAAAGACTGGCCGCACTCGCAGGACTTGGCTGCCTTCGGGTTTTCGAACTTGAAACCGCTAGCTTCATGTTGTATTGCAGGCCGGCGCAGCCGCCGCCCGACACCACGATGCGCAATCCCGCCACCGGGTCGGCAGCCGACGAAATAAAGCGGGAAACAGCCTTACACGCATTGGGGGTGAGGGTGATCATGGTCTTCTCCTGGGTGAATTGGGTGAGCGCAACTCAGTAATGCAACCCGTGTGCCAGGAGAGTTTTTTGTCTTAAGTTGTTGAACTTAAATGATTGTTGAGGCGTGTTCCGAACCGGGCGGGGTGTGGGGTAGGCGACGCGACAAGGGGATTGTCGGGTTCGTCACAGCGCTTGTAGGAGTCTCGCTCCAGGTTTTGTGCGCTGCTTTCAGAGAGGGGTCGTGCGTTTAAATAATTCCATTAAATGAAATTATTTATTAATTATTTTCAATATTGTTCCAAAAATAGGAATTTGAAACAATGCACTCCTCCGCTGAGGCACACGCAAGGCGGTATTCCAGGCAATCCACCAGAAACGCAACCGTTCAGGAGTCCATCATGTCCCGCATCGCCATCCCCACCATCGAAAACACCCTCGCCGCATCCAAGCCCTTGCTGGAGGCCGTTCATGCCCAGCTGGGTGTGGTGCCCAATCTGATGAAACTTGTCGGCAACAGTCCGGCGGCCCTGGAGGGCTACCTTTCGCTCAATGGTGCCCTCGCCAAGGGCGTGTTGGGTGTTGGCCTGCGCGAACGCATTGCGCTCGCCATCGCCGAATACAATGCCTGCGAGTATTGCGTTGCTGCGCACACCTATCTGTCGACCCACGTCGCCAAGATCGATGCCGCAGAAATCGATGCAGCGCGCGATGCGCATTCCCGTGACAGCAAGACCGACGCGGCGCTCCAGTTTGCCCGCCGTGTGGCTGCCGAGCGTGGGCGCGTCAGCGATGCCGACCTTGCGTCGCTGCGAGGGGCAGGGTTTGATGATGCCGCCGTGGTGGAGATCGTGCTGAACGTTGCACTCAACGTCCTCACCAACTACATCAACAACGTTGCGCGGACCGATGTGGACTTTCCCGAGGTAGCCCTCAAGGCTGCCGCGTGATGGCAGGTGGGTCACGGTGCCGTGACCCACAATGACACCGCGCCGTTGCCGCAAAACAGGCCCCTGTGACGGCGGTAGCTGTCACGGGGGCTCCTTCATGCAATCAGCCCAAACATGAATGGGCGTCGTGGACGCATCGAGCCCGGTCAGCCATCGTACTTAACCTTGAGTTGCCGGAATGCCGCCATTGCGCGGGCCTGATCGGCCTGGATCGTACGTACATGCGGGCGGGTGTTCATCAGATCGAGATACCCGGTCAGATCCGGAAAGAACTGCTCGAGCATGTTCCTGCCATAGATATTGAGCGTCGCCTGCTTGATCATCGCAAAGTGTACATACGCCACGCAGTCTGCCGCAGTCAGTACGGGCCCCGAAATGTAGGGTGAAAACAGCGCCATTCGCGCCACGCTTTCCAGGCCAAGTGCCAGTCGTTCGTGGACTTCCCGTCTGGTTTCCGCAGAGACTTTGCCGCCAAAGAAAGACTCCTTGTACAGCCGTCGGGCCGTCCATTCAGCGTTGAGTTCAATGTGCTGAATCAGCTCCCGGCACTTTGCCCGGGCGAAGACATCCGCCGGGTAAATGGGTTTGTCGGGGTAGCGTTCTTCGAGGTATTCGAGAATGACCTGAGACTCCGACAGACCTCCATCCGGAGTTTCGATGAAAGGAATCTTGCCGAGGGGTGAATTGTGCCGGAAGGCTTCGTGTTGCCAGGGATAAACCAGGCGCTCACAAAACGGAACATCCTTCTCGAGCAAAATCAGTTTCAGCTTGTTGTAGTAATTGCTGACACCAAAGCCACACAGGGTAATCATCGCGCCGTCCTCCCCAACCCGCCGGCTAGCGATGCGGGAAGCGGCCGAGTTGTTCGATTGTGCATGTGCGGATACAGCGCCGCGCTACCGCCGGGCACCGCCAGAATGACCGCTCGATAACGCGGGGTCTGGCGAGCCGAACTAGACTGTAGCGGAATCGTGAAACGGCTTGACTACTTTTTCATTTCATCTTTGCTCATGGCATCTTTCTTCATCGCATCCTTCTTCATTTCGTCCTTGCCCATGGTGTCCTTCTTCATGGAATCCTTGTGCATGGCGTCTTTCTTCATGCTGTCTTTCGCCATGTGGTCGGTGGCCATGGCGTCCTTTTTCATTGCGTCTTGCGCGAATGCGGTGCTGCCGGCGAGCAAGAGGCCGATGGACAGAAGAGTGGCGGTAAGTGCTTTCATGATGAACTCCAGTGAGGGTGATGCGAGGGTGGCGAAAATGCCGGGTATTCAGGGCCTCCGAGCGTCAGCGCTCAGCTGCCTCCGAACCAGTTGTACCCCTGGTCTTCCCAGTAGCCCCCGGGGTAGGTATTGGTGACGAAGATCGCCTGGATATGCTTCGGATTCTTGTAGCCGAGCTTGGTCGGCATACGCAGTTTCATCGGAAAGCCGTAACGCGGCGGAAGGGGCTGTCCGTCATAGGTGAGGGTCAGCAGGGTTTGGGCATGGAGCGCGGTCGGCATGTCGATACTGGTGTAGTAATCGTCGGCACATTTGAATCCGACGTACTTCGCCGTCAGGTCGGCGCCCACCCGGCGCAGGAAGGTGGCAAACGGAATGCCTTCCCACTTGCCGACTGCGCTCCAGCCTTCGACGCAGATGTGACGCGTCACCTGGCTGGTCTGCGGCATGGCACGCAGCGCAGCAAGAGTCCAGGCGCTCTTGTCGGCAATCAGTCCGCTTAGCTCGAGGCGGTATCCGGCTTCGTCCACTTCCCGGATCTCGTCCTCTCCGTAGTAGGCATTAAACGGAAATGGCCGGGTGATCATTGAATCCGGATAGGTGGGCGCCATTCTTTGCGGATCGAACAGCCGCGCCTGCACCTTGTCGTTGAAGCGTGACACCTGTACCAGTGCCGACTCCACGCTCTCTTCATCGACAATCGAACAGCCTGTCAGAAGCGACAGCCCGCCAAGGGTCAGGGATCGCTGCATGAAGATCCTGCGTGCCGGCGCATCCAGGCGGCGTGCCACTTCCCTGCAGGCTTCCTTGAGTACGACTGCGCCATCCAGGGCGGGGGGCGGGGGAGATTTCCTTGTCACGTTTGCCACTCCTTAACGCCCGCGGATCATCGCGAGCAAAGTGCGGGGCACCAGGGCCACCATCACGAGATGAACACCGATAAAGCTCACCAGAGCGGTCATGGCGAAGAAGTGCACGCGCCGTGCTGCTTCGTAGCCGCCAAAGAGCTCGCGCAGGTTCGGGAACTGCACCGATTTCCACAACACCAGGCCGGAGAGCACGAGCACGAACGCATCTGCCATCACGAAGAGATAGGCTGTGCGCTGTACCGTGTTGTATTGGCGGGGGTTGGCGTGGGACAGGTGCCCCTTCAGAGCCGCCAGCAGGTCGGTGCAAAAGGCGTCGACGCTCAGGGGGAAGAATTGCCGCAGGAAGCGTCCGCTGCCCGCGTTGCAGGCCAGGTAGACCAAGCCGTTGCCGACGAACAGCCACATCGCCGCGAAGTGCCACTGGATGGCGCCGCCCAGCCATCCCCCCAGGGTAATTCCGCCCGGAACCATGAAATCGAGAAACGGCGACGCGTTGTAAATTCGCCAGCCACTCATGGCCAGGATGCCCACTGCTAGCGCATTGAGCCAGTGGTTTGCCCGTAACCAGAGTGGATGAATCGGGCCGAGATCGTTTTGCATGCTTGTCCGTTCGCCAGTATTGAGTCCGTCACGAGTAGGGTCATTGTTTCAAGTTCCATTTGCGGTAACAATGTACGCAAATGGCAATAAACTATTCCGGATGGTGGAATTTAAAATGGATCGCCTACATCTGATGACCGTGTTTGTGGCGGTCGCCGAAGAAGAGAGTTTTGCCGGTGGCGCAAGGCGCCTGATGATGTCTCCCCCTGCGGTCACGCGGGCCGTGGCCACGCTGGAAGAACGCTTGGGGGTAAAGCTGCTCAACCGCACCACGCGTTTCGTGCGCTCAACCGAAGCCGGCCAGCGCTATCTGGAGGACGCCAGGCGCGTCATCGCGGCGGCCGACGAGGCGGACGAAGCGGCGACGGGAACCAATTCGCAACCGCGAGGGCATCTTGTCGTTACCGCCCCCGTCCTGTTTGGCCGTATGCATGTCATGCCGGGGATCGTCGACTATCTGCAGCGCTATCCCGGCACCGAGGTGTCTGCGCTGTTTCTTGATCGGGTGGTCAACCTGATGGAGGAGGGCATAGACGTCGGGGTGCGCATTGGCGAGTTGCCCGATTCGAGTTTCAAGGCGCTTCGTGTCGGCTACATCAGACGCGTGCTCTGTGCGGCGCCCTCGTACCTTGCTGACAAAGGGATTCCTGAAGATCTGGATCAACTGGCGGGGCACCAGATCATTGCCTCGAGCAGCGTGAGCCCCTCGGTAGAGTGGCGCTTCATGCGGGACGGTGCGCCCATCTCGGTAAGAATCAAGCCACGCCTGACTGTGACCAGCAATGATTCGGCGATTGAGGCCGCCGTCCGCGGCGCCGGAATCACCCGTTTGCTGTCGTACCAGATCGCCCCCTTGCTTGCAGCCGGTTCCCTCAAAATCGTTCTCGGCGACTTTGAACCGACAAGCATGCCCGTCCATGTGGTTCACAGGGAAGGTCGCAACCCGTCGGCGACGATCCGTTCCTTTGTCGATCTGATCAGCGAACGCCTGCGCAACGATCCGGCCCTGAACTGAAACCGGCCTCCTGGTTGGCGTCCGCGTGCTCGCAGGGCCAACCAGAAGCAGATTCCTACAGAAAACGGAACACGATCGGGCAATTGACAATCAGGCCGCTCGAACCGAAGGCTGCTCCGCCCGGTCCGGTAATGTGGCCGGCGCGCACATAGCCGAGCATTTCGAACTCTTCGCGAACGCGGGAGCGGTAGTCGTTGTCGATGGCGTGCTGCGTCCACTCCCCGACGTTGAGGTCCCAGAGAGGGCTGTAGTCGGTGGCAATCGTCGGAATGCCGCCGAGCACATTGAGCGGACCGCCGTCTCCCTTCAGCGCGCTGTTAAAGCCCTGCCGCTGGGGATGAATCTCTCCCGGTATGTCATTGGTCGGTCCGTTGATGATGGCAAACAGGCGTTCGACTGCGCTGAAGGCGCTGTCATCGCCACCCACCGTGATGTCGGTCATTGCGCTCGCGAAGGTTGCGCCTTCAAGGGTTGCCGGCAGGGCGTCGCTTGCGTCGGTACTGAGATACAGAACCGGGCGGCCAAAGCTGAAACCCTTGGTCAAGGCCAGCGTCACCACACCGTCCCGCGGGCATATGGCCAGGACTTTGTCATGAACAATGCGATGGTCCACATTGCCGTCGCAGAACTGGTTGAGGGTGGCCGCGCTGACGTTGAACGCCACCATCGGCGCGTTGTAGACATAGTCGCCGATCCTGGCCAGCGGGCTGTAGTCCGCGTCCCCGACCGAGCCGGGCTGGGCCGCCAGCGGGGGAAAGTAATTGGGCGCCGCGCCCGGGGTGACAAGCGGATCAGGCGAGAAATCGACACGTCCTCCCTGAAACACCACGACACTCTTACCGCCGACCAGCACCTGTGAGGCCTTGCGGACGCCCCTGCCAACGTCTGCGTACACCAGCTTGGCCGAAAAATTCAATCCGAGCGCCGCCGCATTCCGTTCGTCCGAGGTGTCCGTAAGGATGTACCAGATGGTCTCGCCAGTGGTCAGCTGGCCCTTGTAAAGCGGCAGGGTGAGCGTCCCTGCCTCCTGGTCGAGGGTACCGGCCTTGAGGAGCTGATAAGGCCCGATCAATTCCTTCTGGACGGTAGAGGGGGCGGTGCCGAAGTAAGTCGCGGGAACGTCTGCGCCTATCGAGGCAGGCGCCGGCTGAATTTCGGTAATGGGTGTCGGATTGGCGATTGCGGCGATGCCGCTTGTCAGATCACCGCTGGCCCCGCCGGGGCTGACGCCCGTGCTTGAACCGGACGCCGTGGATGAGCCGCTGCCGCCGCCACAGGCGGCCAGCAAGCCGCTGAGCAGCGCGGCCATTGCAAACTGATAGCGCATGTTGATTCTCCAGAAATGTTAAGCAGGTGCCGGGTTTAAAGAAAGCGAAAGACGATCGGGCAATTGACAATCAAGCCGCTCGATCCGAACGCTTTGCCGCCCGGGCCGGTCATCCATCCGGACCTGACCAGACCAAGCACCTGGAACTCTTCGCGGACCCTCGAGCGGTAATGGCTGTCGATGGCATGGCGGGTCCATTCACCGACATTCAGGTCCCAGAGCGGGCTGTAGTCGGTGGCAATCGTCGGAATGCCGCCAAGGACATTGAGCGGGCCGTGTCCGTCGCCCTTGAGTGCGCTGTTCAAGCCTTGCCGCTGGGGATTGACCACGTTGGCCTCGGTGTTGGTCGGACCATTGATGATGGTGAAGAGGCGCTCGACAGCACTGAATGCACTGTCGTCACTACCAACCTTGATGTCCGTCAGGCCCGGGGCGAGCGTTGCGCCCTCGAGTGCAGCAGGCAGGGCATTGTTGGCATCGAGGCTCAGATACAGCACGGGTCGGGCGAAACTGAATCCGGTGGTCAATTGCAATGTGACCACGCCATCCCGCGGGCAGATCGATATCACCTTGTCGTGAACAAACTGGTGATCCGCATTGCCGTTACAGTATTTGTTGAGCGAGGCTTCATCGATGTTGAATGCCAGCATCGGCGCGTTGTAAATGTGATCGCCAATTTTTGCCAAAGGGCTGTAATTGGCATCGCCAACCGATCCGGGTTGCACTGCAATTGGCGGAAAGTAATTGGGGGCCGCGCCGGGCGTTACCGAGTGGACGGGTGAAAAATCCACCCTCCCGCTTTCAAACACAAGAACCGTCTTGCCGTTGATCAGTTTCTGTGACGCTTTGCGTGCGCCCCGGCCGACATCGGAATAGGTGAGTTTGGACGAAAAATTCAATCCAAGCGCCTCGGCATTCTTTTCGTCGGTGGTGTCCGTGAGCACATACCAGACGGATTCGCCGCTGCTCATTTGCCCTTTGTAAAGGGGCAGCGTGATGGTTCCGGCCGTCTGGTCGAGCGTGCCGGCTTTGAGCAACTGATAGGGGCCGATGAGTTCCTTTTGAACTGTCGACGGCGCTGTACCGAAATACGTAGCGGGAACATCGGCGCCAATCGATGCGGGTGCCGGCTGAATTTCGAGCATGGGCGTAGGTGCCGGAAAGCCCTGCGCGTTCGCGAACGGGGCCACAACGGCAGCCGCGAGAACGACTAAACCCTTTTTCATATTTCCTCCAATGGTGAGCCTGGATTGAAGCGAGGGATACGGCGAATGCCGTCGATATTGCCGAAACGGGTAATCAGGATTTACGCGCGGCTGCGCCGAAAAACTTCCCTGAATATGCCTTTTCGATTTCGGTCATTCTTTCAGTTCAGGAAAGTGGCGACAATAGGCGGCCGGCACAACACACCATTCCGTTTTGTGGAATTGAAGTGGTTTTTATGCGAGGGGTGGGACCAGGGCTGCGCCAATCGATGGATGCAGAGGTCTTCTTGCGGCTGCCTTATGCGAAATGACAATCGGCCGCAAAAACAAAACGCACGGGCGGGAATATTTCCATTGAAATGGAGGTATTGCGAAATTCACGCTGAACAGCGGACTGGCGGAGACCCGATTGGCTGCCTTATTCAATCGGGCGGTATTGCCTTGAGGCAATGGTCAATTGATGTTGCCGCGTGGGGCCGGTGTGGTTGGCGGGCGTCGGGACGTGGGCCCGCAAGGAGCGAATGGGCTCAATGCCCGCTGCGTGCTTTCTTGCGGTACAGCATGATGGGCGCGCAGCGGTTTTCGTCGTGGTAGATGCCGACGCAATCCAGGCACTGGAAGCACTGGTCGTAGCGGATGACGCCGGATTTTTCGATGGCGTCGTAGTTGCAGCGGTGGCGGCAGGTCTGGCAGGGCTGGCCACATTCCTTGCGGCGCGGCAGCCAGTCGAGGAGGCGCAGCTTGCCGCCGAGGGTCATGGCTGCGCCCAGCGGGCACAGGTAACGGCAGAAGAACTTGTAGTACAAGCCGCCGAGCAGCAGCAGCGCTACGGCGTAGGCGACGAAGGGCCAGTTGCGGTCGAAACCGACGGTGATGGCCGTTTTGAAGGGCTCGACTTCGACGCCCTTTTCGGCCAGTTGCGGGGCAAAGGCGGCAGCTGCGACGAGTGCGGCGAGGATGGCGTAGCGGCTTTGCTCGAGAAAACGGGCGACGCGGGCGGGCAGGCGTCGCTCGGGCAGTTTCAGCGCGCGGGCCAGCAGGGCGGCGAATTCCTGCAGCGCGCCGAACGGGCACAGCCAGCCACAGAAAGTGCCGCGGCCCCACACCACGAAGCTGAACAGCGTGAAGGCAATGAGCAGCAGGCTGACCGGGTCGTAAAGAAAGCTCTTGAGGCCGGCGCCGGCGGCCAGCGACTTGACCGCACCGGTGATCTGCACGATGGACAGTTGCCCCTGGGCGTACCAGCCGATGTAGCCCAGCGTGAAGGCCAGAAAGCCGAGGCGGAAAATCTTCAGCCGGCGTGCCGAGACGGAAATCCAGCGGGGCCTGGCGAGGACGATGGACAGCAGCACCAGGGCCACGCCAATGATGGCGAGCTCGGGCGCGCGGTCTTTCCAGGCCAGCAGCCAGTCGGGCAGAGGCGCCGGCGGACGGCTGAAAAAGGCTTGGGGAGCCTGGTAATCGAGCACCACGTTGCGCTGGGTGATGACGGGCAGCATGGAGCCCCTGGCGCGCGTGATGGTCAGCTCGAAGCGCACCGGGCTGGCCGGATCGATGCCCGACATCGGCGGTACGCGCAGCACCAGCGCAGCATTGAGCGGTGGTGCACCGGCCGGTGGGCGTGGCGACAGGTCAAGGTCGCGCAGCTCCACCGGGCCGCCAGCCTGGCTGAAGGCGAGGCGGGGCGGGGCGGGGGCTCCCCCGGGCCCCCAGCCTGGCTGAAGGCGAGGCGGGTCGGGACGGTGCCGCGGGTGAAGCTCTCGTCGATGAAGGCGTCGCGCCCGGCGCTGGCCACCCACCAGGCGTGCTGGCCGGGCTCAAGGCGGCGCAGCAGGTCGGCATGGCCGGCGTCGCCGAGAATGGCGCGGCCGATGGTCGGGGCGTTGAGGTAGGCGACGTAGAGATCGGTGAAGGTGTCGGCAGGCCTGGCGATGGCTTCAGCATCCACTTCGGCGCCGTCGGTGCCGACGAACAGCTTTTCCACGTCGGCATTGCTCAGGTGCAGTTTGCCGATGGCACCCGAATCCAGCAGTTCGGCAAAGCTGCGCTGGTCGAACACGTCGGTACGCACTTCGGCCAGCGGTCCCTTGTCGGCCGGCGCGGCAAAGCCGAGGCGCGCCCGCGCCACGGCGAGGGCCGAGGTGAGGACGGTTTGGTTGACGATGCGCACCGAGGCGGTGGCCTTGCTGACGCCGTCCAGCACCACGCGGTTGTTGCCGGCGCCGCTGCGGTTATTGCCATACAGGCTGGAGACGGTGATTTCCTGCTTGAGGCTCTTGTTCTTGTACTGGGCGAGAAAGTCCTTCAGCGGCCCCTCGCCAAGGCCGGACAGGAACACCGGTTCGTGCTGGCGGATCAGTTCCACGTCCATGAAATTGCCCTTGCGGTCGATGCTGACCAGCAGGTTCAGGGGCGTGCCCTCGAAGCCCGGGATGGGGGCGAGGTCGATCGACTCGAACGCGTAGGCTACCGGGCCGGCTTCGGGCTCCAGTTCGCTGGTGATGGGCCAGGCCGGAATGTCGCGCAGCTTTTCGCCGACGTGCAGCGGCGGCTGGAAGCGGCGGACGAGGTCGGCGTGGTCCAGATCGCCGGCCCTGGCTGCGTTGCAGATGGCCAGACCGGCGAGCAGGGCGGCGCCGCCCGCGAGGACGCGGCCAAGAAGTGTGCGCGCTATCCTCATGGGTGACGGCCCCGTTTACTTGGCTTCGAGCTGCTTCTTCAGGGCATCGAGGCCGCTGGTGTAGATGCCGCTGATGGCCTTTCTGGCACCGGCGTCGTCAGCGCCGTCGGCGGGCTTTTCGTCCTTGCGACGGAAGGTGGACGACCATTCCACGTGGCTGCCGCCCTTGGCCGGCTTGATCACCAGCGTCGATACATAGCCGCTCACCGGCAGCGGCGATTCGATGATGCGGTAGGTGTAGCTGTGCGCCGCGGCCTTGTAGGCGACGAGCTCTTCGACCAGTTTGGCGCCGTCCTTGGTGGTGACCGTGCGCACTGCACCCTTCTTGTTGTTGGTGCCCTTGTCGATGCTGGTCGACCCGACGACCGGGTGCCAGCCAAGGTTGTCGAAGTTGCCCACGGCTTCCCACACTTTGGCGGGCGGGGCGGCGATGTCGATCTGTTCCTTTACCTTGAGTTCCGGGCGGGCGGCAAGCACCGGCGCCGAGACGGCGAGGGCCAGAGTGGCGATGAGCAGGGCGGATTTATCGTTCATGAAGGTCTCGCTGGGTGGGGGAAAGGAGATGATCTGGATCCAGACCTACACCTCGATCAGGCCGGAGCGCACGGCAGCCATGGCCAGTTCGGCCATGTTCTGTACGCCGAGCTTTTGCTTGATGTGATAGAGGTGCGTGCCGACGGTGTTGGGGCTGAGATGAAAATCGCTGGCGACTTCGGCGACCGAGCGGCCCTGGGCGAGCTGCAGGAAGACGTTGAATTCCTTGTCGGTGAGCGCTTCGGCCGGGTGTTCGGGGCGGTCGGCGCGGCGCAGGGCGGCGGCGATTTCCGGGTCGATGTAAGGCTGGCCGGCAGCCACCAGGCCAACGGCGCGCAGCAGCTCATCCGGCGAGCTGCGCTTGCACAGATAGCCGGCAGCGCCGGCCTTGAGGGCGCGTTCGGCGGTGATGGCGTCGGCGTGGGCCGAGGCGATCAATACCTTCGCGCCCGGCTTTCTGGCGAGGATGCGCTCCAGCGCGGCAAGGCCGCCGCAGCCCGGCATGGACAGGTCCATCACCAGCACGTCGGGGTCGAGTTCGTTCATGCGTTGCTGGGCCGCTTCACCGCTATCGGCTTCGGCCAGCACGCGGGCGCCGACGCCTTCGAGCAGCAGGCGGAAACCCATGCGCACGATGGCATGGTCGTCAGCCAGAACAAGGGACAGCTTGTCGAGACGTGCGCTCATGATTCGACATTCTCCGGTGGGGCTTCGGTGGTGGCGGATGGTGCGAGCAGCGGCAGGCGCGCCCGGATGCGGGTGCCGCCGCCGGGCGGGCTGCTGATGTCGAGTTGGCCATTGAGTTCGGCGACCCGCTCGCGCATGCCGGCCAGGCCAAAGCCGGACTGACCGGGTGCCGGCATGATGCCGCGGCCGTTGTCGCTGATTTCCACGGTCAGGCTGTCGCCGGCGCGCAGCAGGCGGATGCGCGCCTTGCTGGCGAGGGCGTGGCGGACGATGTTGGTGCACGACTCCTGGACCACGCGCAGGGCAGTGAGGGTGATTTCGTCCGGCAGGGGGCTGGGGCCGGCGAAGAGTTCGGTGGCCAGTTCGATGTCGCGGTGGCGTTTGGTCCATGCGGCGAGGTAGGTGCGAACGGCAGCGTCGAGGGTTTCCTGGGGGCCGCTGCGCGGCGGGCGCAGGCGGGTGAGGAGCGCGCGCACGTCACCTTGCATGCGCGAAGCTACATCACGGATGACCTCGGCGCTCTGGTGGATCTCGGGGGCGTTTTCGGTGCGCTGGACGATGGCACCGGCCAGTGCCGCCACTGCGGTGATGCTCTGGCCGAGTTCGTCGTGCAGTTCGCGGGCAATCGCAGTTCGGTCGGCTTCGAGGCGTTCGGTAATGGCGCAGGCGACGGCTTGTTCGTGGCTGAGGCGAACGTTTTCGGCGACTGCATGGTCGAGGCGCAGGGCCATGCTGTTGAAGGCTTCGGCGAGGTGGGCGAGCTCCGGCGGGCCGTTAACCGGCAGGCGGGTATCGAAGTTGCCCTGACCGGTCTTGTCCAGCGCGGCCATCACGGCGCCGAGGGGCTTCAGGGCCCGGTCGATGGCAAACCAGCAGCCGGCAAACAGGCCGGCAAGGGCCAGCAGGGCACGTCCGGCGGCAGCCGAAAGGTCGTCCCACAAATCGATGAGGGCTCGCGAGGCATCGGGCTGGAGCGTGAGGGTCAGTGTGCCGGCGGGCAGCGTAAGCGCCGGCAGATCCGGGCCGAGCCATTCGGCGAACCACTCGGGGGCGTCGCGACCAGGCTTGTAGGGCGAGGGCGGCGAGCGGTAGCGCAGCGCGCCGGTGGCGTCGTGGGCTTCAAGCTGGTGGGCGCGGATGCGTCCGACGGCGTTGAGGTGGGCGAGCAGACGGCCTTCCGACCACGCCGGATCGCCGGTTGCGGAGCCTTGGGCCGACACCCTCAACCATTGGGCGGCGACCCGATGGGCGGCGGTGACTTCCTCGGCAATGGCGGTGCGGGCATCGCGTACCCACAGGGCGGCGCCGGCAAGCACAAAGGCTGCGGCGAGGCCGGTGAGGACGAGGCTGACCCGCAGGCGCAGGGACAGGCTGGTCGACAGCGGCTTGTCCGGGCTGGCTGTGTCGATCACCGGGGTGGTGGAAACGGTGCCGGTGGCGCCACTCATGTCGGCTTCTCAAGCTTGTAGTGGACCGGAACGATGATCTGGATTTCGCGGTTCTGCAGGGTTTCCGGCGGGCGTGGCAGCGGGCCGGCGTTGGTGACGAGCTGTACGGCGTTCTGGTCGAGTACCTCGAAGCCGCTGGAATGTACAACCTGGGTGGCAACGATGTTGCCTTTGCGGGCGATGGTGACGCGCAGCTGCACTTCTCCTTCCCAGCCGCGCATGGCGGCGATGCGTGGGTATTGCTGCTGGCGGGCAAGGGCGCTGGAGAGGCTGCGGCCGTAGCGTTCGAGCAGGGCCGGGTCGAGCGGCTCGTCGGCGTGAGCCGGGGCTGCCGGAGCAGGCTCGGCGCGGACGATGGCGGCGACCGGCGCCGGGGCCACCGGGGCAACTGGCACGTTATCTACGGGTGGCGGTGCTGCTTTGGCGATCGGCACGGCCGCTGCAACGGGAGCCGGCGCGCTGCGGGCGATTGCCGGTGCCGGCGTGCCTGGATTCACCGGGCGGGTCAGGATGGGGGCGGGCTTTGGCGGGGCGACGGCAACGCGGTGCACCGGTTTCGGAGGCTGCACCGGCTGTGCTTCGACAGCGACGGGGGGCGGGTTGGGCACGGGAAGCGGCGCGGTGGTGTGCAGCACGACCTGCAGCGGTTGCAGGATCGCTTCGTGACTGGCGGGAATGGCACCGTGCTGCCACAGCAGGGCCAGCACATGCAGGCCGACGGAGGCGCCGATGGCCAGCTTGAGCGGGCGGGGCAGGGCCTCGGCCCGGCCGGGCATGGGCAACGGCAGGGTGTTCATTTGGCGGGTCTCCCGCTGTGCGACAGGGCTTTCAGTTCGTAGGCCGGGAAGAGTTGCCCGACCGAGCGGCGGTACTCTGCTTCGACCACGGCCAGCCGGTGGAATTCAGCCGGCAGATCGAGGGCCAGCGCTTCGGTCATGTCGAGACCATCTTCGGCGGCCTGGCGCAGGGTCTTGTCGAGCCACGTCAGCCACGCTCGGGTCTGGCGGATCGGGCCGGCGTCGCGGGTGACCGGACCGTGGCCGGGCACCAGCACCTTGAAGCCAAGGCTGTCGAGCTTGTCGAGGGAGGCCTGCCAGGCCGGGATGTTGGCGTGAGGCGTGGTCGGCGCGCGGTCGTGGAAGACCAGGTCACCGGCAAACAGCACGCCAGTGCTGTGGTCGAAAATCGCCAGGTCGGCGCCGGTGTGACCCTTGAGGGAGAGCAGTTCCAGTTTGTGGCCACCCAGCTCCAGCGGGCCGGGGGTGACCGGCTTTGCCGGCGCGAGCACTTCGGTGCCGGCCATCCAGTCGCCGGCCAGGCGATACATGTTCTCGTTGAAGCCCTCGCCTTCACTATGGATACCCTCGATGGTGCCGGGCAGGGCGGCGAGGGTTTCCGGGGCAAAGGCCTGATTGCCGAGGAAGTGGTCGGGGTGATGGTGGGTGTTGAGGACCATCACTACCGGCTTGTCGGTAATGCGGGCGATGGCGCGGCGCAGTTGTTCGCCGTAGGCACGGGATGGGCCGCTGTCGATCACCAGCACTCCGGCTGGTGTGACGATGAAGCCGGTGTTGACGATGTTGCCGCCGTTTTTGAAGCTGAAGTCTTCGCTCAACCCGGTCAGCACCCAGGTGTCGTCGGCGACACGTACCGGGCGCAGGCCGTAATCCATGTCGGCGGCGGCGAGCAGCAGGGCCCAGCCGAGAGTGAACAGGGCAACAAGGGTGCGGGCAGATCGGCTCATGGCGTTCACTTTTCGATCGTCGCCGAGATGGCGTTGCCGTTATTGTCGCGACCGCTCACCTGGTAGCCGGTGGAGGCGCTGGCGGCGGGGATGTCTACCGTAAAAACCGGGTTTTCCGAGAGCGGCTCGAAGCCTTCGATGTGCATCAGCGGCTTGCCCTGTACATCGGCCAGATCAAGCGCCTGGATATAGAAGGCCGGAATGCCGGCGGCGAGGCCGGTGTCTTCGGGGTGGATGATGCGCAGGCGGATCGCAGAAGGCAGGGTGCAGCCGCCGCCGGTGGTGTTGACCCAGGTGCCACCCACGTGCCACGTGCCGTCAGCCGTGCGGGCCGCCGCGCGCACCGGAGACGACTGCTGCAGCTTGATGCGGAAACCGAGGCCCGGGTGGGCGCCGGTGGGCACGAAGCGGACGATGCGGGCGATGGGGTTGAGGTCGGCGAAGACGAGCACTTCGGTCACGCGCGGCAGCGCCGCGGCGTCTACGCTGACCGGCACGTTCATCGGGTTCTCGGCAGTCAGCGGCGCGCTGACCTTTACCCGCTCGTCGAAGACGACCCGGGCGTTGGCCGGAAACAGATCCTTGCGCATGTAGCTCCAGTTGTGGGAGCCAAGCGGATCCTTGGGTGTCTCGCCCTTCGGTGCGGCAAGGGCAAGGCTGCAGGCCAGCATCAAGGATGCGGCCGTGAGGGCGTGAGGCTTGATCATTCTGTCTCCTGACGGCGGCCTGCGCGATGGCGGCCAGCTCTGTGGTGAGACAGGTGCTGCAAGAGCTGTGCCATGAAAATTCCGGCCTTGCGCGGCCCCTTGCGGGCCCGCAGACAGCGGCTTCAACAGCCCGGACAGGCGCTTGCGCGCAGGCCTGAGTGCCGCTCTGCACCATGTCCTGCTTCGGATTGTTGCAACTTGGAGCAGTTGATGAGGAATGAAGCATCTGTCTCGCCGGCGCCGTGTCTCGATACACCTGTTGCACTCCGGACGTTTTTTTTCGCAAGGTCCAAGGTCCGGTTTCTTATCGGGAATTTTTCCCGGTCTGTGATTTTTGGTGTGGTGGCCGCTGCCGGTGGCACAGGTCTTGCGGAACAGA
>APMI01007872.1_pt1 | contig 17988 bp, 11 predicted proteins | sample 667938 | NCBI WGS metagenome assembly APMI01 (sample SAMN01084076, study PRJNA167559) | wastewater metagenome | biome: Wastewater | place: Denmark: Ejby Moelle, Odense | collected 2011-11-28 | reverse complement strand
GAATGGTGTGCAAGATTGCGGCAACAGGGCAAACTGGTGCTATTTGCCGAACCAAGGATCATACATATTGGCGGCGCCACCAGCGGAGATTATTATACCACCACAGAAAATGAAAATGGCAAAAATCTCTGGAACAAAAAAGGCCGGCAGATCATCATTTCAAATATGCTGAGGATAAGAAAACAATTTGGAGTGGGCTGGTTCCTGGTCATCACGGGCATGTATATGTTTGAAGTGCCGCTGTTCTTCTTTTGTGTTCTGCTCCATAAAGCATTTAAAGGTAACAAAGCCTGGTACAGTTGGAAAAACGTAGTTGACTATACAAGGAACATCGGCGTATTGCTCCGCTATTTTTTTAAAATGCTCCTCAACAAACCCTATTTTTACAAAGTAGCCTGACCGTATGCAGTTATCCATTATCATCATCAATTACAATACATTTGAACTTACCTGCAAATGCATACAGTCTTTGTACGACAAAATTGTAAACCTGCAGTTCGAGATCATCCTGGTAGACAATGCTTCGGTTGAATGCGATCCACAACTGTTCAAACAACGATTCCCTGGCATCAAACTGCTGGCAAGCCCTGTAAACACTGGCTTTACAGGCGGCAACAATTTAGGCGTGGAAAATGCCTCCGGCGAATATCTTTTGTTGCTTAACAGCGACACAGAACTCATCAACAATGCCCCGCTGATCTGCCTCGATTATTTGAAGGCGCATAAAGAAGTGGGCATGGTAACCTGCCAGCTTATTTATCCCGACGGACGAATTCAATACAACTGCCGGCGTTTCCGCACCATTGGGTGGGAACTGCTGGAAGTATTTCCTTTCTACAAATTACTGCCAAAGGCAAAACGGGAAGCATTGATGCTGCATCATTATTTTGATCACCAGAGTTTTATGGATTGTGATTGGGTATGGGGAGCTTTTATGTTATTTCCCAGGAGCATTGTCGGTCAGCTGCCTTCTCAAAAACTGTCAGCAGATTTTTTTATGTATTGTGAAGACACGCTCTGGTGCTGGGATTTCAAACAACTGGGATATAAGATTCATTTTTTACCCGAAGCAAAAGTGATGCATGTTCACAAAGGCAGTGTAAGTAAAGATAAATGGATAAAGATCAGGACCACTTCTATCCGCAACCACGCTATCTTCATGAAAAAGTTTTATCCCGATTGGCGATGGTATATTTTTGCAGCAGTCTATTTTACCAAACAATATGGTGCTCTGTGGGCGGGCAAAATATTTAAAAAATAAACATTCTAAAAAGTTCTTTTACCAAAACTCTTATACAAAAGGAACAGGCGGCGTAACAATGGAATGGCATCGATTAGCTTCGCCAACCGCACGGCTGCAAACTTCGATGGTTCAAAGTCTTCGCCCGGCATTAGCAGGGAAGCACATTTTTTTGAAGACGCAATGATCTTATCCATTGTTAAAGCATGGCGTTTGTCTTTAGAAATATAGATCAGTTTGCTGCAGGCTCCCGTAACATAACTTTTCAAAAATGACCTTGCCTGCTTCTCGATCACCGTGCCGAATTCCCCTCCTTCCTGTTTCAATGTTACCAGGAAACCTGTCAATTGTTCAAATGCGGTCAAACGGCTCTCCTCCGCGGTTTTTGAGGTATTGTTCATGTGAAAGCGAAAAGCAAAACAGTTTTCTGCAGCGATTGCCAGGTAAGAATTTTTAATGGCGTTTATCCATAAACTGATATCAGCATACAGGAGATTTGGATAAAGCGGTATACCACCCAACGCATCGTAACGGGCAGACCGAATCATAAAACCGGTTGCTACTATTACGATCTCATTCCGCATCATTCTTTCCAGCAAAGCAGGCGCAGTAAGGGTTCCAGGCATAGGCGTACATGGCCTGATCACGGCCCCCCTTTCATCAATAAAATGAAAATGGGTTTGGTACAATGCAGCGCCAGGATGGGCCAAACGCAACTGTTCTATCCTTGCCAGATAACCGGGGTACAGTATGTCATCATGACCAAGTATCGTCATGAATTCGTTTTTGGGAATGCCAGTGATACGGGCCCAGTTACCGGTAATGGACAGACGCTTTTCGGTTGGATAGATACTGATGCGGTCATCTTCCAGCGATCTTAACCAGTCCAGCGTTCCATCCGTACTTCCACTGTCCAGCACAATGATATTGAACCCGGTAAATGTCTGCGACAGTACACTGTTCACGCAGTCCTTGATCCATCGTTCGCTGTTATAGGTTGGTATAATGATGCTGTAGGTCATGCTTATTTCCCCAGGGCGGGCACATGTTTTTTAGGTATCAGGCTATTAACAATAAACAATGGCACATTGATCCATGCCGCCGGATGCAGCCATATTTTTACAGCCAGCAGCCAGCGCATTTTATTACGCATGCTTAGCTTCTCATGCTTTAACCGGATCAGCCATGCCTTCACGATTGTTGTTTCGGTAACGGTCTTATTCACCTGGTTCGCATTCAGCATTGCCGGTAATAAATTGCTGCAGTGCCTGTGCCAGCGCAGGGTGTAATCGAGCCACCTGTTATCAAAATGATTGCCTTTGGTGATATGCAGCATATCGATCTCGAAAGTTACCATCGCAGTGAACCCTGCCGCAGTAAGCCTTACTGAATAATCAATATCGTACAAATGAAATCCTTTTAGCAGTGCTTCATCAAACCGTACCTGCTGCCATACCCTCCGGGGACTGCACAGAAATACACCATCTATCACCACCACCTGCTGTTGCAGCGAACCCGGTTCCGGGTTAAAGTATAGTGTTTCAGTAACGCCGTCCCGGTTGAAATGTTTGATATTACCGCAGTCGAATGATGGTATGCCTGTGAACCAACCTGCAGGTGATTTGCTTTTGTACTTGCAACCCGCCACCCCGATCAGGCCCAGTGTTTGATCAGCTTCAAAAGAAGCAACAACCTTTTTACCCCAGCCCGCTGTTTGAAATAAAATGTCTTCGTGAACAAAGCAAAGAATATCATAGTGTGCCTTTGCAGCGCCTTCATTGTACACCTGCGTAATGCTTTTTGGAACGATCGTGTTGTCAATGATCACCGGCTCCCACTCCACCCCAATGGTGTCGGCAATATTTTGCTGCACCTGCAGGGCAAATGATTTGCTGATGGAACAAATGATGATGGAGATCATAGAAAAAGAAACATGGGTTAGTCAACTATTCGGCTTCCTTGTATATTAAAGAGTTTGCTACCAAATCTTTGGCATGAACATCTTCTATAGAAGAATTACCGGCTTTTACATCAAAAGGCTTCTCCATTTTTCTTTTTTCCATCACCAGGATACTGTCGTAATAATGGAGAGAATGAGTATTTTTTGTAATAGCGTCAATAGGCACTTTAGGTGTATGCCAGGCATGAAGCTTATCTATAAAATTTTTGCTGAACTCAATAAAGGACCTGCTTTTTTTATATCCTCCTCCAAAATGTTTCCAGTAAGATGTATGCAGGTCTTCACAAATATAAATTCCGTTTTCTGCCACGTGATCAAATAACTGGTTAAAAGTGGTAACCTGTTGTTTCATCGTATGTCCTCCATCATCAATTAAAACATCAACAGGGGGAATAGATTGTTTTAATTTTTTCAGGAAAGATTCATCCTCCTGCGAACCGATAAAAATTTTAATATTGTCGCTCTCGAGCTTTTTGCATTCCGGGTTAATGTCAACTGCATAAATAGTTGCCATCCCTTTAAAGTAATACTCCCACATCTGCAATGAGCCTCCATGAGATATACCAATTTCAAGAATATTTATTTTTTTACCTTTCAGGTGATGAAGGTGACGGTCGTAAATTTCGAAGTAATGATTCCATTTGTGGATCATCCGGTGATCTTCGTTTTTAAAAAAGTGCTCGAGCTCGTTCATGCGGTTTTGTTTTGTCAATGTTATTTTACTTTATCCCTGAAACAAAAAATATTAAGTTGTACATCGTAAGATGTATTCGGATTTTTTTCTCTTTTAAAGGGAGTTGGATAAATGGGCGCAGCTTCTTTGATATAAAAATTAAACCCGGCATCGCTCACCGTATTGATCATTTGCACCAGCTCTTTGTTTTGATCAAAAGTGCCATGGTATTCAAGAAACATATTTTCTACCAGGTGCAGTTGGGGGGCAATGTCAGCAAGTACGACATTCTCCGCTCCTTCAATATCAATTTTTAGAAAATCCACCTTTTTATTAATGAAATCTTTTAAACGGGTAGCTGCCACTTCTGTTGTATTGCTGGTATTGTCCAGTTCCACCTTACTGCCCATTGAACTTTCGTTCGAAAAATGCAGTGTAGTATTCTCTTTCCACACAGCTTCCTTACGAAGTTCCACCCCGCTGTATCCGAAGGACTGTATATTTTTGGAAAGCAAATCAAAATTCGTTTCATCAGGTTCAAAAGCAATAACAGTGGCATCGGGAAAACACCTTTTCAGATAAATAACACTCATGCCGATGTTTGCTCCACAATCCAGTATATATGGGCTGGAGGATAGATGTTGCAGGTAAATATTTTCTATAAAGATCTCCTTGAGCCCATGAAGCAATTCTGTTGCGCTGTAAAAGTATAAGGAATGACCATAAAGGTTGTGTGCTCTTATTTTACCTGGCGGCAGATGTTTGTAATATTTGAGCTTGAACCAGTTTACATTTACTTCTTTATAGGGATTTTCAAAAATACCGTTTACTTTTTTCCGTATCCCGTTCCCTATATTTTTTAAAAAGCTGCTGTTTGACATCCTGCAATTTTATAATGATACTGCTAACAATTCAAGCCTGCAAAATAAGCTGGCCCATATAAAACTGCAAACTTAGTTTATTGACCCAACAAATATTACCGAATTTTTGATCCTGATGCTGCTCCTTCTTACAATCGCCCGGTGATAATTTACCGGGGCAAGGTGTGAGGAGTATCAAATTATCAGGTACTTTTATAGAAATTAACTCTTATTCTGCCGCATGAGGAAGTTTCTATTGATCCTGGTTATTTTACAGACTGCCTTCTTTATGGCACGAGCTCAAACTTGTAACAACTGGTTAAGTGCTCCATCCATTGGTTCTGTAATAAGCGCAGGCGATCTTGATATAACCGGAAATGCAGTAACCATCGAAGCCCTCATTAACAGAACGCTACCTTATTTGCCAGGTGGCGGCGATAATACGGAAGGTGACGTTGTATCCAAACACAATGACTTTTCAGATGTAAATTATTTACTAAGACCAAACCATGCCTACATCACTACCACCAATGGCTTTTTTGGCACGCCCGATATTTGCGATATTAAACTCAATAAAACCTACCATGTTGCGCTGGTTTATAACGGAAGTACCTTAAAATTTTACAGGGATGGCATCTTGATGAGCCAGGCGGCAGCAAGCGGAACTCTCATATTGAATAATTGGAAAACCCGGATCGGCTGGTACGAACCACAAGGTTACACCACCCAGTTCATCGGCTACATCAACGAAGTGCGGATATGGAATGTAGCCCGTACACAGGCGCAGATAAGAACGTATATGACAAGTTCATTGCCCAATCCAACCACGCAAACGGGCCTGCAGGCTTATTTCACGTTCGATAACCTGCTGAACAAGCAGGGCAATACAACGTATAACGGCGTGCTGAGCGGCGCTGCCAGCATTAACCAAACCAATCCCAACTGCATACTGGTAAAGGATTCCTGCAACACGGTTCCCGGTGGCGGCAGTTCAGTCATTGTAAATACATATACTCCCGTGGTAGGTTTTGATCAGTGTAAAAACAATATCGTGGTGGAAGATGCCGGCACTTTCAACAGCGGCGACACAGTGCTCATGATCCAGATGAAAGGGGCAGAGATCGACAGCAGCAATACCGCCAGTTTTGGAACCCTAACCAATTACAAAAATGCCGGTAATTATGAGTTCAATATCATACAGGGGAAAACGGGCAATACGATCGAACTAAAAAACAGCATCCTGCGAAACTATGATGTTCCGTTGGGAAGAGTGCAGTTGATAAGGGTTCCCTATTTTCAAAACTATATTGCCAGTGATACGCTTACCTGCCTGGCCTGGGATGGCAAAAAGGGCGGTGTACTCGTACTCAATGTGGCCAATAATACTACTTTAAATGCTGATGTCAATGTAAGCGGCCGGGGCTTTAGAGGTGGTAGCAGCAGAAACTCATCTTCACTAACCCTTACCTGTAACAACAATGGCGTTAGTTATCCCAGTAGCAGCATTGAGGCGGCTGACAAGGGAGAGAGTATCTATGAGTTGGGTAATAACAATGCTTATGGCAAAGGAGCCAATGCAAATGGTGGTGGTGGCGGTGTTGGGCACAACTCGGGCGGTGGTGGAGGAAGTAATGGTGGCGCCGGAGGCCTTGGTGGCTACCAGTTGGAGGAATGTGGCAATGCCCCTTTCGATAACCGCGGCATAGGCGGCAACTCCCTGGCCTATAGTAATCTTGCCAGGAAGGTTTTTATGGGCGGCGGTGGAGGCAGCGGGCATACCGATAATTCCGGCGGTATTGATATGAACGGAGGGAATGGCGGAGGCATCGCCATCATCATGACCAATACCCTTACGAACAATGGTTTTAAAATTGTAAGCGATGGCGACAATGCCCAGGTATGCGACAATGCTTTGAACAACTGTCATGATGGTAATGGCGGCGGCGGCGGTGGCGGTACGTTATTGATAAAAAGCGCCGGTTTCGTTAATAACCTTGATATCCAGGCAAAGGGAGGTAAGGGCGCAGACCTTGTTATCTACAATCCTGGCTTGGGAGCCGGCAGGGTTGGCCCCGGCGGGGGTGGCGGAGGCGGCGCTGTATGGCTTTCGCCTGCTGCATTACCCTCGAACCTGGTTGTGAATAATGCCGGAGGTGCCAATGGCGTAATCCCGGCTGACAGCAATAATCCCTGGGGTGCTACACCTGGAAGCAACGGACTGTCTGTATTTAATTTACAGATCCCGGTGGCAACCATTCCTTTTTTGCCAAATTTTGGAGCACTCAACATTGTTACAACCCCTGCCTCCTGCAGTTCCTTTAAGTTTCATGGGGCGGCAACTACCAATACCAGCCCGGTGCAAACCTGGCTTTGGAGTTTTGGAGACAACACGACTGGCATCGGGCAGGATGTAGTACACAGTTACGGCACGGTTGGCACTTACCCGGTAAAACTGGTAATTACAGATGGAAACGGCTGCAAGGACAGTATCTCCACCAGCGTTACAACAGTGAGCTCTTCTGCAGATTTCTCTTTCCAGCAAAATATTTGCAGTCCATTGTCTGTTCAATTTTTTAATGCCGGTCCTGCGCCGGTGAACCCGGCCTGGATATTTGGTGATGCTGGTACTGATATTGGTTCTGTCAACCCGATTCACGTTTATACCAGCCCGGGCAACTATACCGTCAAATACAGTGTTCAAAACGGCACCTGCACAGATACAGTAACAAAAGTTATAGCGATCGGAAGCACAGCGGCTGACATCATTTATACAAAAGATACAACCATTTGCCTGGGAGCTACAAAAAAACTGTTTACAGCGCCGGCACTTAGCTTCTGCTGGTCACCCACTACCGCGTTGGATGATCCGCTTTCCCCTACTCCCACTACCAGTACAAGGGCTTCCATCACCTATCATTTTACGGCAGAGATTGCAGGGGCAAACCTGATAACGAATGGCGATTTCAATGCAGGTAATTCCGGTTTTACATCCGGGTATAATTTCGCCAATCCCAATACTACCGAAGGAGAATACTTTACAGGAACGAACCCCCAAAGCTGGAATGGAGGTTTAAGCAATTGCGGCGATCACAGCAGCGGAACCGGAAACATGTTACTCGTAAATGGCTCACCCGTTCCGGACGTCGTTGTATGGAAACAAACTGTAACGGTTACCCCAAATACCAACTATGCTTTCGCCACCTGGATACAGGCCCTGTATCCGCCCAACCCGGCCCAGCTTTCCTTTACCATCAACGGGAAGGATGCAGGCAATCTCATTACTGCTTCTCTCCCAACCTGCACCTGGACCCGTTTTTATACCACCTGGAATTCAGGCAATAATACCAGCGCTGTAATTTCTATCATCAATAAAAACACATTGGTACAAGGCAATGATTTTGCATTGGATGATATTTCATTTGCACCGGTGATCATTCAAACAGACAGTGTAAAAATAACCATCGATACAGCCTTTGTAAAAGCAGGCAACGATACCCTGGTATGCGAAAAAAACGCTGTACAACTTTCTGCTACCGGCGCTTTAACCTATAGCTGGTTGCCCACTGCAGGATTGAGCAATGCTGCTATTGCCAACCCGGTTGCTACCGTAAGCGATACAACACAATATATTGTAAATGGTGTTACAGCAGCAGGCTGCACGGCTGCAGACACTATCAGTATTTTCACCAAACCTTCTCCATTGATCAGCACTCTACCGGATACGGGTACCTGCAGAGGAAACAGCTTACAATTATCCGCTGCTGGTGGAAACTCTTATAGCTGGCTACCCGCCGCAGGGCTAAGCAATGCTGCCATTGCAAACCCTGTGACTACAACTGACACTACCATCTCCTATATTGTAAGCGGACTCGGGAGCAATGGCTGTACAGGTTTTGACACCGTGACAATAACGGTGAATCCATTGCCCGCGGTAAGGACCAACAGGGACACAGCCATTTGTCTCGGCAACACGGTTCAGCTCACTGCAACCGGGGCCGCAACTTATTCCTGGTCGCCTGCTACCGGACTCAGCAATATCAACAGCAGCAATCCCATCGCCAGCGTAACGGATACCACCGAATATATTGTACAGGGAACATCAGCAAAGGGATGTGTGGCAAATGATACTGTAAATATTTTCACCCGGCTATTACCGGTCGTCTCTGCAAGAAATGATACTATTATTTGCGCCAGCACTACCGTTCAGCTTTTCGCCAATGGTGCAGCAAGTTATAGCTGGTCACCGGTTACCACCCTTAATAATGCCGGCATCAGTAACCCGGTTGCCACACCCGCTGATACAACACAATATTTTGTAAAAGGCACGGATGTATTTGGATGCAGCAGCAGGGATTCCGTTACCGTTTTTACGAAAGCGCTACCGGTTATTACTACTCTACCGGACACGGGTATCTGCAAAAGAAGCAGCTTACAATTATCCGCCGCTGGTGGAAACTCTTATAGCTGGCTACCCGCCGCAGGGCTAAGCAATGCCGGCATTCAAAACCCTGTCACTACAACTGACACTACCATCTCCTATATTGTAAGCGGACTGGGCAGCAACGGCTGCACCGGTTTTGACACGGTGAAAGTAACGGTGAATCCATTGCCTGCGGTAAAGACCAACCGGGATACCGCCGTTTGCCTCGGCAACAGTGTTCAACTCACTGCAACCGGGGCTGCAACTTATTCCTGGTCGCCTGCTGCCGGACTCAGCAATATCAACAGCAGCAATCCCATCGCCAGCGTAACGGATACAACGGAATATATTGTACACGGAACATCAGCAAAGGGCTGCGTGGCAAACGATACTGTAAATATTTTTACCCGGCTGTTGCCGGTCGTCTCTGCGAGAAATGATACCATCATTTGCGCCAGCACTACTGTTCAGCTTTTCGCCAATGGTGCAGCAAGTTATAGCTGGTCGCCTGTTGCTACGCTTAACAATGCCGGTATTAGCAACCCGGTTGCTACTCCGGCTGATACCACACAGTACTTTGTAAAAGGCACTGATCTGTTTGGATGCAGCAACAAAGATTCAGTCACTGTTTTTACCAAGCCGCTGCCCTTAGTAACTTTATCTGGCGACACAAGCATTTGTAAAAATGTTCCCTTTCAGCTAACCGCCGGGGGTGGTAACAATTATCAATGGTCACCCGCAGCCGGACTCAGTGGTGCTACCATCTCCAACCCGGTAGCGCTTATACCTTCAACAACAACTTACAGGGTAACCGTAACAGGTAGTAACAACTGCACTGCAGAGGACTCTGTGAAACTCACTGTAAAAGCCAGCCCGGTCTTTACTGTTTCACCATCGGCCAGTGCCTGCGCCAATAAAACAGTTCAGTTAAGTGCAGGTGGCGGTAACAGCTATCGCTGGAGCCCGGCCGCCCTGGTATCCAACGATACGATCGCCCAACCCTTCAGCCTGGCCAATTCTACCACCAGTTTCTCTGTTATCATTACGGAAAATACCTGCCACGAAAGTGATACACTCACCACCACACTTACAGTTTTCACATTACCGCCGGTGACTGCTTCTAAGTCAAACGATATAGACTGCGTATTGTTGACAGCACAGTTAACCGCAAGCGGGGCTGACCAATATTCCTGGACCCCCGCAGAAAAATTAAACAATCCGGCGATACCCAATCCTGTCGCCACCCTTTCTACCAGCACATTGTATACTGTCACGGGAACCGATCTTTCCACCCATTGCAGCAATTCGGATACGGTTACGATATCCGTCAACAAGGCCATCAACAAAAATTTATTTATTCCAAACGCATTTTCGCCCAATAATATCGGTGTAAACGAATGCTGGAAACCAGTGTACTACGGCAATTACAGCAACTATTCACTGTCTGTGTATAACAGGTATGGCGAATTGGTATTTCATACAGAAAACTCCAATGCCTGCTGGGACGGACGTTACAAAGGCAAGCGCCAGGACCCCGGTACCTATGTGTTTGTGTTGAAGATAAAAACACTTTGCAGGGAAGAAGTAAAAAGAGGCAACCTGCTGCTGATCCAATAAAGGCTCCTGCCACAGGCAGCGGTTATCAGTAAACGAACGGTGGGTTTCCTAAGTTCAAGCGAATTTTTCAACACTGCACATGATGCGTTATAAAAAGCATAACCGTAGTATGTAATGATCCAGCAGGCACTCCTTTTCCATTTGTTACTGGCAATGAAGAGACGACAACATTGCATTTCGTTTCAAAGCCAGAAAACCCCGGCAGTAATTTTTTTTTGATCGCAGATAGGGGTAAGTGATCAATGAGTTGTTTTATTAAAAACTACCTTTGGGCATAGCACTATTAACAGAACAGGCATACCGGGTAAAAGGAATGGAGCCAATTAAGAGTACATCGGCAACCTTGCTGGAGCAAAGGGATGTAGCCACTTTCGAACAGGTTTTTAAAACACATTTTAAAGGCCTGCACTCCTATGCATGCAGCATGATAAATGATGAAGATGAAGCAGAGGAAATAGTACAGCAGGTATTTTTTAAGCTTTGGGAAAGAAACGAAAAACTGGATATTGCAGGCCCTGTAAATGCCTACCTGTACCGGGCCGTACACAATGAGAGCTTAAACTACCTGAAGCACCAAAAAGTAAAAGCCGGTCACCAGTTATACGTTGCATACAGTATGAAAAACGAAGTGGAACTGCCTTCAAAAAAGATTACTGCAAACGAACTTGAAAACAACATTCATACAGCACTGAATGAATTACCCGAACAATGCCGTACCATTTTCCAGTTAAGCAGGTTTAGTGATTTGAAATACAGGGAAATTGCTGACAGGCTCAATATATCGGTAAAAACTGTAGAGAACCAGATGGGTAAAGCACTAAAGATCTTAAGAATAAAACTGGCAGATTTTCTAATGCTGATTGTAATCATTTTCATCTTTAAATATTAAATCACCTGGAACCAAATTTTAACGATATTAACGACGACCTGCTGGTTAAACTGCTGCTTGGTGAAGCAAACGCCGAAGAAAGTGAAGTCATCAATAAATGGTTGAAAGCCGATGCAACTCACCTCGCCTACTACAACCAGTTGAAGCAGATATGGGAGGCCAGCAAGCAATTGGCCGTAACATCCAGTGTTGACGAAAACAAAGCATGGCAACAATTTCAGCGGCGGGTAAGTGGAGGAAGACCGGCCAAGCAAGATGATGCAAAAAAGGATGTCCCCTGGCTAAAAATAGCCGCTGCGGTAATCCTGCTTGCGGGTCTGACCCTGGTAATAAGAATGTTTGATAACAAAGCGGTACCGGCAAATACAACAATCGCAGCAACAAATAGTATTATAGCCGATACGTTAATGGATGGCTCTGTAGTTACACTCAATAAAAGATCGTCTATTACATACCCGGAAAAATTCAGTGCCGGCAAGCGGACTGTTGCATTAACAGGGGAAGCTTTTTTTAATGTAGCGCCAGACAAAACCAAGCCATTTGTTATTACTGTGAATGATATACAGGTCACTGTAGTTGGTACATCATTCAATATAAAAAGTGATCGCAATAAAGCAGAGATCATTGTGGAAACAGGGATTGTAAAAGTCAGCAGGGCTGGTGTAACAACAACCCTGGTAGCCGGCGAAAAGCTATCGCTTTCTGCAGCCAGCAGCAATATTTTAAAAGAGAAAGTTACAGACAGGCTGTATAATTATTACTGGAGCAAAGAACTGGTATGTGATGATACACCACTTTGGAAAATGGTGCAGGTGCTGAATGAAGCATACAACGCCAATATAGTAATACAACGAAAAGAACTGGAAAATCTCCGGCTCAATACCACTTTCAATAACGAATCACTGGATAAAATACTCGAAATTATCCACCTGACGTTCGACATAACCATCACCCGAAAAGAAGGGAAAATTATTTTACAATAAACGATATTGATTTTATGAAACTTAAAAAGCTTACCGGCTTCTGTATTGTCATGTTAATACTTTGCTGTGAAACGCAGGCCCAGTCGATACTGGCAAAAAACATTTCGCTGGATATCAATAAACAGCGGCTGGTGAATGCACTGGAGATCATCAGCAATAAAGCAGATTTTTATTTTTCCTATAATTCAAAAATGATCAACAGGGATAGTATTGTGAGCATTAAAGCTGTGAACACAACTGTAAAAGAAGTATTGCAGCAACTTTTTAACAACAGCTATGAATTTAAGGAAAGCGGCAACTATATCATCATTCGCAGGGCACCCATCCGCATGATACTGGTAACACAAAAGGAACAACAGGAAGAAAAGATCTACTATGTTTCCGGGCATGTATATGATGAACAGGATGGTGCCGCTGTTAATGAAGCCAGTATCTACGAAAAGACGATACTGGCTTCAGCACTAACCAACAATGATGGATTTTTTAAAATAAAACTAAAAAGCAGCAAGACCAAAATAGCGGAACTAACAGTGAGCAAAGAATTGTATGAAGACACTTCCGTTCGCATCCTGCCGCATTATAACCAGCAGGTGGTGGTAACCCTGATGCCTTTGGAAACAGAAGCCGGTAACAGCATCGTAACACCTGAAGATTACTTCAGCAATGATACGCTGCCCGCAATTGAAATGGATACAACGCAGATTTTATTGATCACACCCAGGTTGTCAGATTCTAACAAAGTGGAAAAAAAAGGGCTTGGCAAATGGCTGCTGTCTGGGAGACAAAAAGTACAAACCATTAACCTGAACAGGTTTTTTACCGAAAGACCGTATCAAATATCCTTTACGCCCTGGTTAAGTACGCATGGTAAACTTTCCGGCCAGGTTGTGAACAAATTTTCCTTAAATATACTGGGAGGTTATACCGCCGGAACAAACGGAGTAGAGATCGGCGGGCTTTTTAATATTGATAAAAAAGCCGTACAACACGTGCAGGTGGCCGGTTTATTTAATTCAGTCGGCGGCAGGGTTAACGGCGTACAGGTTGCCGGCATCAATAACCTGGTACAGGATACTGTAAAGGGCATCCAGGTTGCGGGTGTAAATAACCTGGTGAAAGGTAACGTTAGAGGTCTGCAGATTGGCGGCGTTTACAATCATGTAACAGATAGTATGAATGGGGTACAGATAGGAGGCGTAGCAAATTTTACAAACAAAAAAACAACCGGCATCCAGGTAGGCGGAGTGATCAATGTATCAAAACAGGAAATGAACGGTGTACAGGTAGCTGGTGTGGTGAATTACACCAGGAAATTAAAAGGTCTGCAAATTGGGCTGGTAAATATTGCTGATTCATCTGATGGATTCAGCATTGGGCTCATCAATATCGTGTTGAAGGGATATCATAAATTGAGTTTTTCGCACAACGAAGCATTGGATATAAACGTTGCATTTAAAACAGGAAACCGCAAACTATACAGTATACTGATGGGCGGCATGAATACGGATGATAAAAACAAATTGTTTTCATATGGCTACGGACTTGGCAGCGAAGTATATCTGAGTAAAAAGAGAAACATTTCTTTTAACCCTGAACTCAGCAGCCAGTACTTGTACATGGGAAGTTGGGATTATACGAATATCTTAAACCGCTTAACTGCAAACTTTACCATTAAACTGGGTAAATATGTTTCTATATTTGCAGGGCCTGCTTTTTCTGTATATGTATCAAACCAGCAAACAGCTATAAGCGGATACAGGTTCCCGTTAATGCCAGCAGGCTATAGTAAGATCAGGTTCAGTGACAAAGTGAATGGCTGGTTTGGCTGGAACGCAGGCCTCAGTTTCTTCTGATATTTCAATAAAAATTATTGAACGGATAGGGGTAAATATTTCTTCAGTTGTTATACAGGTGAAACAACATCACTTAACAATAAAGAAGTATAGCCATGAAATTTTTTTTTAGTCTTTCGCTTTGTTTTTTCTTTTTTCACGCCCGCTCCCAGTACACCCAGCAGCTAAAAGGAATGGTTTCAGAACAGGTATTACAGCAGCCGCTGGAAGGTGCCACCGTAAGCATCCCCGGTATTGGAAGATCAACCGTAACTGATCATGAAGGCGTATTCAGGTTTGCAGATGTACCGGTTGGTATGTACCGCATTAAAATAACCTATACAGGTTTTAAAGAAAATGAACTGGAAAACATTGCAGTTAATTCCGGTAAAGAAACTTTTGTAAATGTGTTGCTGGAAGCGGTGATCGTTAGAGAAAAAGAAATCGTAATAACGGCGAACAGCAAAAAGAACGTGCCCCTGAACGATATGAGCCTGGTAAGTGCCCGTGCATTCACGGTAGATGAAACACAAAAATACGCAGCCGCCGTAAATGATCCCCTTCGCATGGCTACGGCATTTGCCGGTGTGCAGGCTGCTGATGACGGTAACAACAGTATTATCATTCGTGGAAACTCTCCTACAGGTTTGCTCTGGCGCATGGAAGGAATTGATATCCCCAATCCCAATCACTTTGGTATACCGGGTAACAGCGGTGGCGGAATTTCTATACTCAGTTCTCAACTGCTGTCTAATTCAGATTTTGTAACGGCAGCCTTTGCAGCAGAATATGGCAACGCATTAAGTGGCGTATTTGATTTAAAACTCAGGAAAGGTAATAACGAAAAGAAAGAATATTCTTTGCAGGCAGGCGTGCTTGGCTTAAACGGGGCGATGGAGGGATATTTTTCGAACAACTATAAAGGATCGTACCTGGTGAACTACCGTTATTCTACATTGGCATTGCTGGGTAAACTGGGTGTGCTGCCTGCTGATGATGCTACCAACTTCCAGGACCTGGCCTACAATATTTACCTGCCCGGTAAATTTGGCACCTTTACTTTTTTTGGTTTTGGTGGATTGAGCGATCAAAAATTCACTGCCAAAAAAGATTCTGCAAAATGGGAAAGCAAGGAAGACCGTTTCAGCAACAAATTTATTTCCAACACCGGCATGACAGGTTTAACGCACAGCATTTTGGTGGGGAGTAAACTCAATATAAAATCAGGCATTGGTTTTAGTAAAACCAATATTGGCTATGATGCAGATTTTACAGAAAATGATTACAGCATGTCCAAATTTTATATTGATAAATTCAAAACCAGTAAATGGACATTGAATACTACTGTCAACTACAAATTCAGTAACCGGCTAAACCTGCGGGCAGGAGCGATCATTAATTTTATCAGGTATAATTTTTACCAGCTTTACCGTAAACATGAGTCGGAGCCACTGAGAGAATCATTGAATACTTCAGGCAACACCGCAACGCAGCAGGTATTTGCCCAATGGCAGTACAGGCCATCTAACAATATCAGTATCAATGCCGGCTTGCATTACTTCCAGCTTTCGCACAACAATACTTCTTCTGTTGAACCAAGGTTTAGCGCTAAATGGAATATCAATAACCGGAGCAGCATGGCATTTGGATATGGTATGCACAGCCAAATGCAAACACTTAATTTGTATTTTGCGCAGCAGCAATTACCGAATGGCAAACTAATATATCCCAATAAAGATATCGCACTTACAAAAGCTCATCATTATGTATTGTCTTACAACTACCGGTTAAGCAGGGGCCTTGTTGCCAAGGCGGAAGTTTATTACCAGCAATTGTACAATGTGCCGGTCAGCATTTACGACAGCAGTACAATGTCGTCCCTGAATATACAGTACGAATACATTACGGATCCGCTGGAGAATAAAGGAAAGGGCCGCAACTACGGGGTGGAAATTTCCTTAGAGCGCTACCTGCAAAATAATTTTTATCTAACGCTCAGCAATTCGTTTTATCAATCTAAATATACTGCCAAAGACGGGGTGGAAAGAAATACCCGTTTCAATGGCAATTACATCATTACTTTGATTGGCGGCAAAGATTTTGTAAACGAACGTAAATCAAAAACCTTTGGAGTAAATGTAAAAACAATTTTTTCCGGTGGCATGCGAAACACCCCCATTGATTTTGCTGCTTCGCAGGAAAAAGGCTATACCATTTTTAAAGATAAAGAAGCATTCAGCCTGCAAAACCCTGCTTATTTTAGAGCAGATCTCCGGCTGAGCATCAAATGGAACCGTAAACATTTCACCAGCACACTATCGCTGGATCTTCAAAACATCACGAACAGGTTAAATGTATTCAATCAATCCTACGATGAAGAAAAGAACAAGATTAAAACCAATTACCAAACAGGTTTGATCCCCATACTGAATTATAAGATAGAATTTTAACAGGTAAGGCAGCTGGCAATTAGTTGCTTCATCCTGCTGTCAAATTAAATAGTACCAATACTGCTGAACATCGGCAAATTTTATCCCAAACAAAAACAGTGTTGTAGCTTAAAAGCCAACGGAGATTCTCCGTAAATTGCAGTTATGCCGCCTGCCATCTTATACTATGCCATTCCTTTTTTTGTATTGCTCCTTTCAATTGAAGCATGGTTTTCTTATAAAGAAAATAAAAAGCTCTATGAAACGAAGGACACTTTTACCAGCCTCGGTTTAGGCATCGGGAATGTGATCACGGGTTTTATCACCAAAGCGCTCATTTTTGGCTTGTTCACTTTTTTATATGAGCATCGTTTTTTTACACTTGATGTAAACAACTGGTGGTACTGGGTATTGCTGTTTTTTGCAGACGACTTTTCTTATTACTGGTTTCACCGGAGCAGCCATTTCATCAACTATTTTTGGGCCAGCCATATTGTGCATCATTCATCTAAGCAATATAACCTGGCGGCGGCCCTGCGCCAAACCTGGACGGGCAATTTAACAGGTGCATTTCTTTTTTGGGCATGGATGCCCCTGGCCGGTTTTCATCCCATCTGGATTTTGTTCATGCAGCAGTTGAGTTTGATCTACCAGTTCTGGATACACACCGAAACCGTACAGCGCCTGCCAAAACCGCTGGAATTTGTATTGAATACACCCTCCCACCACCGGGTACATCATGGAAGTGATCTCAAATACCTCGACAAGAATCATGGCGGCATCCTCATCATATGGGACCGCATCTTCGGAAGCTTTCAACCGGAAGAGGAAAGGCCAACATACGGACTCACAAAAAATATTGAGTCGTATAATCCTGCCTATATCGCCGTGATCACCTGGGGGCAATTGTTTACCAAAGCCGTTCATTCAGGCTCTATTGGCAATGCCCTTAAATACTTTTTAAAATCTCCCGGATGGAGCCATGACGGCAGTACTAAAACAACCGCACAACTGCGAAAAAAAAACCAGGCTAAATCCTTCCCGGCTAAATAAGTTCTATCCGCTAAAGCAAGGCAGTATAAACC
>APMI01026362.1_pt1 | contig 17989 bp, 16 predicted proteins | sample 667938 | NCBI WGS metagenome assembly APMI01 (sample SAMN01084076, study PRJNA167559) | wastewater metagenome | biome: Wastewater | place: Denmark: Ejby Moelle, Odense | collected 2011-11-28 | reverse complement strand
CATCATTGTTCTTCATTATATCGGTAAAATTACAGTAATTGAGTTTTATTTCAAGTAAAAATATTCTTAAAATCATTATTAATTTGGCGAATTAAAAATTCACGGACTGGAAAGTCCTTTTTCATCCTGCCATTCATTGACATCTGAAATTCGCTTGGGTGTACATATTGTAATTCCAGTCATCTATCGATTAATTTCAATTTTGTCCGCACCTATTTACACTTTTTTATGGAGATCCTAGCCATCCTACTCTGCTTTAAGATAAATTTAATCATTGTATAGTCCACTAATATTATGAGTTAGTAACATGACAGGCTCATCTTGTTATCGCTACTCTACTTTAAGCAGTGAAGCATTTAGCTGATTAGTGATCGATTTTATGCTAGGGCACTTTATTTGTTTTATCAATTGACTTCTGTGTCCTTTATCACTCTGGATTAACAACTAAAGCCTTAATCGGCTTTACTCGCCTACTCCCTCGAATGAAGATCGAATTGCGTCATATATTTCACGACACTTCTTCTGTTGAATTGCTTTGGCAGGGTGAGTTTTCTTCTCTGACTTTACTTCGTATGCGATATCAAGAGCTTCCTCTAGCTTTCCGTCAAACAATGCTCTAGTGGCTTGAATCAAATTGAAAAAACTTCGATGCAAACTTTCCCTAAAGTATTCTGATCGTTGAGAATATCTTTTGTGAACTTTCTTCTCGTAACTGCTCTCAAGATGATAAAGAAACTAGGCTTCTTTCTTTTCCTTTTGAATCAAAGCTAAGATCACAAAGAAGAAGTGCAATGATCTTTGAGATAACTTTTTGCACACTTCGGGAATACTTCTATGAAGTTTTTGAAATTTTAAAAACTATAAAGAAGATTCGCTTACGATATCGAATTTAGCATATTTTTGTATGTCTCTGTCATCTTGCTTTTTATTCTTGGCACCTGACTTCTTCTTTTTATCGTTCGGATTTTCAAGTAGGTCATCTGAAGGTGCGCTAAAAGACTAATCCTCCATAGTTTTAAATTACCTTTTCTTTGTTTTTTTTGAGATGTTGAATGCTAACTGGATGTCATTCTCATTAATCATTGCACAAACACTTTCCTTATAATTTGGATTAATCTATTTATATTATTGTACACTTCTATGATTTTGTTGTTGAAAAGCTACTTTTTGATGGGCGAAAGTTTAGTTCACTTCCAAATTTATACCAAAGCAGATGTTTTTCTTGCTTTAGATGATATTTTTATACAAGTTTACACATTTATCAATGCCTTTAATTTTGTTGTGATGGGGTCGCTTTTCGTCTTTGCTTTAAGCCAAGTCGCTCAAATATGCAATGCCGAATGCCTTTTTTGCCTATTCCAGACATGTCGCATGTTGCAACTACTCTGCGGCTTCAATGTATTTTTATATACAGTTTTGCAGACTGTTTAAAAATTATTAAGTACGGTGACCACCTTTTTAAAATATTTTTTCCCTAATTTTTAGCTTAAGGTTCGACAATAGATTTTAAAGCTTGTTTTCTCTCTTTGCAAGAAGTAAATAGAAAAATATTCGCTCAAGGCTTCTTTTTGATTTCATCTCAAACTAATCGAGTATTTTAAAATCCTAGTTCGACGGGACTATTTTATTTGTTGCAAGCTCTTCTTCCAAGGCCTGAATTATGGAGTCATATCTAGCATATGTACGGATATTTTAACCATCTCGTTTGCCTTTTTTCTGCGTTTTCGCTTTGACTCTGTTGTCCTCATCCTCTCGTGGCTTAGAAAAGTTCTCCGGCTTCGAATAGTTAAAGTTTATGCTTGACTTTTCATCAAAGATGGGCGGAGAGCTTAAACCTTGATGAAACCCATTCTTATGAAAGCAATTAAACCATGCAGGAGAAAGATCTAGATTTTCTTGACTCTCAGGGGGAAGCTTTAAAATAAAGTTTGTTAGAATTTTCGGTCTTTCAGGTGATCCATCTTTCGCAAAGGTCGTGGATACTTTAAGCTAATTCGGGCTCATAATGCGATGCGGACCAAACAGCGAAATGTCCATGCTGTGGTTTTTATATGTTATGATAAATCTAAATTAATGGTGATTAGAGGTCCTAAACTCCTGGCTCTCTGTTACAATTTTCAACGGCCCATCTATAATTGCACTAAGTGCTTAAATCCTTTTTACTCGATCAAGCACAGCTCATGAAAATTGAAGACGTGAGTAAAAATAAGCATCTCAAGAGTGCTTACAAATAACTAAAAATGAGACAGAGACAACTCGAAAACTCAAGCAAAGTAAAAACAGGCCAAGAGATGCCTCAAATGACTTTTTTTGGAAGGTCAAGTCATTGAGTTTATTGATATTATAAATTTATCGACTACAACATATAAATTGATTACAGAAATTATGAGCAATATGTTCAAATCTTATCTTATTTCTTAATTAAATTATGATAAATCTAAAGTGATCAAATGAACATATTTTATTTAAAAATAATGATTTGCTTGCTTGATAGTGAAATAATTAAACAGTAAAATGAAAATTGTGTTAAAAATCATTCCGAAGGATTACTCCGATAAATTATTTTGAGGCTTGTATGAGGTTATACTTCTGAATTTTTACAGATTTCATCCTGCATTTTGTCTATTAATTACTTACTCTACTCAATGGGTTTTTATAAGTTAAGGCGATATACTTTACGGGGATGTCCTAGCTTGTCTATTTCATCCTGCTTTGAGCTTAGGTATTTTAGAGTGGTTTCAATTTTTCCTTCCTTGTCGATTTTCTTTCTGCACTGCTTCAGGCCTTGTATGAGCGACTTGTAGTAACTATTTTTGGCAATCAGCTGCATTGTCTCCATGTTCTCGGCATGCGACTGAAACCGTGTAAAAGGACGAAACAGCATAAATGCCTCTTTTTGGTATTTGTCTGCCGAAAATTCTTGTTTAAATCGATAGTCGATGTCCAATAGATGGTGAGCAATGGTAAATTAATATCTCTTCAATCTTTAGTCAAGGCGACGATTGTAGGCTTCAATTATTTGAAGTTTCAGCTCAATTTATGAGGGAGTGTCATCATCTTTAAATTCCATGTCGGCAAGCATGCACTCAGCCTTCTCGTCGTACTCGAGGTCATAATAGAAGCACTTGCGCTTTGAATTGTATCCTAATACGTTCTGCTGAGGACCTGTAATTTTCTTTGCTGAGCTGATGGCTTATTAACTTTTGAGTTCTAACATCGATTTTCTCTCGTTTTTGTTATCGCTGGCTCTATTGAATCTTTTGGCTTCTCTGCCGAACATGCTCTTGGTCATCTCCATCACGTCTTCGCTGACCCGCGGATTCAGGTCTTGTGTTTCAAGGTAGTAGTGGTCATAGTGTGCTTATATTTAATTTTTGTTGAACTTACTGCCGTTGAAGTTCATGTAGTCCTTGACTTCGCCCCAGTTGCCGAACCCCCAAATCTGGAAGGCAGTGAGCAGCAGAATCTAGTCTAAGCACAGCCAGTTGGGTTCGGTGAGACTGTATATCAAAGTGCTTCTCACAGAGTAGACTTCAGGAACTTCTTACAACTGACAGAAGCAGCCGAGACAGTAGTCGTAGTCTTCACTAGCGATGTGACAGACTAAAGTGATATTCTTGAGACAGCACTCGCATACAATCCGAATGTTTGGCATCTTGAGGATCTACGTGACGATAGAAATACCAATTAACTATCGGTAGGGTCGTACTCCAATAGACTCATCTCCCGGATGCTTATTGTCTTGGACTTGGAGGGCTAAGACGAGTAAGATGCTAATATGTATTTCCTATCATAGGACAACGCGTACATTTGAGCCAGTGTTTTGGGTACTTGTTCTCTTAATATTATATATACGTTCAAATATATTATGGCTAGCACTCTGTACTGAGACCACCTTCCTGATGAATATAATGTTGTTAATATAATTAATAATTTTATTCTATTATGCTGTCTTATCGCCAAATATAACGTCGCAGATATAATTTAATATTAAATGAGAAGAGAGGACAGGGGTATTTACAGGAGTCCAAGACGAGAGCTACTCAACTCCGAGTTGGAAGACCACTCAAATAAGATAAAAGAGCTGCTTCGCCATGACCTGAACATGCTTGAGGAGGAGAATGCCATCCTTAAGGCTAAGTGCAAAAAAGTGAGTGAACTTGAGGAAAGAGTCGAAATAGTGCTCAGGCAAAACTCTGACTTGCTTGCCGAAAACGAAAAGATCTCAAAGCTTCTTCATCAAAAGAAATCTGAATTTGAAGTTCTTAAGAACAAGCATGATGCTACGATGGCTCATAGACTCGGCAGCACTGCGGAATACTAATTTGAAAAGAAAAAATTAATTAGCGAAATCGAACACCTGCGTAGCGAACTACAGGAAGTAGATCGAGCTCGAGCTCTACAAATAGGGGAAATCAAAGCACAGTATCAACTATAACTGCAAACAATTAAGAGACAGAATACTACTGGTCAAGAAGTCTACGAACAATAAATTCGAAAACTTCGAGAACAAGTTGACAAAAGAGAAATTGATAATAGCGAAACCATGAACAGACTAAAAAGATTGTCATCTGAGTCCGAGTATGAGATATTGAGACTTAAAGAAGAAAAAGAAAAGCTTAGAAACTAACTCCTATACACTGAAGCTGAGCGAAAAAAAGATCTTGAAAGCCTAAAGACTAAACTCGAAATGAACTACTTAGAAGAAATTGAAACTATAAGAAAAAATCATTTAGTGAGTATTGATTCACTTGAAGTTGAGAATTTACGGCTCAAAGAATATCTTGATACTCGCAGTCGTGAAGTGTAAGATCTCGCTTCAAAGAACCTCAAGCAGAAAGCTCACTTTGAAGACACAATTTCTATTCTGAAAAAATAAAATGAGTCAATAAGGCTCAAAATGTTAGAAGGTGAAAGATATAGTGAGCTTTAAATTGAGAACCTCAATAAAAAAATGCACGATATGCACGAACTGCAGGTTTAAGAGATGAAGGCAAATCACATCCGCTACGTTGACTGTCTGCAGGTCTAGCTCAAAAAGATGGAAAGCGCATTAAGAGTTAAAAACGAGGAAATTTAACAACTGATTAAGGAAAAGACATCAGTTAGACAGATGTTCCAAAGCTAAGGGGGCCGTCTTAAAGAATAAATTTAGTCTTTGCTTTTGCGCATTAGAGAACTTGAAGGCAAATCCAAAGATGCTGAAGATCGATTTTAACTAAAACTGCGTTAAAAAGATGAACATATTCAATATTTGGATCAACTGAATTCTGATCAAAGAGAAAATTCTGATAAAGAACAAAGTGCTCTTAAACAAATTATTGAACATCAAAAAAATGAATTGGAAAAATAGAAGCTAGCTAATAGATAAAAAGAGCAAGCCTTGAAAGAGTCACTTTCTGAGTATAAAAATGAGTCATAAACGCTAAGAGATGAACTTCGGCGTGAGAAGATGGACAAAGAAAGAAAAGTAGAAGAACTAAAATCAGAGCTTTAAATCACATCGACCCAACTAAAGACAAAATCAGAGACTAATAACACAAAGATTACAATTTTGGAGAGAGAAGCAGAGTCACTAAAAAAGACTATCGATCTCAAAGATAAGTAATTGAGAAATTTACAGGAGAGAGTCAAGAGCTCAGATGAACGAGAGCGAAAACTTGAAAAAGAGATTGAGGAGTTGAGAGTTAAGCTCATTAAGAAAGATCAAAAGAACAACTAGATGATGCAAGAGCAGAAACAACGACTTGAGAACTCTTTCGCATATACGTTATAGAACCTGAAGGCTGACCACGAAGGTGCCATAAAATTGGAACAGAGTAAACTAGCAGATGCATCGTAGAAGATCAAAAAGAAGTAAAAGTAGCTAGATGACTTGCTGAGAGCCTACAAGAAGATGAGGGAAGAGCTAGAGGTGCTTACTGAACAAGAGGCAAACAAAAAAGACCTGACGCTAAAATTCGCAGGAGCTACTGCTGACCTCATAGCAACTAAGAACCTTTTCGATGTCTACCTCAAGACCAAAGTTCTAGACGTATGCGGTGATGCGATTGAGAACAAATAGAACAGATGAGTTTTGTTATGTCTGCTTTATTTATTAGAAATAAGAACAAGTAATATAAATCACAACATTCATGACTTGCTTTATAAATTGATAGTGAAACTGGAGATTGGATTCGATTATAGCTCGACTACCTTGTATGTCTATTTGTGTTTTTACTAAAGCATAAAAAGTTTCATCAGTTTGGGATCGAATCTATCTAGAATTTTTCGACTTACTTAATCTCCATGTTATGCTTATTGAATGAGAATGTGCACGTACTCTTTCATCTTTGCGATCATCTGATTGAACTACTCAAACTTTTTAGTTTAGTCATCCATAAACATACTCATTAAATTGAGCACATTTTTCTTTAAAGTTTTACTAATTTTGTTACTGTCATCTTCACGGTCTTTATCGTTCTATTTAATTGTATTTGAGCTTGAAATAGAGTTCTTGAACAGAATGTCGTCAATTGATATTTCGGCTGTTGATTTCTTTTTCGTGAAGGGATTAGTCATTTTTTCTCCCATGTTCACCTCGAATATTTGATGATTTTATTGTTCCATCAATTACTGACTGCTTTCACGAATTTTGTCATAGTTAAAGTATTTTTTGGCTAGCTTGTCATAAAACAGGTGGTCTTTCCTGATCTTCTCTGCTTCTTCAAGAGTTAAGGGTTCCTGTAGATGCAATATTTTGGCTTTGGGTTCGTCGAACACAGCGATGGCCATTCTTTCAGAGTACAGCACTTTCTTCATGACAAGCCGAATGTCCATTTGTTTGCGCACTTCCTCCAGTGAGTTAAAGTACACCTTCATTCTGTTCCAGGGCAGCTTAATACAGATGGTCTCAAAGAAGGCATATATCAGGTATCCTAGAAAAACGAAGATGTTGAACTGGTCCGACTTCAAGGGTTAATTTTTGCTATAGTGGTAGAGAGTCTTTGCAATTTCGAGCTCATAGGAAATCTCATTATACTTCTTCATGAGCAGGAGGGCTGTCACTATGGCACTGAACAACCCCCCGATGTAGGAAAAGGTGTCATCCAACTTCGTGTACGATCGCTAGTAAATCAGAGAGAGGGATGACTTGCGGATGTAAAATTTAAAATAATCTTTCTGTCTGACCTTGTAATTTAGAGTCTGTGCAGGCGTAGTCGATATTCCGCCTGTTGTTTTCGTCATGTTGCTAACCGGGTAAATGGATTCGTCAGTGTTTATCTCGAAAGAAGAAAGATAAAAATTGGCTGAGACTCCATCGGTTTGAGTGAATGGAAAATAATTGAAATCGTCCAAGTATGTTGAAAGAAACTGCCCACTGCTTGGGTTTATAATCTGATTTACGAAATAAAAATTGAAAGTGAAAACTTATGAGCTGGCGAGGTATTGATCAAGAGTAGCATTTGAAGCACAAGGTCGGGTTAAATCTAGAGAGTCGTTACACTTTCTTACCCCGAACTTCAAGTACTTGAACAAGGAGGAAGTATACTTGCCTTGCAGTTAAATGACAAGGCCGTCGGGAGGGCACTGCCAGAAGTCAAGGCCAATGCGATCATAATCGTTACCCATGTGTTCATTGATCCTGGTCCACTGTTATTTATTGCAGGGTTGCATGCTTACCAGTTCCTTGGTCTTGTTAGTTTTATTGACGATTTGCGTTTTCTCGAGGTACACATCGAACCATCTCTGGCCCACGTTCATATTTACGCCTGTCAATCCGACTGCAAACATGAACGAGTCCGTGCCCATCTGGTAGAATGTCGGGTCCTCGTCTTGAATAGTCGTCATTTTCGAGTCTATCTTCTCCTTCCTGATTGTCGACAGCACGGTGTTAGTGAATATGATGACGAAGACAATGATCATGATGATGGAGCAAGTTCCTCCCGTGAGAGACTCGTACTCGGGTTAGTCTCCGAACCTGAAAGCTGCAGGCTGAGCAAACACATCACATGCCTTCACCACCTCGGCTATAGTTTTGCGGACCATGCGGGCGATGACTGATTGATTATTATATGCTTAACACTATCTATTACTATATATTGTCGTGAAGATATAAGTAGACGCAATCAGCAACTCATTGTTTGATCTAATAGATGCCTAACTTGTTGCTAGAGCCCACCAGCAGAAAACAATTCGAAAAGTACTCTATCTGTGTGGGTTCGGCATGGGTTGAGTACCTTTGGATGAACTTAGGCACTCCACCAATTCGTTGCTCATAGTCAAACATTGCAAATGTTTAGTCTATCGAACACGATATCAATATTTTTTTATTATTTATCGTCACCACCTTACTGTCGGTAATCCGAGTGAGACTAGCATGCAGTATAAATTTGGGTTTGTGAGGCTCAAAAACTGCAACGTTTACAACGCAGCCTGACTCCAAACCTAATAAAATGCATGTGTCAATCGCTGAAATGGAGTGGATGAACTAGTTGCTATCTTTCAAACCCTGCTTTTCAAGAATAGAGAAGATGGGAACTTTCTTAATAGGTTTTTATTCGTCAATGTCCCAAATAATTAGGCTACCGTCGAACCCTCCACTAACGCACATCCGCTTGCCTTTAAGTTCTTTCCTTTCGCTACTGACAACCTGTACTGCGTTGCAGATATTAACATGCTCTTGCTCGAGTTTGCCGATGCACTTGAGATGGTTTGTCGTATCATAAACTCGAATGTCGCCCTCGTCGTCGCAGCACAGCAGCTCTTCTCTCTTGGCATTGAATGTTATCCTGCCTATGCTGTCATAGTGTGGTTAACCCGCTGAGGCCACTACATCCTCAATGAAGATGTGCTACTTGCGGAGGTCAAACTCATACAAATTTTTATCACACCCGATGTACACTGCCGACTCCATGTTGGATGCCGGGTTCGACAGCTACTCGGATAAGCATGGATTCCGAATCATTTTGACAGACGATTGAGTGCGAATGTCCCACAGTCTGACAGTCCGATCCTCAGATGAAGTCAAGAATGTGTTTTGAGAGTGAACACAGAGCCCAATTAAATTTTTATTATGTGCTGGCCTAGCAAATCTGAGTACCTTATCTTTGCGTGAACTTCAAGGACTTCTCATCCCATTATTGCTTCTGGTTTGCCTTCATCTATTTTATGCTGATGTTTATTTCCTGTGTGCTTTATTTATAATAGCCTTCAATATTTATCATTCTATAATTGAATAGCAAATGACAGATCCCATGTTTGGCTTAGAGTGGTCATATTACAGTCTTCATGGTCGATTTAATAACATTTCTTCTCTTCTTGCTAACAGCCCCAACTCCCTTTTCCAGCTGAGCTTATGGACTGAAGCCATGATTGTTGCTCGTATCAACCATCTTGATGTGCCAGACAGTGCAGTGTTCTACCTTAGTGGCCGCAAGTATGAGCCAATCATCAAGAACTTCCTATAGTCTGAGAAGGTTATCATCATAACCAAATTAAGCATTGCCGCACATATTTTTTAAATCAGATCCAGTGAGAGACTGCTAAGGTAAATTTAGTAAACAGTAATGACTGCGTGCTCTCTGTACTCTTTCGTCCACCCTGACGTACAGCTCATCAAGACAAAGGCCATTTTCAACTATTTTAAGGCATAAGGCTGTTTTTTGAAGGAGATCTGCATTCAAATGGTAGCAAATTAATTCAGCAGCAGAATAAGATAAAATCGGTAACTTAAAGACATGGGGGATGTATTTCTGGGTACACTCATAGTGCAACAATTAGCGAGCAACACATTTACAATGGAGACATTAAAAAAATTCATCATCTTCTATAAAAAGTAGTCAGTTCTGTTTCGCATAATGGAGCACATCGCACGGCACTTCAAGCCCGAACTTGCTGATGTGGCCATCTAACTGGCATAAAATTTTGGTCAACTTTCATAGATACTGAAGGTGCTTGAAAATAACCCTAAGCCATTCTACAGATTCCATTAAGTCATAACTAGAAATCACAAGGAGTGTGAGTTTAAACACTTCTCTAACTTTATGATAAACCACTCATCAGCGAGGACAGTGACCTTATTTCGGATATTGTTTGAGTTAGACTTGCTTACCAATAATGAGTCCGATGTGTCGCCTTTGATAACAAGATAAAGCAACAACATTTTCAAATATTTCTCAAGAAACCCATTGAATGTGGCTCGTGATTGCATCCAATCCTATTTGGATTTATCAGCCTTTGTGGTTCCATATTAAAAGAAGGAGTAAAGTTTATCAAACCCCTTAACTGCTGTAGGTATCATGCGCAGATACTGGGAGCACGACTTCCATAAAGAGGTAGTGAGCTGTAGTGTCTGGGCTTTGCTTGATCTTCAAATGGCGAGGCTAAATTTGATGAAGACTTCTAATTATAAGAGCGAGTAGATCAAGACATATCGACGTCACTTATTTGAGGTTCTGCTTTTTGTGTCTCTTAGCTATAGTGCAAGTACTTTTATCAAGTACTACCCGGTTGAATACTCCCGTCTGCAGTAAATTTTCTCGCTGGAACATCTTCCCGCTTTGCTGCTCTCATGCCCTGAGAATCTGGAGTGTATCACATGGTTGTAGCATTATTTCAGGAGTGAACTACCAAGAATACTTAAGGTTGAGGATGGATATCAGCTTATATGGCGAGCAATCAACCTGAGGCTGATCAATGCCAAAAGCTATGGGGCATCAATAATTCAAATCATGGAGTCAGATTTACTGAATTTGAACACCGTTCTGAACGTGCTGAATGCGAAAGAGTGGGCATGTAAAATACTCATGCAGCTGTCCATAACTGAGATATGGTATGAAGCTTCACTCAAACTGATGTAGAAAATTAGTGTTTTCGATACTAGCATGCGAGCTCTCCTGATTTGAACACAATAGAATGGCCAAATTATCGCAATAACGCTCAATTTAACTCAACAGATCATAGAAAAATACTTGCTTAATAATTAGGTAGGTTGTAATAGTATTGGAGACTTGATTTTGAATGTAAATTATTATTATAAAGCTGTATTTCGAGATGTCCGATTTACTCTTTGAGATCGTCTCGGCCACCAACTACGCTGAGAAGTGCAAGGACATCTTCCATCGAAATTCACGGAGCGTAGTGTCATGGGAATCGACTGATTATGCAATTCCTCCCATCGAGGCCCTGTTTCGACTGGAGGAGCTGACTTTCGTGACAGAAGTCTATATGCACCCTAAGCTATACAAAAGCATCAAAGCACTGGAACTGCTGGTGTCCGACAACCAGCTGTCCTTCGAGTCGGTGGCAAAGATCTACGATTTCAACGACGGAGTGCGCGTGGAGGTCTCAAAAAAGTGCAGATATATCAAGCTAGTTGTACTCGAAAAAGAGCATGGTAAGCCCGCTTCTATCGATTTTTTAAGAATATATGGTCACCAGTATTTTAAGTCAGCTGAGCTCGACCCCTTGCACTCAACAAAGAAAAACAATATCGAAAGACTGTTCTTGTAGCTAGGCCTGCCTGCGGAATAGAAGTGGGATGTAGACGATGACACTTTGGTTACTCTGCATGACATGTCTAAGCTCAAAGCATAATACTTGGAGTGCAGCAATGAAAAGTACAAGAGGCTCAGCAGCGATATCAAAACTGTGCTGTAAATAGGGACTAAAATAAAGAAACTAGGCACGGAGCTCAAGTGGGTCAAAGCCAAAAAGATACACGAGAAAATCAAAGAGATCGCTGACTAGATAAAAGCACTGCAGAAACGCAGGGACTACTTTGATGAAAAGTATGAGACATCAAGGTTCGATTAAATGGTGACTATGGATGAGAGCACCAACTACCACGAATCGATTCTCAAATAATTACTTGAGGAAGATCGCAAAAAGTTATAGTAGGAGAAAAGGAGGAGAGAAAAAGAAGATGCCGAACGAGAAAACCAAATAGCAAACGAGTTTGATTAAATAAACGATTAGTAATGGTGGAAGAAAGCCAACCAACTGGACAACATCTAAGTTGAAGAAAAACCAATTACAAAGACCTTGAAAAAGAAAAAGGAAGTCGAAAAGGAAGAGGAAGAGCCAGATAAGTTTAGCTTTAATAACCCGTACGTCTACAATCAAGGCGATGCAGACATGGAAAAACACATCAAACCACTATTGGCTGAGTTCGGACCCGGTTTCCTCGGAGACCCTGAGCTGCTCAGAAGGTATGAGCAGATGGAGCTACTTGACATTTTGGGAGCTCGAATTTGGGTAGCAGCACACTCTTTGAATTGGCGCCAAAGAGCAGCCGCAGTCCAAGCTGTGCTTAATTTTTGCTAGGATAAGCTTCCTGAACGATACAACGACGGCAAAACTAAAAATTTGTTTTTAGCACTAATGGAATTCGCTCGCATTACAGCCTAAGACAAAGTGCTACAAATATATTACATTTCACTTAAGATAATGACAGTAGCACTAGCTCCTCCGATATGTGGCGATGACGTGCCTCCAGCTATAATCAATAAGAGCATTCAAAAGTTCATTAACATCTTAGTTTAAAAAAGTACAGATTTTATAATTAAGTTTCCGAAATGAACCAGAGAGCAAAAGAGACTTCTCTAAAGACTATGATTGCAATCTTCAATCATCCTGTGGCTGATATTCAAATTGTAGTCAACGAGTGTTTAAAAGTTTGCCGTGAAGACCTTAATGTTAAGTTCATTCCCGTAGAGAAGCAGAATCCTCGAATTGTGGAGTCGCGACTGGAGATAATTTCTAAAATTATTTAATAGCTTCCCAAAGCGAAGACTCAAAAAATTACCTTTGACACAATTCTTAAATTTTTAATTGAGGGTTCGCTGCATCACTCGCACAATGATGTTCGAGTGTTGGCTGTTAAAACACTTGAGCTTATCCATCGAGAATATCCTCAAGGCACCATTGAATGGTATAATGGGCTGGTGGGATTGAAGCCTAACATCAAAGACGAGATAGAATCAAAGCTGAAAATAAAATGAAACAATTTTATAATTACATTATATGCTAATTACCCACTGAATTACTATTAATGTTGCTGTTGGATGTGCCTAGTATATGCACTCATTGAATTTTATATAATAACAGTTTAAGCACGCATGGCCGACAAGCACTATTTGACCGGCTTCAACTCCAGCGCCCGCTTTGACAAAAAACGAGCAAGTGTCGACAGCGCACCAAAACCGGACAGAAAAGTTAAGAATAATGAGCGTTAATCAAAGAGGTAAATAAGTTAGCTATTCATTGACCTGAATGGATCAAAAAATGTTACAAAACTTTCGCTCAATCGCAATTTTACTCATCGAATCGATTCTAATCACAGCAACACAAATTTGTGTGATATGCGTTCATAAATTGAGCAATTGCGCATGTAAAACTAATCGCTGAGATAAGAAATAAAGTCCCTTAAACTTAATTAGTCAGACCTCAATTTTTAAATTGCAGGCCTGAAAAAGCAATGGCGGACATCAGAGTAGAAATGCAGTAAATTAAATAGATAAAATGAAATTCTTGAAAACAAAATCGAGCAATACGCTAAGAAAATAAAGGAACTGTTCTAAAGCCTTATCGAAGAAAAAAAGAGAAAAGTCGAAGGTGAGGCTAGAACTAATCCTTTTAAGATGGTGCTTTCACCTTCAAACAGCTCGATATCAGCCTCACTAAATCTTAAAAAGTGCGAAGATCAAGGCTATATCGATTATTTTAACAACAAGACCAAGGCGCGATATATTGAACAACCCTTTAGTATGTAATAAAACTCAAAAATATAATATCGAATGATAAAGAATCCCATGACGTTCAGTCATTAAAGTTCTGAGAGCTCGCCCAGTCAAAGGTTAAGGAGCGGTATCGGAATAGGGGAAATATTTGGCAATAAATATTGATATATATTTTGATTATTATTCACTGCACTTAATTCATTCATAATAAAAATTTGTAAAATGGGTCATCTTCTGAAATTTCATTATATTTTTCGAGCTAAAGGCCGAGATCCTCGATTTCTGATAACAGCTCAGCAAAATCATCATCATATAAACTCAGTTCATCCTTTTTGTCTAATATATTGATTCCATATTGAACTTATTACTTGAAGAAAGCATGGTTCAAAATTTGGGTAAAGCCACCTTCACTGCCAAGTCTTTCCCTGGGTTACACGCATAATAATTTATTAACGATGTCCCTAGCTTGGCCGTTCGCTATTTTTTACAAAGATGAGCTCGTTATTCCCTTTCCAACATCTGAGTTAAGACTACAATACCTTCGAGGATGTTTTTGTTGGAACCCGCGTATCCAAAGGGAGACTGGCCAATCAACAGCTAGTATATCAGCACTCCCAAGCTGTAATAGTCGAATTAGTAGGAGTATCCCTCTTTTCTATAAATCTAAGGTGGCATCGCATGAGTAGTCCCACAAATTGTGTACGCTCTATCTCTTTTTATAAACTTTGATTTTCCCAAGTCGATCATCTTTATTGTACCCTTTTAACTCATCATGAAATTTGAGAGTTTTATGTCTCTGTAAATGAACCCTTCAGCATGAAACCTCCGCATTATTTCGCAAATCTGAACTCCCAAAATTTTGACGGTCCTCACGTTAAACGGACCCACCATCTGAATTAGTTTGTGCAGCGGAAGTCCATTGGCCATTTCCAACATTATGTACAGGTAATCGGCGTCTTGGAAAGTGCCATATAGCTAGCAGACGTAACCGCACTTGATGTCCGTAAAGTGCTTGAGAGCTTATTTTTCATTTTTAACGTGCTCGATGGCCTTCGCATCATGCACAATTGAAGACTTTAGAATCGCCTACATCATGACTCTTTTACTTTGCACACCTGCAGAGAGTTTTCATAGCGACATAGGTAGACTTTTGTATTGCCGCCGTGAGTCTCAGCTAAAGTCTCCAGTATCTGCAAGTCTGAGAACTTCGTGTTTTAGAATTTATTCATTTAAATAACATTGTAAATCTGGAATATAATGCAAGCAAAACAGATATATATAATTCATTATATTTTAATTTTAATACTTCCGATTTGACAATATTTTAAGATGTTCGCAGACGAAGACGAAATCTCAGAGGAATAGTTCACGATCTCCGCCCAGAAGCAGCTCGAGTTTGTGCTCTAGCCATCAGCCAAAATAACGTGTAAGACACTAGTAATCGCCTTCTATGGCATTTCTTCAGTGTTTGCATCATCATTAGTGGACACGACCGCCGCAGTCGCAAGGGTGAATTTTCAGAAATCAAAACAGAAATCGCTGGCCTCCATCTACAAAAACAATTCAGAGCAAGCCTTTTTAATTTTCAACGAAGAATTGTAAAAAATGAAGTAAATTCACTTGGCAGACTTCGTGAGAGGAAATATTGTTTTTGAGAATATGGTTATTATTACAAGCATAGCAAAGGGCGTTCTGGAAAAGGACGATAACATCAGCCTTAAAGTATCTCCACTTATATTCAGTATATGAGCACTTCATTCGGATTGGACCTTCACGGGCCTCAATTTTAACAGGGACTGTCTGGACCAGAGGCGGACTTACTACAGTGGGCAGAAATAAACGGAGTCAATGCGGTGTGCTACATCGGCATATACGGCGATTACCAGATCACCAAGCAGATCCTCACTTAGACTTACGCCAAAATGACGGAGATTCTGCCACTGGAGAGTAGCTTCGACATCGGCAAATAAATTAGGGCCTACTACATGAAGAAGTACTCCAACCGGATGTACCTGTGAATTGTAATGATATATGGTATTGTCGAGTAATAAACACTAAACTAAAAATAAAGTCATAGTGGTGAATGCCTCATCGACGCTGCTCACTCAGTAGTACATCAATCTTGTTTTGTAATGAATCTACTTGAAAGTCAATGGCTTCGCGGTCTGCAAGAAAGTTACGTTGACCAGGCTATCGTCCCCATTCATCTCTGCCTCTGTCCGCTCGACGCTCAGGTAATCCATAGAAGTCATCGTTCTGAGTTTTATTTTTTAGTCGAGAGTTGGCTACTCGAAATTTGTTCTCGTTATTATAATCCAAGACTCGTGACTTGTCTTTATTGAACACCTACCCGCCCTTCTTGGGGATGTGAAAAAATTTGTTTTCGGACTCGAGTTCACCTACTGACGACTCACCCAAAGGAGTGGTTTGCTTACCCCTAAGTTTTCTTTTTATTTTTTAGATCTACTCATCAGCTCTTACGTTGTCTTTGGTAGCGTGAATATGATGAAAGAGCTCATCCAGTTTTTGGTTTAACTGCTATTTGTGTTTTCTGATCCTCTCCTCGTAGTAGTTGTTGAAGTGCTCATTCTCCTAGAACATGTAAGGTTTATTTCTTTCCATTAAGTATACATTTCTTTATTCCTGCTAGTATGCTGGGGACTCAAATCCAAGCCTTGGTAACTGGGGAACTATACGTTCGGGCTCTCTATAAGCATTCCTCATACTGACCTGCAAAGCTGTTTTGTTTTATTGTTCTCGTAAGGGTGCCGACGGTTATTAAAATTCCTAAGCTTTTCGATTCTTCTTTTCCTTGTCTGCTTCTCTGCGATTGATCTAATCGATTTCGCGCATGAACTTCTCGTCCTCTTTCTTAATTTTGTCCAGCTCCTGTTTCTTGCGCGCTTCCTTTTCCTGTATCTGGCGTTGGAGCTCTTGCTTGTATAGTTACTGCTGGTTGAGCTTCAGTTCTGCTTTGGCCACATCCACATCACCGGGGAGTTTTCTCCCGTACGCGTGGCTCGCACCCTCGTTGTTTTGGATTGCTTTGTTCTCGCGTGCTAAAAATGCCATCGTTGACCTATATTATAATGTAACACCCAGCGCTAAATGACCAGTCAGCTGTGCAACCCGTCAAAACATTACCAACCATAATTGTGGTGTGTGTATCAATAATAAAAGGTGCCTCTCTCTTTACATACAAAGTTAGGGTCTTTTTCGTTAATCAGTGGATTGTATAATGGGTATTGTTTAATAATTGACATCATGAGCAATTCAGCTGACTCTTCGTTCTTTATCCCAGTACAGGATGAGCAGGAAGAAGTGGACGATAACAACGAGGCCAACATGTACTTCCCCGACTCATCCAGCGACTTCGGGCACCAATAGGTCAAATAGATGGTTGGCACCACACTGCTGGATGTTTTTGGCAAGATCATCTGGATGCAGGCAGCTCGAGACTCATAGGCTCGCAACAGTGTCATTACAATGAATCTGCAAATTATTTACGGCTGCCATTTGGTATCCTTCAAATCATTGGAGTAAGCCGTACAGTACCTGAATGAGGAGTCTATCGCTTTGGGCAAAATACTAAAAATGTCGTAAAAATTGACATGCAATTTCAAGGCAATCCCTCTGTATGTGGTTGTCTGCACCGAGGACAGTCCTGAGCTCCTCCAGTTTCAGTAGTCAATATCTAAAATGCAGCATGTTTATCAAAAATGTATTACATTGAAAGGCAGACCAGGCTTGTTGCATGAGAAACTCGATATAAATGAGGAGACTGTCGATACTCACATCAATCAAGTATTCGATGTGATCGAAGCAGTCAGCAGAATTGAGAGCAAACTAATTAAGCAGCATGAAGCCAACACAGCCAAGTTCTACAACTGGTTCAACATTGACATCGAAACCGATATTGAAGAACCATAACTAATTTTGTCACAATAGATTAAAGGCAGTGTGAAATAAAGTCAAGATAATAAAAAATAAGAGCAACAATCGATGTCTTGGTGTGCATTGGCGACTGAAATTGAGACTAAAACAACAGAATAAATTATGTAGTCACAGCCCTATATTTTCATGAACCCCGCCCAGCTGGTATTCATCATCGTGACAGACCTGGAGACCAAGCAGTGCTTGGAAGTGGAGCCAATTGAGGGAATCAAAATTATGACTGTGAGCTAGCTAGACAGCTTCATAGCATAGCAAGAGCACACTAAAATAGTGATGATCTCCACCTCTCTGCAGACCCTCGAGAAGTATGTGGC
>APMI01008599.1_pt1 | contig 18000 bp, 14 predicted proteins | sample 667938 | NCBI WGS metagenome assembly APMI01 (sample SAMN01084076, study PRJNA167559) | wastewater metagenome | biome: Wastewater | place: Denmark: Ejby Moelle, Odense | collected 2011-11-28 | reverse complement strand
GTTAGCTTCTTAAATCTTAAATTTATTCATTGGTACAACCACTACAGGAATAGTTGAATGGCGTATAACATATTCAGCAGTACTGCCCATTACAATATGTAAAATACCAGTTCTGCCATGTGTTCCCATAACAATAACTGACGCCTCATTTTCTATAGCTTGTTTAATTATTTCACTGCCGGGGTTGCCCAAAACTGCAATTGCTTCAATCTGTATTTTATCAAATTGCTCTTTTATTTTGTTTTGCTCGCTTTTCACATATTTTAAATCCTCTTCCCAATGCGTTGTAGTCTCAATCACTAATTCAGGCATTATAAAATTGATATTGTTGTCAACTACTGTAAGCAATATTATTTGACCTGAGACCAATTCGGCAAGCTCGATTCCCTTTTCAATAATCTTATCTTTCCCATCACCCATATCGGTTGCAATTAAAAAAGTTTGCATACAAATTATTTTACGGTTAATTAATCCACTGGTTATTTTGATTAATAAGGGTTGTGTACCCAATTTGCCTAATGCAAATACTTATTCATAGGTACAACCAAAACCGGAATAGGTGAATGGCGTATAATGTATTCCGCGGTGCTTCCCATTAACATGTGAAGCAGCCCTGTGCGGCCATGAGTGCCTGTAACAATAATGGTCGCTTTGCTTTCTATAGCATATTCAATTATATCCTGCTTGGGGTTTCCTAAAAAAACAACTACCTTAATGTTCAAATCCGGATGTTTTTCTTTGATTTCCTCCAGTGTTGTTTTTGCTATGTATTCCCTTGCTTCCCATTGGTCATTAAAGTTCATCCCAATATCAGCAGGAATGTAATCAACATTTTTATTAATAACAGTAACAAGTTCCACTTCAGCTTTAAGGTCTTTGGCCAACACCAATCCCTCATTAATGATAGCTTCCATATCCTTACTTAAATCTGATGTAATTAAAACCTTATTCATAATAGTATGCTTGAGTTATTGATAATTAAATTATTTTTTAGAATTAATCTCGTATTTAAGGGAATGAATAACAATATTTTTTACTTCTACTTTACGTATTCTCATTATATCAGCCATGTCGTTTGGCTTAATACTAAATAGCTGAGTAAAAAGGGGCTTCGCAATAAAAGGAAAAATACAAAGCGAGACAATATTCATGAATAGCTGGACAGGTTCAATTTTTCTGATTGTTTTATTATTAATATTCCGTTGAACTTCACGGGAAAATAATTGTATTTTTTCTTTTTGCTTATGCAAAATTTCTTCTTTGAGCATAGCAGGGTTTTTCTCAATCTCATTTAAAATAAATGCTGATATATAGGGATTGGAAATTTGCACTTCCATCAGTTCATCGCAAAGGATTTCAATTTTACTAAAAATATCCAGATCGTTCTGCGCTAAATAATTTGATGGAGGAAGAAATTTTTCTAAAGCATTTTCAAATACGAGAGAAAAAAGGTTCTGCTTACTGCGGTAATAATAATAGATCATTGCGGAATTTGTATTGGCTTCTGTTGCTATCTGGCGTATTCTTGCACCTGCCAGTCCTTTGGTAACAAATATTTTGGTGGCGGCAACAACAATTCTTTCTTCTGCAGATGACGATATTTTATATCTTTTTATCACTACTTAATGATTTTTATTCAAGGTGCATTTCAATTTTTTCACCGCTGTGTTTTTTATCGTTTTTCACTAAAAGTATTATCGGGATACAAATCAGTATCGTTAAACCAACCGTCCAAAATACATTGTTGTAGCTGACAATGGCCTGCTGCTTAAACAAAGCCAGGTCCATTACTTTATAAGCCATCTGTTGTGCATCCTCTTTAAAATATCCCTGCGAAACAAAATTTTGAGAAATCTGGTTTGCCCTGTCCTGAAAAGTCTCATTATATATATTGTAATGTTGAAGCAGATGGCTGTCATTGGCTGCATTGCGGTGCGTAAGAAATACATTCATAACTGCAATACCAACAGCACCACCTAACTGCCGCAGCATATTACTTAAACCTGCACCCTGTGAAAGATCTGCCCCTTTTAAACCCTGGACTGCAAGTACCATTACAGGCGACATCATAAAACCGATACCGAGGCCACGCAAAATAAATGGCCAGAAGAAATTAGCTGTGCCAGAATCTGGCGAAGAAAAACTCATAAGGGTGGTAAAAGAAAAAATCATGATTCCACCTATAATCATAATTGCTTTAGGGTTATAGCCCTTAGATAACAATCGTCCAACAAGGGCCATGGAAAAAGCGGAAGCCAATGCCCCGGATACTAAAAAATTACCCGTCATAGTCGCAGTCCATCCTAAACCTATTTGTGCAAATAGCGGGAAAACAAAAACAGTAGCTAATAAAAGAATGCCTACAACAAAATTTAATATAGAGCCCAATGCAAGATTCCAGCTTTTTAGCAGCCGAAGGTTTACTGCGGGGAAAGCGTAGACCCATTCCCTCCATATAAATCCAACAAAAGCAATACCACTGATTCCAGCGAGTGCAACAATTTCTTTGCTGTCAAACCAATCTTTAGCAGTGCCTTCTTCTAATACATATTGCAGGCTCCCTACGGCAACAATTAAAAGAAATATACCCGGCCAGTCAATTTTTTGAGGCCTTTTTGCGCCAAACCGATCCTTAACAAAGGTCCATGAAAGATAAGCCGCAATAATACCAATCGGGATATTGATAAAGAAAATCCAATGCCAGGAATAATTATCGGTAAGATAACCGCCTAATGTTGGTCCAAAAGTAGGGCCGAGAATTACCCCCATTCCAAAAATGGCATTGGCGGTATTTATTTTTTCAGGTGGGTAAGCTTCAACAATAATGGTTTGCCCAATTGTAAGAAGTGCACCGCCCCCAATACCCTGTATGAACCTCCAAATGACCAATGAGGTTAAAGAATCAGCAGCACCGCAAAAAAAGGAAGCCACTGTAAAGATCAGGATGGACATAGTAAAATAATTCTTACGCCCAAAAAGGTCACTCATCATCCCTGCCAATGGTATCATAATTACATTAGAAACAGCATACGAAGTAACAACCCATGCTATTTCAGTGGTAGTGGCACCAATACTACCACTGATTTCCCTTAATGATACATTTACAATAGAAGTATCTATCAATTGTAATAAAGCTGCACTAATGGCAGTAATTACTAAAATTGCCCTTTCTGCCCCAACGGGATATATCGGTAATACTTTTGCTTCCATAATTAATTTATTTCAACATCAACAAATGCACTTAACCCAGGAGTTAAGTAATAATTCTTTTCATTTGTCTTGTCCAACTTAATCCTAACCGGAACCCTTTGGGTAACTTTTACAAAGTTCCCCGTAGCGTTATCCGGGGGTAACAGAGAAAACTTTGCACCTGTTCCTCCACTTACAGATTCAACAGTGCCGGTAAGTTTTAAGTTTTCGTAGGCATCCAGTTTAATGGACACTTTTTGGCCGACCCTTATATTATTCATCTGGGTTTCTTTAAAATTTGCAGTCACCCATAAGTTACTAATTTCAATAGCCGAGCATAATGGTTGACCGTACTGAATCAACTGACCTACTTCTACATTTTTTTTAGAAACGATACCATCATAAGGAGCTGTGATGACTGTATATTTAAGCTGCGTTTCAGCCAATTCTAATTCAGCCATTCTTTGTTGCACCATTGCACCAGCTACACTTATTTGCCCCTGCTGTGCCTTTGCAGAAGATTGAGACCCTGCAGCCTGGGTGGTTGCACCCTGATATTGCCTTTGTGCCATCTCATACATGGCATTGGAACTTTGATTTTCTGAACGGGCGGCATCTAATTGCTGTTGAGTAGCAGCCCCATCAGCAAACATTTTTTCAATTCTGGATAATTCCTGTTTAGATTTTGTCAACCTGGCCTGTGCTGCATTTATATTTGACTGCAAGGCGGAAGAGTTAATAGAAGAAGCAGATGCGTTTTGTTGGGCGGCTTGTGCTGATGATTTTGAGATGCCTGTTTGGGATTCTGCACTTGCCAGCATCGCCCTTGCCTGCATTACTTTAGCTTTATAATCTTTATCGTCAATAATAACCAAGGTATCGCCTTTCTTTACCACCTGATTTTCTACAAATCGAACTTCAACTACAAAGCCAGATACCGCACTTCTCACGGATGTTAAAGTAGCATCCAGTTGTGCATTGTCAGTAGTCTCATGATGTTGAGCGTGTAAGTATGCCCTTATACCAAAGAAAGAACCCACCAAAACCACTACAATGATTACGATTAGCCTTACTATGTTACTTTTTTTCTTTGTAATTACTTCTTGTTCCATTTTTGTTAGATTATGACTTTTAAGATTTTAATTTCCGGTTAATATATTATACTGTGTTTTCGCAATTGCCTGCTGTACCTTATGGAGTACCAGGTTCAACTCTGCTGCATTTGATGCGTTAAGCTCAGTTAAATATTCAGTAGAGGTAATAGCCCCATTATCTAATTGGCTGGATACAGACTTCATAATTTCTATCCGCTTACTTACTATTTCCTGGTCTTTAGCAATGATAGTTTGGTACTTATTAATTTCAGTTTCCTTTTGCACTAAAGCAGTCTGCAAATTCAAATTAAATGTTTCCTGCTGCTTGCCTACAATCTGCTTGTTAATATCTATGGTTTTTTCCCTGTTTTTTTGGATTATGGCATTGTTGAAATTCCAGTTTATTCCGGCTCCTGCTAAACCATAAAATCTTAAATCTGTATTCAGAAAATTATAGCCAGGTCTGCCATAAAGCCCCTGGCCAAATAGGAATAATTTCGGTTTATTCTCCTTATTCAAAACATCTTTTTGTAAATTGAGCACATCCACCTGCGACTTAAATACCTTCAACTCTGGTCGGTTGATAGCCCTTTGTAATGTATCAGTTGCCGGTAATTGAAAAATGAGATCGGAATTAATTGCAGAACCAGTTAATATCGAAAGTTCCTGTGTCAGACTCAGTATTAGTGCATCGATATCCGAAATTCTTTGCTCGGCAGTTAATATTTCAGATTCAAAAACCAATTGATTGCTTTTAAGAATAGCACCATTGGCTACCCCTACAGCTACTTTTTTGCGCTGAGCTTCAAGGTCCGCTATACGGATTAATAAAATCTTTTTGTTTTCCTGTTGTAATAAAATATTTCCAAAAACATTGGTAACTCTTTCCCGTATACGTTGAAGTTCTACATCGAGCTGATTAACGCCAAGGTTAGTCCTTGCTTGTTCTAATTGTTTTTTTGTCTTAACAACACCAAATTCTGTGATCGGAAATCGAAGATCTATCCCCAAATTATAATTATCCTTTGGTATAGTGGGAAATGTTGAGCCGGGGATTTCGAATTTGGTCACCTCACTCTGATAAGTAGCCTGTCCTGTTACATTCACTTGTGGGTAAAGCCCAATATCCAGTATTTTATCATTCTCTTTACCAAGGTCCTTTACATAATCTTTTTGTTTGGTGGCCGGGTAATTTTGTTCGGCTTTTTGAATCAGGTCCTGCAATGTAATAGCTTGCTGTGCATGGCAGGTTATGAAACAACTTACAAATCCGATGATTAATAGAAACCTTTTATACATATAATATTTTATTTTTTAATTGCGTTAATAAAGAAGTCAGCTGCTGCTTTAGCATATCCCTGCATCAATTCAGCATATTGCTTATCGGATAAGCGAAGTGTCTTCTTAAACATTTGACTATTCATTGCAGGGAAACAGCAAATAGATTGTAGTATAATATAGAGTACCCTAACATCTGTAAGCAGGATATTTTTCTCTTTTATCTCCTGCTCAAAATATGCTATGAATCGGTTGGGTGATTTTGATTGATTGATTCTTTCAGTTATTAAGTCCGGGTTACGGTTTATTTCCCTGATTATAAACAGCACATTTCCCTTTTGATTAAATTTCATAAAATCGCTGGTAAACCTAAGCACTTTTTGTTCCCAGCTAAGGCTGTCATCAGTCCATGTATTAACCAACGGTAAATATTCCTCTATAGCTTCATCAAAAATCTTTTTAAAAAGATTGTCTTTGCTGCGGAAATAATAGTGTAATGAGGCTTTACTGATGCCTGCCACATCTGCAATCTTTTGCATTCTGGTACCATTGAACCCCTTTTGTTCAAATTCCTTGCGGGCAGCGTCCAGTATTTTACGTTCTGATTCAGTTGATACTATCATGTTTGATTAAATGGTTTGACCATTTGGTCAGAAACAAAATTAAAGATGTTTATTCAAAAAACAAATACAAAAATTACCCCTAGCTTTTAATGGATTAGTTATTTCAAATTTCACAACAAATTTTCCATTTGTGATTGGTTTATTTAAGTATTGCTGGAATTTACATTTTGGATAAGTATCTTTTTGCATCAAAGAGCCTTTTTAAAGCTGTTATATTTGTCAAGACAGCCATAATTGTAAGTGGCAAAGTGAATATTGTCATTGTTTCAAAAATATGAAAAGAAATATTTGGTATATAAACTTTGTAATCACCTCCTATGAAATGCGCCGTAACTCCGCAAATCAACGCACTTACTCCTGTTAATATAACCCTTTCGGGCCTTTGCATTAAGCCTCCTTTATTCTCAATACCTAAACCTTCGCTCCTGGCTCTTGTATAACTTACCATCATCGAGCCCATAAGCGCAATGAAAGCAAATAATGAACTTAAAAAATAATGGTGGGCTACCAAATAATAACAAATACCTAAAAACATAACCAACTCGCTGTAGCGATCAACTACAGAGTCGAACAAGGCTCCAAATGCTGAACGCATGTTACCGAGCCGGGCCACCTGCCCATCCAGCATATCAAAAAGTCCGGCGAAAAGTATTAAACTGCCTGCCCATCCCACATAAGAGAGGTCTCCACGATGACCTTCTTCGCCTCCGATTATAAAAATAACGGCAACACCCACATTTAAAATAAAACCAGCAATAGTTACGCCGTTTGGAGTAACGCCATTCTTAATGAGCAATCGTACAAAAGGGTTAATTACAAAATAAATTATTTGTTGCAGGCTTTCTCTCATAATAAGTTGTAAATAATCCAATAAAATAGCTAAAATTCAAATTTCACTTTTGTCCTGATGCCAAAATTAGAAATGCCTGGATTATCCCGGTAAGTAGCCCTGGTAACCAAATCAATCCTTATCAACCTGAAGATGTTTGCTAATCCAACACTCCATTCTATATAGGGTTTTTTATCTAATGAAAAGGTAGTTTGCTGCCCGGAATTGTCTTCCGGAAATTTAAGTAAATTATTATTCTTAGAAGGGTCATTTTCACTTCTTACACTTCCATATAATATTTTAAAACTCGCCACTTCTCTTAACTTTAGTTTTTTCAGCAATGGTACTTTATTTAGAAAAAAACCATTGAAATAAAAATCCAGGTTAGATGCTACAAACTTGTCACTTACAAACTCCATAAAATTCATCAGGTTATAGGAATTGATCTGGTAGGCGTATGTCTGGTTTGCCCTGTGAACCGTAAGCAACGGATAAGGTATTTCTCCAAAAATGTAGCCACCTTCAAGGGTTCCATCCACAAAACCCAACTGTGACATATAAAATCTTTTATCCGCCCGCAGGGTAATATTTTCATAATTGTACTGGCCATTCAAAAATCCTTTGATGCCTTGTATGTATCTTAATTTAAAAATTGGATATTTATTAAAAATTGGGATACGGTAATTTTTCCCCTGGTAAAATTGTTCATTCGGTGCCCATCTTAATTCTCCAGAAATTTCTGAGGTGGTAATATCTTTTAGCAATGAGTTATCTGATACTTTCTCAAAAACTATTGAACCAGCAGGGGCTTGTTTCCAATTCTTTAAAGTAAATGTGTATGAAATATTTTTTCCAAACTCATGGGTATATTCTGCTTTTAAAAAATTGTTATAAAGCCACTTGTTATTTTCACCCCGCTTAAATGATAATAGTAAATTGTCTTCTTGTACAAAGAGCAGTTCCTGTCCCGGAATTTTAGTATCATACTGATAGCTTATCCGTATATAATTTAAAGGGAATGAATAAACTGATTTATGGTTGAATGAATAAGTTGCCCCAACCAGGTATTTTACCTTTTTATCTTTAAAACCATAAGCGATGTAATCATCAAAATACAGATTGTTATTAAACTTTGGTGTGGTTCTTCCACCCACCCTTAGTTTAAACCCCTCAACAGGATTAAAGCTATAAAAGCTATTGGTATTGCCTAACTCCCATTTATCAAAATTCACCCATCCTGAAAACACAAAGGTAAATATGTTACTGAGCCTTTTAAAAGACTTCATATCTCTTAAGCTATCTATGTTGTAATAAGCTTTTGCTTCAGTGTTGGATAATTTAATTTGCCTGTTTGAAAGCCAAAAGCTATCGGTTTCATTTCCGGGAGTATTTACTGTTACTACATCTTTATCATTATAGATGCTGTCGGGTGCAGGTTTGTCAATTACAAAATCATTTATTGACACCGTTCTTTCTCCGAAAACACTTCCGGATGCATTTTTTGTTAATGCAAAATCTGCGGCCATGGTACTTTTTGATACACGGAATCTTCCATCTTCCATTTTTTCAAAATCCTGGTTTATTCTAAGTTCCCTTGTCCAGTTAAGATTGGCATTTTTGCTGATGGTCATGTTTATTTTCTGTACCGCATAATTACCATCCAGTGTAATAAACATAGTACCCCTAAAAATAAGGTCATTGGTATTTCTGGGGGTAAAGTTAAGCCTGACTAATTTCACTCCTTCTTTAACTACTGTATCAATGATATAATACCTGTAAAAAGAAGGGCCCATATCAGCAATGGGGCTAAGAAACTGAACCGTTAGCAGGTCGATATTATTATCATAGATATTAATATCGGCATAAAGCCTTTTTAAAAATGAATTAATTCCATTGTTATCCAGAAAATCCCCATAATTAACTTTCTTTTCCCCAAGTATCCTTGTTTTTGTTTGGGAAGGAGATTTACGTACATATACGTCAGAAAGTTTTTCTGATATGTATATAGGCAATAACGATTTTCCTTCTATAGTTGAGGTATCTACGTTTTCAAGGATAAATTTATAGTTTTTAAAAAGCCTGTTTTTTAAAAGTTTTTCAGGTTTATTGGTAAGTGATAACGACATTTTTTCATATTGCTTAAATTGGGCAAAGTCATAAGCGCTAATCCTGTTTTTATTTTTATTTTCAATTACAAGGTCAATTAATTGTACTGCGGGATTGTTTTTATTTCTATACTTACCTCGTTTAGATTTTACCCTCACTTCAGAGAGTTGTTTAGTGGGCTCAAGTTCCACATTGATGATCTGCTCTATGGAAGGCGTAACTTTAAAAGTTACAGGTTTGTATCCTCCGTACGAAAATGTAAGGTTAATTAAGTCCATACGTGGGGTTTGTATAGAATAGCTCCCATCTTCGCCAGTAGTAACCCCCTTTCCTTTTTCAAAGTAAACACTTGCAAACGCAAGCGGCTGCATAGTATTGTTGTCTTTCACAAAACCTTTTACTACCGTTTGAGAGTATACAGCATGCTGAAAGGTTAAGAAAACTACAATAAAAAATGATAAATTTCTAAAAAAATTGCTCATCGAATTTGCTTTTTGCTTTAACCCTTTCATTTGGTTTGTATGGCTAGTTATTACATACAGTAGTCCACCAATTGATAAAAGTTTTAAATATGTTGATTAGAGAACAGTATAAACTCTCTAATTGCCAGTTAGTAATTTTAGTATCAATTTTAATCAAAGTAACTGGCAGCCTTTACCATCTTTGGCTGCCAGTATCATACTTATGCAGCAAGCAACCGATACCACAGTGCAGCATAGTTTTCACGTATGTATAGATTACCTAACATTGCTGGTTTTTCAAAATTTTATAGTGAGTCAACAAGTTCCTGGTAATAGTCTAGGCCAAGGTGTGTAATTAAATCTTCTCCCATCAGGTGCCTTAACGTATTTTGCAACTTCATTAATTGCTTGAAAATATCATGTTCTGCAGGAAGCCCTTCTTTTGTTTGAGGAGATTTCAGATAAAATGATAACCACTCCTGTATTCCTGACATATCTGCCCTTTTAGCCAAGTCAATAAACAATGCAAGATCAAGCACTATAGGTGCGGCAAGTATAGAATCCCTGCATAAAAAATTTATTTTAATCTGCATTTCATAACCTAACCAGCCAAAAATATCTATATTATCCCAACTCTCTTTATTGTCACCACGGGGTGGATAATAATTGATACGTACTTTATGATACATATCCCCATATAATGCCGGGTTTGATCCAGGCCTGAAAATTTCATCTAGCACACTTAACTTAGAAACTTCCTTTGTTTTAAAGTTTTCCGGGTTGTCCAGAACCAGCCCGTCCCTGTTTCCAAGTATATTGGTAGAGAACCAACCTTTAACGCCCAATGCACGGGCATACAAGCCTGGGGCCAGGATAGTTTTCATTAGCGTTTGCCCCGTTTTAAAATCTTTACCGGCAATAGGGGTATTAGTCTCTTTTGCTAATTCTTCCAATGCTGGTATGTCAACCGTTAAGTTAGGTGCACCATTCACAAAAGGAACACCCATTTTTAATGCGGCATATGCATAAATCATACTTGGTGCAATTGAATCTTCATTATTTTTTAACCCTAACTCAAAAAGCTCCAGGCTTTTATGTAAATCATTTACTTCAATATACTTTTCTGTAGAAGCACACCATACTATTACTGCTCTTGTACAGTTATTATCAGAATTAAAATTCCTTATATCTTCCATTAAAGCAAGTGCCAGATCGTATTTAGTTGCTGCATTTTTTACATTGGTGCCATCAAGGTTCTGTACATAGCTTTTGTCAAACACAGCGGGCATGGGTTTAATAGCTTCTAATTCGGGCTTTAGTTGCAGTAATAATTCTTTCTCCAAAACTTTTGAATTTATAGCTGCTTCAAACACATTATCTGCGTAAACGTCCCATCCACCAAAAACTATTTCAGAAAGTTGTGTAAGGGGTACAAACTCTTTAATCAAAGGATTACGATCTTCCGTTCTTTTACCCAGGCGAATTCTGCTCATTTGTGTTAGAGATCCTATTGGTGCCCCCAAACCTTTTTTTACTGCTTCCACACCTGCAATTACTGTTGTGGCAACTGCTCCCAGGCCAGGCATTAGAATCGCCAATTTTCCATCGGCTGGTTTTATTTGTTGTTTCATGTTATGTATTTTTTTAAGTTTCTAATTTATTTTCCAGCCATTGGGGATATTAAAACATATAACCAACTTACTGTCTTCTGGGGTCTCCCGGTTTTATACATAGCCTCTGTATTTTTTCTATCTATTACTTAAAGGCACTACTAACACAGGGATTAAACTGTTGCGAACTACAAATTCAGCAGTACTACCCATTAAAACATGTGAAATGCCCGTTCTGCCATGGGTACCCATAACTATAAGTGACACATTTTTATCTGTAGCTGTAACAATTATTTCAACACCTGGGTTACCCAATATTGCCATTGTTTCAACTTGTATTTTACCAAATTGCTTTTTTATTTTATCCTGTTCATTTTTTACGGTTTTCAGGTCTTCTTGCCAATGCGATGTTGCTTCCATCACTAATTCAGGCATCATAAAATTGGTAGTATTGTCTATTACCGTAAGCAAAATTATTCTGGCAGAAAGTATTTCTGCCATTTCCATTCCTTTATTGATTATTTTATCTTTTCCATCTTCTGTATGGGTGGCAATTAAAATGTTTTGCATAAAAAAACATTAATTATCGGTAATAAAATAGTTTATCAATCTGTTACTGCTCCCTATGTAACTTGTTAAAAACAGGCGATATTTTTTTGGGGCGTTTAAAACAATTTCTACAATTCTCGGCAAGCAAACCACAATAAAATCCCCCGGTATTTTCGATAAAACATTTCATTGTTTGATTAAATGGTTTGACCAATTGGTCAGTTGCAAATATAACAAATCTTTTATTCAATTTATAACCATCCATAAACACGTGATAAATGAGCCAATTCATGTCCGATCATAAAGGCAAAGAAGCTATGGAGGGAACCTCATGGCATTTCAATTTTATAATTCAAATATAGTTTCACTCATTTTTATTTGTTGTTTCAAAAATTGAAGATAAAAGTGTGTTGTTTTCACACACCTTACACACCGGTTACAAGTTTTAATAATTCAGTTGTGTAATTTTGTGCATAGGCATACCCAACCTGATAAATTTCATCCATTTTATTAAAGTCAAAAATTTTAAACCTGCTCATCTCAGGAGGTTCAATATACACATCACAGCGTTCTTTTTGTTTTCTTACATTATTATGTAATGCGATTTGCAGGGTTCTTTCCATAATTTCGATATAACCCATTTTATGCTCGTTTATAACTAAAGAGTTAACAAAAACACCGATAATTTTTTCACATACATTTTCTAAAGGTTCAATGGGAAAATCGTTTAGGATTCCGCCATCAAAAAGATAAGCGCCTTTTAATATTACAGGTTGAAAAACAACTGGCACACAACAAGATGCTTTAACTGCAAGTGATAAAGAGCCCTTATTGAAAATAAGAAGTTTTGCATTTGTCAGGTCTGTAACACTAATGGATAATGGTATCAACAGAGATTCTAGTTGGTCATCAGGTATGTATTTTTTAATGATTATTTCAAATATTTCAGGGTTAAATAAACCCACGTTCTTTATTTGCAAACCCGAAAAACTAAAAAATTTTTCAGCTTTAGCAATTGTAAGTATCTCCGCTGCTCTATAGCCTGCGGAGTAAAATGCACCAATAAGCGCACCTGAACTTGTTCCTGAAATAAAGGAAGGCCTTATGCCTAACTCTTCGAGGTATTGCAATACGCCAAGATGAGCAATGCCACGAATACCTCCCCCTGATAAAACCAAACCTATTTTTTTTGACATAATTAATGAGTGAAATCTTTACATTTCCCGGTAAACAGATCAAGTAAGTTTACATAATGCGCTGCATAAAAAAATTATTGTAATGCTCCCAAAGCCTTTTTTAAAATCGCCTCATTAATCCTGTACTCCACTTTAGCATCAATTACATTGGAATTGGCTACTTCCCAAATTGTTTGCGCTTCAAGCAAATCTTTACCTACAATTGTACCTGCTTTAAAACGGTCATTGCTCAATCTTAAATTCTCTTCAGCCTGTTCTAAAGATGCGCCGGAAAGTTCTATTCGTTTTGCAGATTGATTCAATTGTAACCAGGCCTGTTGCACTTCCAGCGAAATGAGCTGCTTTGTTTCTTCCAGTTGTGTTTGCTGAGCAGCTATTTTATAGGCTTGTTCTTTAACCTTTTGCTTTCTGTCTCCCCAATCAAATATTGGAATATTGGCGCTTACCAATCCATAATAAGTACCCAAAAAATTACTTGAGTTTGTTGGGTTTATGCCTTGTTTTCCTGAAGCGGCAAGTGCATTTATACTTAGGCCTATTGATGGTTTGGAATCAGCCTTCAAAATTTTTTCCTTTACCTGTTGTATTTCTATTGCTTTATTGAGCAGCGCAATTTCGGGCCTTTTATTAACTGCATCCGTTAAAGCAATATTGTTAATGATGAAATTACCGCTTAGCGAATCGTTAATTATAAATTTAGCGCTATCTCCCATACCCGTTAGTTGGGCCAGGTAAAGTTCGGAGAGTACCAGGCCGGCCTGAGCTTTTACAAGATTTAATTCTGCATCATTCAATTGCACCTGGGCCCGAAGTACATCATTTTTATAAGTGATGCCTGCTACAAATAAATTATTCAGATCCTTTAGAATGGATTGAATCAGTAATATATTTTTCTTTACCAGGTTTATTTTATCGTTGGCATTCACAGCCTGCCAGTATGCTTTCTCCACATTCAACAACACTTCGCTGGCAGTTAATACTTTTTGTGTTTCCTGTATTTCCACGCCTTTTTTTGTGGATTCCTGGGCTAATTTTATTTTGCCCCCTGCGTAAATGGGTTGTGTGGCACCAACGGCAGCACTGGCCCCATATTCAGGAAGTAAGGCATTAAGTGGTTTGCCAAAATAAAACCCTGAAACGCTGCCATCAATTTTAGGTTTTCCGGCAACATTGGCCCCATCACGCACTGCCTTAGCTGCCTCAATATTTTGCTGCGCCATTTTCAGGTTGTTATTTCTTTGCAATGCCATTTGTTTGGCTTCTTCCAGTGTTAATATTTTTTGCGCCGATACTGTATGTATAAGTGAAGCAACCATCACCAATGTAAGCAGGGCTGTTTTATAAGTTCTTATTTTTTGTTTCATTTATTTTTTATTAAGCTTTATATTCAATGAACAAGGCAGATCATTCAAATTTCAATGATGGTGTTCAGGTTTATATTGAATTTCCACATCAGCATCGGGGGCATCTGGATGCTTGGGTACCGGGTTCACAAACTTGTAATAAAGCACCGGCACTACCAGTAATGTAAGTATCATTGATACAATAAGACCAAAGGAGAGTACACTACCCAAAGGAGCCCATAAAGGTGATTTACTGATAATCATAGGCACTACACCTACTGCTGCTGCTGCAGAGGTTAAGAAAATAGGACGCATCCTGCGTTTGGCTGCTGCCAAAGCGGCTGACTTTATACTGTAATCATGTTCCAGCACCAGTTCGTCGGCATAGTCTACCAGGATTATACCGTTTCGCACCACTATCCCAATCAAACTGATGATTCCCATAAAACCAGTCATACCCATAGGATTTCCTGTAAAGTACAGGCCAAGAAAAGCACCCAGTAAACTCAAAGGAAAAGTGGCCAGGATGATAAGGGTTTTCCCAAAACTTTTAAACTGAAAGAGCAGGGTTATAAAAATCATAATCAGGCTTACACTGAGGGCCATCATCATGCCGGGAAGGTTTTCAGCACTTGATTCAGCATCGCCTCCATAATCAATCCGTATGCCATCAGGTAATGGTAACTTTTCAATTTGAGGTTGGGCGGTTTTCAGAATAACCGAAGCCCTTATACCATTTTGTGCCTCAGATAAAACAGACAATGTTCTTAACCCATTGCGATGGGCTATCACACCGGTATGCCATGATGGTTCAATATCAGCTAGTTCTTTTAATGGCACTTTAGTACCATACATAGTAGCTAAATGCAAATTTTTCAGGTCATCAAAATCTTTACGGCTATCTGCGTTCAGTCGCAGAAAAATATCTATAGGCTTATCGCCTTCCCAAATTTGAGATACTGGGAAACCCTTTAATCCTGCACCAAGTGTTTGAGTAATTGCCTGGTGGGGTACACCCAACCTTGCAGCCACATCCTCTTTTATAATAAGGCTTGCTCCAATATAATCATCTTCATAATCAGTGTGTACCCAATTGGTGCCTTTTGTATTTTCTAAAATGGTTTCTATTTGAGCAGCTACTCTTTTTTGATCATTCATATTATTTCCTATAACACGAATAGCAATAGGAGAACCTTCCTGAAAACTCAATTGCCTGAAACGGATATAACCATCCTTTACAAAACCTTCAAATATAGGCCTGTATTCTTTTACGATATCATCAGTGGCTTTATTGCCTTCAGTAGTTATGAAAAGCTGTGCAAAATTGCGGCGGGGGATTTCCGGGGCATACGCCGTTTGAAACCTTGGTGAACTGGTACCTACAAAACTTGCAACGCTCCTCACCCTTTTATCCTTTTTCAATACTGCTTCAATACCCCTGACCGTTTTCTCCGTTTCTTCCAATGCAGTACCATTGGGCAGCCATACTTCTATATTGAACTGGTTGCGTTCGCTGGTTGGAAAAAATTCCTGGTCCACCCGGGAAGCTATAAAAAAGGATAGCAGAACAATTGCAAATGCTCCGGCCATGGTTGCCTTTGGCCAGCGAAAACAGAACTCAATCGTTTTATTAAAAACTTCCTGCAAGCGATCAAGTAATGACTTTTTGGGTAAACGTTCACTGATCTTATGTTTTAGTCCTTTTTTGATAAAAAGATAACACATAAAGGGCGTTAGTAACAGCGCAACCGCCATAGAAACAGTCAATGCAATAGCTACTGTAACAGGCAATGATGCCACAAAATCCTTTGCTATGCCATACATAAAAAGAGCCAGCGGGATAAAAGCAAAAATAATGGCTAATGTTGCTGTAAAAATGGGTAAGGACAATTGTTTGGCCGCTTGCCAGGCAGCTGTCCAGGGGGTAATACCTTCATCAAGTTTTTCAATATAATTATCTACTACTACAATAGCATTGTCTACTACCATTCCCAATACTATGATCAGAGCAGCCAGGGTAACCTGATGTAGCGCTACACCAAGAATATTCATAATGCCAAAAGTTATCAGAATTGATATGGGTGCAGCGATAGAAGCCACCAGTGCAACCCGGATCGGTAATAATAACATTACAACAATAATAACAGACAGAATAGCCAGGCCAAATTCCTTCATAAAATGACTGATGCTTTCAGAAACTACTTCGGGCTGGTTTACGATGGTATTTATTTTAATGTCCTCCGGAAAACTATTTTGCAGTGCTTTTAGTTTCTCCTCTACGGTATGCCCAAACTGTACTATGTTATTTCCGGGTTGCATCTCGGTAGAGATGAGCATCACCTTGTCTTCGCCAATACGGATAAAAGAAGACTCTTCTTCATAGCGACGATCGATATTGGCTACATCTTTAAGGCGTACCACTGTACCCTGCGGCGTTGTGTAAATAATCTGGTTGGCAATGTCAGCCGCTGTTTTATACTGGCTATTGGTGAACACCGGGATAATATTAGACCCGATAGTCATTTCTCCTGAATATCCGGTAACATTTTGCATTTGTAATGTCCTTACAATGGTTGAAAGATCAAAGCCATATTGCTGCATTCTCTGGTCATCTACAGTAACGTATATCTGTTGACGCTGACCTCCAGACCTGTTTATTTTTGAAACTTCAGGAATGGTTTTTAGCACATCTTCCATCTTATCAAGATAACCCTCTAATTCAGCATAGCTTCGTGTATTGGATGAAACTGCAATTATCTGAGCAGTTACATCACCAAAATTACTATTTACAACAGGCCCTATTATGCCAGATGGGATGCTTGATCGTAATACCGTATTAAAACCATGTTGCAATGTACCCCAGAATTTCTTCCTGTCCTTAACGGTTGTTTGAAGATGTACCGTTACAAACACCTGCCCATCCTTGGTCTGAGAAGTTGTTTTTTGTTTATCTACTTCTTCAAATGAAAACAGGTATTGTTCTATTTTATTGGTAACCTGTTTTTCCATTTGCACCTCATTGGCACCCGGATAAAATGCATATACCAATGCTACGGGCATGTCAATTTTCGGGTCTTCGGAACGGGGCATGTTTAATAGTGAATACAAGCCCAGTATAAGTAAAAAAAGGGTAAAAACAATCGTTACCTGCCTGTACTTCATGGCCGCCTCAATGAAATTTATTTTTCGTTTTTTCATGATCTTGATCTAATGAATTTGATAATTTATAAGATGGGAAAAACTACTTGAAGGAAACTGGTGTACCATCATTAAGCTTAGATTGTCCGGCAATGATTACCTTATCTCCGGTTTGTAATCCATCACTAATTATTACGCTATTATTACCTGTAAGGCTTCCGGTGGTTACCCTCTTTTTTACCGCCTTATTGGCCGCATTGGCTACAAATACAAAAGATATATTATCTGCATCCCGTATAACTGAGGTTGCCGGTATAATAATTGCATCCATTGTTTTTCCTGTGTTAATGCTAATTTCTGTAAGCATTCCAGGTAGCAATTTTTGGCCGGTGTTATTTAACCGTATTTTTACTTTGTATGTTTTAGATACTGCATCAGCCTGGGGATTGATAATACTTATTTTCCCTTTGAGTGAATCATTTAATGTAGGGATAAACACAGTCGCTTCCATATCATATTTTAAAGACCCAACTTCACTTTCGGGAACAGAAAATTGAGCATATACCACGTCAGTTTTGATGATA
>APMI01001923.1_pt1 | contig 18009 bp, 15 predicted proteins | sample 667938 | NCBI WGS metagenome assembly APMI01 (sample SAMN01084076, study PRJNA167559) | wastewater metagenome | biome: Wastewater | place: Denmark: Ejby Moelle, Odense | collected 2011-11-28 | reverse complement strand
ATGGTTGCAGATTTCTTCAGTTTCGGTACTAATGACTTAACTCAAATGTCATTTGGTTTCTCTAGAGATGATATCGGTGGATTCTTACCAAAATATTTAGATTTAAAATTATTAGCAGGAGATCCATTTGTATCTATTGATCAATCTGGTGTTGGTGAATTGATTAAAATTGGAGTAGAAAGAGGTAGAAAAACAAAACCAAATCTTAAAGTAGGTATTTGTGGTGAGCACGGTGGTGATGCAGATTCAGTGAAATTCTGTCATTCTATCGGTATGAACTATGTAAGTTGTTCTCCGTTCCGTGTGCCAATTGCAAGATTAGCTGCTGCACAAGCTGCTATTGAAGACAAAAAATATGTAAAAACTACATAACATTTTTTTGGTTAGCAAGCCGCCCTCAAATTTTTGAGGGCGGCTTTTTTTGATATTGATTTTACAATCTTAACAATTTTATTTTTTTCCTATTTTGTAAAAATATTTTTTGAGATTCTGATTTATTTAAATAGTTTTAAATACAATATTTATAAAGATAAAAAAATTTGGAATAATTCGGATTAGGATTTATAAAATTCTTATTCAAAAAAATTCTGTATTATCATAATAACAATTATTTTGTTATTAATAATGTCCATCAAACCTTCCTTCTGTAATTTTTACAGTTTCACCATTAGAGTTAACTGCATTAAACCAGAAGGTACCAGATATTATATATTTTGTAGTATCTATATGAGTAATAGTTAGTTCACCAGTAACCATATTTGTTGTGGTGTAAAATTCATTATTAGAGTAATTTGCATAAGCATAAGTTTTGGTGTCATCATTTAAATCTGCAGTTAATTGATATGTTTTACCCTCTTCAAATTTTTGGCGTTTAACAAAAATAGAAACCCCAGGAATAGAATTATATAACTGATTTTCAAAAACTATAGTTAGATTACTGTTATCCAAAGATGAGAAATAATCTAATTTAAAGGCAGGTCCCCAACTTACAATTTTTGCCAAATTTGCTTTTGCTACTAAGACTTTACCATTTACTAGACATCCAGCAGTATCTGCACCTACTTGTGTAACAGTAGGAAGTTGGTCGTTCTTAGAGTAGTCTTCCGCAGAACGTTCACAACTAATGAACATTATCAAAGATGTTAAAAGTAAAACTCTACTCTTTGCTATTTTTTTTGAACTAAAAAAATCGAAAATTGTTGGTTTCATAATGATTTGGTTTAGAAGTTTATTTAATTTAAGTGTATTTTTTTGAAAAACGAAATTCTTTTTTAGATTATGGAAAGTGATATTTAATATGTTAAAAATTAAGCATTTGGAATTGCTTTCACTTTTTGCAAATATATTGAAGAGTGTAGGGGAAAAGTGCAGAATGAAAAGATTTAATTTTTTCAATGGGAGTGTTTTTTTCATCTTTTATCAACTTTGATTTTTTATTCAATATGAGAAACATAACACTTAACAAATATACAAATGTTTTATCCAATTATATAAATTAATAAAAAAAGCTCCCAAAAAGGAGCTATATCAAATTGTAAATCTAAAATTGTATATCTAAAATCCAAATTATTTCTCAAAAAAAGCAATAGAACTTCCAATCCAAATCGCGTCTTTTTTATTGAAATTCACATTTACCATTTCGGCTTTGGTCATTCTCACAAGATTGTCCATCAATTGTGGGTTTTCTGCGTCTTCTTTCCAGAGATAAAGCATTCTAATTTCAGCTTTAGAAAATTCACCATTAATGTCTTCAAAAAGCGATGCGTATTGCACTTTTCTCTGTAAAATATAGTTTTCTTTGTCTTCTATTTTTGCTAAAATTTCTTGCGTAGGATAGAGATTTACACCACTTCCTGCAAATGAAAATAGAGGTTTCAAAACGAAATTTTCAAGGGTTTCTGTTTCAGGAAAATCCGCCAAAAAGTAACTTTTTGGTACAAATTCGTGGTTTAGTTTTGGCAAAATAAACTTGGAAATCTTGAAAAACCAATTTGGGTGTGTAATCCATTTTACATCTAGTTCATCGGTAAATTGGAATTCAGTTTCTAGATTAGGATGTTGTTCTAGTTCATCAAAAATTACTCGGTTGTATATTCTTTTGATTTCGATGAGGTTTCCATCTTTTTCGTAGAATAATTTTTTGCCTTGTTTCTTAATTTTAGTGATGCAAACGGTATTTATACCAAGGTATTTTTCGGTAAGATAAAAATCTATTTTAGTTTTTTGTTCTTCAGGAAAAATCTCTAGAAGAACCACATTTTCAGGACTTTCATCACCAATAATTACCTCTTTCAAAAATTGAATATATTCTGGTTTTGGGATGCTATTTCTAAGTTCTTGCAAAAAAGGATAAATCTCCGAAATAGCACCTTCAAATTCTTCTTGATAAGCGTAAAGTGTAGGAAAAGCTTGTAATTCAATTAATTGCGGAACTACTTCTCCGTTTTCGTTTTTACAAATTCCGAAATCAATGGCAAGAAAATGAGGTTTTTCTGTATCATTAGGAACAAAAAGGTGTTTTGGAATTGCTTTTTGTAACTCTTCATTGCTAAAGGTTTTAACTTGAGAAATGATAGAATCACAAGCGTCTGTCAATTTATTTTTAAAATCTTTTGACAAGAAAATAGGGCTTTCAGATTGTCTGAAACCATTAGTTGTTCCGCTGCTTTTTTCTAAAGTGTCTATCAGTTTTTGATATTTTTCTTGCGAAAACTCTTCGTTAAATTGTTTTCTATATTTCGGAATCATAGTGTTTTTTGGTGTTTTATTTTTACCTCAAAATTTTGAATTTAATTTGTAAATATTCAAAATATCATAAGGTTAAAGAGGAGATTTTAACAAACTAAAATTTCACTTTTTTTTTGAACTTGTTCTGCTGCGTGTTGTAAAAATCTTGGCAATATCTGAGCTTGTGTAAGCACAATTTTATCCTCATCATCTATTCTGTCTAGCGTTTCGTGGTATTTTTCTATGCCATAATTTTCTATCATTGCTTCTTTGTTCGTTTCATCTTTCAGGTTTTCCATCATTCCAAGAGGATCTGCTTCTGGATGGAATTGTGTCCCGAAAATTTCATCAGAAAATCTAATCGCCATAATTGCTCTTTCTAAATGAGCAACGTGCGGACGAAACTTCTCTATCGCTACTAATTTTGCACCTAAATTGTAGATAGATTCATAGTTGGGTTCAATTAATTGATACGCTCTAGAGTCTACTGCAAAAAACGGATCTGGTAAATTTTGGAACAAAAATTCTTCGTCTCCTTCGTCAGTTTTGTGAATGGGCATAATTCCGAAAGAGTAGGACCTTCTTTTGCAAACATTGCCAATTTCCCAATGAATACTTGCCAATTGAAAGCTATGACAGATAAGAAATAAGAATTTTTTTTGTTCATTTTCTTTATTAAAAGCTAAAATTTGATCTAAAAAATTAGAAAATTTTTCTTCCCATTCATAACCTTCTTTGTGTGGAGTTCCTGGTCCGCCAGAAGAAATAAAAATATCAAAATCTTCTAGATTAGGCATCTCATTTTTATAGCGAACATCGAAATATTCAATTTTTACCTCAAATTCAGAATTTTTTTGAAAAGCTGCCGAAATTTCGCGGATATTTCTCATTCCTTGGTTAGGATGATTGTTGTTCATATCTAGCAATGCCAATTTAATCTCTGTCATTTTTTTTGAATTTTTGCAAAAGTAAATAAAACTAATCGAATCTTAAAATAAACCAAATTCTGTTTCAGCAATCATATAATCTACCACTTTCTTCAAATCGCCAGTTTCATTATAAACTTTAATTTTTCTATCTGCACCTGTTCCCATTTTTACAATTTCTCTTGCGTATTCTACTTCTTTTCGGCAGTCTAATTCATCTACCACGTCATCTATAAATTCTAATAATTCATCTAGAATTTTTTCGTAAGGAACGGCAATTTCTTTCCCAAAATCTATCAAATCTGCTTCAATTCCGTATCTGGAAGCTCTCCATTTGTTTTCATTAATTAAAATTCTCCTGTAACTTCTAAAACTGATGTTTTGCTGGTGAAGTTTGTAGATTTTTGCCACAATACATTGCATAATTGCCGCTAAACAAAGTGTTTCCTCAATTCTGAGAGGCATATCACAAATTCTGAATTCTATGGTTGGATAAATTGGGTGAACTCTAAGATCCCACCAGATTTTCTTAGCATTGTCAATGGTTCCTGTTTTAATTAAAATATTGACATATTGTTCAAAATCTGCCCAAGAATTAAAATGACTTGGGATACCAGTTCTAGGGAATTTTGCAAATATTTTTTGTCTAAAAGATTTAAAACCTGTATTTCTGCCTTCCCAAAATGGCGAACAAGTAGAAAGCGCATAAATATGTGGTAAAAAATACCTCGCGATATTCTGAATTCTGATGCCTTCTTCTCTATTGGGAACGCCAACGTGAACGTGTAAGCCGAAGATGAGATTAGAACGCGCCACATCTCCCATATCATTTACAATAATATCGTATCTGTCTTTGGTGGTGATATTTTGCAGTTTCCAATCAGAAAAAGGGTGAGTTCCGCCGCCAGAAACTCTGAGGTTGTGCTTTTTGGCTAAATCTACAAGATTTCTTCTCAGAGAATACATTTCTTCTCTAGCTTGTTTTATATTTTCGCAGACACTGGTTTCCATTTCCACTACAGACTCGTGCATTTCGTTTTTGAGTTTTTCGTGGAGTAAAGATTGTGTGCCGTCGATAATTTTAGAAACGTGAGAAACCAAATCTCTGGATTCTACATCTATAATTTGATATTCTTCTTCTATACCAATCGTAAATTTGTGTTTTTCTTCCATATATTTTTGTGTTTTGAAAATAGTTTGTGAAGGTTTGAAAATTTGAAATTGTTTGAGAGTTTGAATTGTTTAAAGGGTAGAAATTGTTTGAAATTTGTAATTACATCGAACTAAATCAAACAAAGTCAAACTAAATCAAACCACATCAAACTCAATTAAAATTTTCCTTTTACAAAATTTCCCCAATCAATATTTTGAGCACCATCTTTGTGCTCTTTTGCTTTTTCGATGGCATATTTTGCTGCATTTTCTACAATCCAATCAAAATTGGCTTGTCCTACAGAATTAATGTCTGCATCTGGAGCAGGATTGCAAAAATCAATCGCATAAGGAATTCCGTCTTTTACAGCAAATTCTACGGTATTAAAATCATAACCAAGTGCTTCATTCATTTTTATCGTGTAATCGTGAATGGTTTTTAAGATGTTTTCTAGTTGTTCCCCAGAATATTTCGATTCAGTTACATATCTTAAATGATGCGGATTTCTAGGTTCATAAGGCATAATGTGAACGTATTTTCTACCCAAACAATACACTCTGTAATAATCTTCAAAAACGATTTCTTCTTGAAGCATCATTACCAATTGTTCTGTTTCTGCGTGTTTTGCAAATAAATCATCTGGATTTTCTACTCTGTACACGCTTTTCCAACCGCCTCCTGCAAATGGTTTCATATAAGCAGGAAAGCCTATTTCTGAGAAAATTTTCTCCCAATTAATCACTTGTAAGTTTCTGAAAGACTTTTCTGTAGTATCATCTGGTCTTTCGTAAGATGGCAAAAGGTACGTTTTAGGAACAGGAATCCCAATTTTTGTCATCAAGCAATTGTTAAAGAATTTTTCGTCTGCACTCCACCAAAAAGGATTGTTGATGACGTAAGTTCCATTAAGTGCTGCATTTTTAAGATAAGCTCTGTAAAAAGGCACATCTTGCGAAATTCTGTCGATAATTACGGCGTAACCATAATCTTCGCCTTGGTTTAGTTCATTTATTTGTACAGCTTCAGCTACTACTTCGCCGTTTCCTAGCTGGTTTACTCTGTCTATAAATGCCCACGGAAAAGTATCTTCCATTCCGAATAAAATTCCTACTTTTTTCATAATATGTTTTTAATTTTTTTAAAATCGTTGATTTGTATGTTGTTAAATCTTTTTGTTAATTGCTCATTATTTATTACTCATTGCTTATGAAAAAAAGGTTCCCATAAATTTCGGAAAAACCATTCTCCAAAGTGGCCAATCGTGTTTTATCCATTTTTGTTCGTCATACCAATGATTAATCCCTTTTGAACCTAATATTTTAGACATTCTGATGTTTTTGTCTAAGCAAATATCTTCGTCTGATGTGCTTAAAACAATGTGCATATGATTGTATTTCCAACCTTCATCATTCGGTAAAAATTCTTCTGGACAATTGAAATAAACCAACATATCTTGATGATAGTCAACTAAACTTCTGCAAGAAAAAGCACCAGAAAGCGAAAATAAATGCGATACTACATCTGGAAATCTAAACGCAAAATTAGCAGCGTGGAAACCTCCAAAACTAGCTCCTGCAATTGCAACTCTATGACAACTATGCATTTTTTGAATAAAAGGAACAAATTCTTGAATTAAAAACTGAACGTACCTTTCGTAATTCCAAATTCTCTGTTGAGGATTGAGCCAATTGGCGTATAGATTTTCGTTATCAAAAGTTTCTACGTTGTACAATTTTACTTTTCCAGAATCTACCAGAAAAGAAATACTGTCATTCAAACCGAAATCGTGATTTTGGGTGTATTGCCCTTTTGAAGTTGGGAACATAATAATTGGATAACCATAAGTTCCTGTAACTTCTATTTTAACGTCTCTGTTTAAAATATGTGAATAATATTTGTGATGCTCTATGTGCGACATATTTTTTATTTAAAGTTTAAAGTTCAATGTTTAAAGTTATTTTAGTTTGTTTGTTGAGTTTTTTATACTTTTCAAATCTAAAATCTAAAATTCTACGTTGTTGGTTTATCTTTTGGAGGCATTATACTCAGATGTTTTTCTACAATAATTTTGGCTGCATTTTCTAGAAGTTCATTTAATCTTTCTTTTTCACCAGATTTATAAACCAAACCTACGTGATAATCAATTGGTAATGTTTTTACCAATTCTTCTGTGGTGAAATCTTGTAAATCAGGATGTAAATCTTTTGCCAAAGAAATTATTAAACCTGCATAAAAACCAGTTGGTTCTGCGATTTTATAAGGTTCATTGTTAATCAATGCATTTTCTATTTTTGCCCATTCTCTCCAAATATTAATTCCTGTAGAAGCTTCTACCATATCCGGAATGTGAGCGCCACCAACTCTAGACGAAGTTTCCAGAAAATAATATTTTTCGTCTTCTTTGCCACGGATAAATTCGGTGTGAGTAGCTCCATTTACCAACCCAAATTTCTCTAAAACTTGAGCGTTGATTTTCTCTAAAGCTTTGTATTCATCAGAATAAGTACCTAAAGTTTTGGTACGAAAAACGCCACCTTCGTGCGAAACTTCCATTGGGGTATTAAGGTATTGTGAACAAGAAGTAAACACAATTTCCTTTTTGTAAACCAAAGAATCTACATGAAAAACATCTCCTGGTTTGAAGGTTTCCAGTAAAAATTTATAACGTTCTTCGCCTAGATTATTTACGATTTCCCAAAGTTGTTCTGTAGAATGAATTTTCTTAATTCCACTAGCTGAAGCTTCTGAACGAGGTTTTAAAACCCAAGGTGCTGGATGATTTTGGGTGAATCCGTGTAAAATATCATCATTAAAAATTGCGGTAAAAGCAGGAATATTAATGCCCGAATCTTTCGCCATTTGTCTCATTGCCAGTTTATCACGGAAATATCTATGCGTGGTTTGTCCCATTCCCGGAATTCTGAATGTCTCACGAATCATTGCAGCTTTTTCTACATCGAAATCATCTAAAGCCACCACAGAATCGATTTTATTATTTTTCATTAAATATTGAAAACCTTGAACCAAATGATCCAAATTCCAAGTAAATGGTTCGGTTTCTGGCATATAATAAACCTCGTCTATTGCGTGCCACGGCCAATTTTTTTCTTTTAAATTTTCAGAAGTAATTAAAATGACTTTGATGCCGAGTTTTTTGCACTCGTCCATAAAATCATATCCTTTATAATAACTTGAAATGCAGACAAATGTGTTCATATTTTTAATTTGTTTGATGTGGTTTGATGTTGTTTTATTTTGTTTGAAATGGTTTAAATCTGTTCAATTTTCTCAAGCCTCCAATGTTTCCAAAAATTCTGTTAATAATTCTACTCCGTAACCCGTTGCGGCTTTTTCTTTGGCATAAGAAACATTCCCGAAAGCTACTCCAGCAATGTCTAGATGCGCCCAATTTGAATGATTTTCTATAAATTGTTCTAAAAATTTAGCAGCTACAATACAATCTCCGAAAGGTTTCATTGAAATATTTTTAAAATCTGCCACATCTGAAGAGATTTCATCTTTCCAAATATCCCAAAGTGGTAAATTCCAAAGTCTTTGATTGGTTTTATCACCTGCATTTTCTAGAGCAGTTTTTAAATTTTTATCATTACTAAAAAGCGCTCCACAAGTATAACCGAACATTCTCACCGAACTTCCTGTAAGCGTAGCTAAATCTAGCAAAACATCAGTTTTATAATTTTTAGACAAGTACGAAAGTCCGTCTGCAAGTGTCATTCTACCTTCTGCATCGGTGTCGAGAACTTCTATAGTTTTTCCGTTGTAAGCCTTAATTACATCGCTTGGTAAATAGGCATTATTGGCAACCGCATTGTCCGTAATAGGTAAAATAGCGACAATATTTACAGGAATTTTTCTTTCCGCAGCGGTAATTAATGCTCCGATTACGGCAGTTGCACCACCCATATCAGATTTCATATAATGCAGATTAGCAGAAGGTTTTATGGAAATTCCTCCTGTGTCAAAAAGCACACATTTACCAACCAAACCTACAGTTTTTGCGTTTTCAATTCCGCAATGGTATTCTAAAATGGTGAAAGCTGCTTCTTGGCTACTTCCTTGGTTTACAGACAGAAAAGCACCTAAACTTAGTTCTTCACATTTTTTTCTATCAAAACAAGTGTATTTTAAGTCATATTTTTCTGAAATAGTCTTTAAAAATTCTGAAATCTGTGGAACTTTTTTGTAATTGGCAGGTTTATTAAGCCAATCCATCGCTGCGAATTGCCCATTGCAAAGCGATAATGTGTTTTTAGAAATATTCTCGTTAAAGTTATCAAATTCTAATGAAAAATCATCACTAAAAAAGATATGATTTTGTGAAAAAGGATATTCATACGTTCCTAAAAATAAACCTTTTACAATGCTTTCATTTTCTAAATTATCAGCTAAAAGCAGCGTAGGAGTTGCAGAAATTTTCTTGCGAAAATCACAAGCGAATTTTTGTGCGATACTTTTGATTTCGTGGTTTTCTGTGGTTGATTTTCCTATTCCGATGAGGAAATGAGTAACATTGTCTTTAATTACAATAAAAGTTTCGTTCTTTTTTCCACTGAAGAAAAGAGAAGTGTTTTTGTCAAAAATATCTTTTTTAGATTCCCAAATTTCTTCAGAAAAAAACTCAAAAATCTGGGTATAATTTTTATTGGTTTTTGATTGTATATTTAGTTTTTCTATCATATTTTTCTTTCAAATAATTTTAAATTTAATGAATTAGTTTTCTGCAATTTCCTTTTTCGCAATTTTAGTCGGATCTTCTTTGCTGTCAAAAAACAACCATTCCATCGCTCTAGGAAATTCTTGAGACCAATAAAATTCATTATGTTCTCCTTCAGAATTAATGCTTACTTTGGTTTCGAAATCCAGCGATTGCGTTTTCTCCCAATTGATTAAAGCATCTTCAAAAAGATGAATTCTTTCTACCATTTTAGAGCCTTCTTTTTCACCGCCATATAAATAAACTTTGGTTTTGTAATGATTGCTGAAATTCAACAATTGAAAATTATTTTCAGGATTTAACCAAAGCGATGGTGAAAAAATCAATAATTTAGAATAGACTTCAGGATATAGAAAACCACCATAAATACTGATTAAAGCACCAAGAGAACTGCCTCCAATTCCTGTAAATTCTCGCTCTTGTTTGGTTCTGTAAACAGAATCTACATATGGTTTCAGCGTGTCTGTTACAAATCTGATGTATTTTTTGCCTTCTGCATTGTCTGTAAGCGAAGATTTATCTAAAATATATTCTTTAATCCTATCATCTTTACCGTTTTCTATGGCAATGATAATGATGTCTCCACGTCCGTATTCAGAGAGAATAGAGAGTTTTTTATCAATTTCCCAATTTCCGTATTCTGAGCCTTCATTAAAAAGATTTTGCGCATCTTGAAGATATAAAACAGGATATTCTTTATCTGTTTTATGATAATCAAAAGGTAAAAGAGCCCATACTTTTCTTGATTTATTGAGTTGTGGCATAAAAAACTTCTCCGAAATCAATTCTACAATCGGGAAAAACTCTTTTTTGAAAGGCCCCCAATTAAGTCTCCATTTTTCAACTGAATTTTTACTGGTTTTTTCAGATTTTTCTATTTTTCTGTTGGGTGTTACATTTCCGTATCTGTCAATTTCTACACTTTCCCAACCTCCTTTTGTAAATTTGAATTCTATATTTTCGGGTAAATTTTCGTCATTAATTTCAATGCTATATAAATCTTCAATTTTTGAGTCTTTCTTTAAGACATAATTTTGGTCTCTAGGATTCCAATTATTGAAATTTCCTGTAATATAGATAGGTCTTTCGTCAATTTCCGCACTTCTTAGATAAAACTTCATAGGTAAAACTTTTCCTCATATCATTATTAAAGACTAAATTTAAAAAAAAATATTGAATCACAAAATTTAAAACAGAATACTTAAAGAAAACTTTCTTTCATTATTAAATCTGAGTTAAATGTTTTTATTTGTTAAAAATGTTAATTTAATGAAAAGAGTTATTTTTTTAATTGTTTTAGTGAATAAAATTTTTTAAATTGCTAAAGAAAATTTTCTTAATTTCAATTTTTGAATTCACCCAAAAAACAAATGAAAATATGTCTCATCAAGTAGAACCATTTACACTCTTCACCGATTTTGATATTCATCTTTTCAGGGAAGGGAAACACTTTAACCTATACGAAAAAATGGGCTCTCATAAAGTTGAAAAAGAGGGGAGAAGTGGTGTTTACTTTTCGGTTTGGGCGCCTAATGCTAAGGAAGTTTCTGTAATTGGGAATTTTAATGGTTGGCAATCGAATACCCATCAATTATTATGGAGATGGGATGATTCTGGGATTTGGGAAGGTTTTATAGAAGGTCTAGATTGGGGAGATGTTTACAAGTATGGTATCAAAACATACAGTGGTCATTACCTAGAAAAAGGTGATCCTTATGCGCTACAATGGGAGAATTCTACCAATGCAGGTTCTATAGTAAATACCACGTATTATGAATGGGGTGATGAAAAATGGATGTCAAACCGCTACCAAAAAAATTCTCTAGATGCGCCAATGTCTGTATATGAAGTACATTTAGCTTCTTGGATGCGAGGAACAGATGATCCAGATAAATTTTTCACGTATAGAGAAATAGCAGAGAGATTAGTCCCTTATGTTAAGGAAATGAATTTTACTCACGTAGAATTTATGCCTGTGATGGAATATCCTTATGATCCGAGTTGGGGCTACCAAATTACAGGATTTTTTGCGGCAAGCTCCCGTTTTGGAGGGCCGCAAGATTTAATGTATCTCATTGAAGAATTGCACAAAAACGAAATAGGAGTTATTCTAGACTGGGTGCCATCGCATTTTCCAGGAGATGCCAATGGTTTGCATTTTTTTGATGGAAGTTTCCTCTACGAACACGAAGACCCAAGAAAAGGTTTTCACCCAGATTGGAAATCGCATATTTTTAATTATGGAAGAAATGAAGTGAAATCTTTTTTGATTTCTAATGCTTGTTTTTGGTTAGACCGATATCACGCAGATGGTTTGCGTGTAGATGCGGTACGCTCTATGCTAGAACTAGATTATTCTAGAGCTGAAGGAGAATGGGAACCTAATATTTATGGAGATAATCGAAATCTAGAAGCCATAGATTTCATTAAAGAAATGAATACCATTGTTTATAGAGAATTTCCAGATATACAGACCATTGCCGAAGACAGCAGTGATTTTCCGAAGGTAACCAAACCTATTTATGACGGTGGTCTTGGCTTCGGGATGAAATGGATGATGGGCTGGATGCACGATACATTAAAATATTTCAAAGAAGATCCTATCGCAAGAAAACATCATCATCATAAACTTACATTCAGTACGATGTATATGTTGAATGAGAATTTTATGTTGCCTCTTTCTCACGATGAAGTAGTGCATGGTAAAAGCAGTCTGATTTTTAAAATGCCTGGTGATGAATGGCAAAAACACGCCAATCTGCGCGCAATGTACACGTATATGTATGCACATCCGGGCAATAAATTGCTTTTTATGGGTGGAGAATTCGGGCAAACTCACGAATGGAATTTTAGTCAGAGTTTAGATTGGCATCTTTTGCAATATCCTATTCATAAAGGTTTACAAGATTTTGTGAAAAAACTTAATTTAATTTTCAAAGAAGAAAAAGCACTTTTTGAGAATAATTTTAACGCCTATGGTTTTGAATGGATTGAAGCCAATGATGAAGATAATTCTATCTATGTTTTTTTAAGAAAAGGAAAATCAGAAGAAAATATTTTAATGACTGTTCTTAATCTTACGCCTAGAACTTTTGATTATAAAATAGGGATAGAAGAAGGTACAAAATGGAAGGTTATTTTGAATTCTGATGCAGAAAAATTTGGAGGAAGCGGAATTGAAGCAGAAATAAAATGGTATGAGGAAACAGGCTGGAATAATAAACCGAATTCTATGATTATTACTTTGCCACCTCTTTCTGGGCTTATTTTGAAACAAACAGAAAAAACTAATAAAAAGATAAAATGAAATTGAAAGTATATTTTGTGATATCAGTTTTGTTTTTTACAAAAAATTATTCACAAGACAATGATGAAAACTGTAAAGTTTTATTGCCTTCTATCTCTCAAGAATATAAAGGAAAATGTTTAAATGGATTAGCTAATGGAAAGGGAGAAGCGAAAGGAGAAGATGGTTTTGTTGGATATTTTAAAGATGGATTTCCTAATGGAAAAGGTAAGTACATCTTTCAGAATGGGAGTACGTTTGAAGGAAGCTGGAATATGGGAAAAAAGGAAGGAGAAGGGAAATATACTTTTTTAATTTCTGGCAAAAAAATGGTGCAAAAAGGATTTTGGCTAAATGATGAATATTTTGGGAACACAGACCCGAATGAATATTTTGTGATTAAAAATAAGACCAATGTTCCATATTATAATTTTACAAGAAAAGAAGATAATCAAAACAAGTTGAACTTTTCAATTTTGAAATCAAATGTGAAATATGTTCCCGTGAACTTCGCTTTAAAACCAAGTTCAGGAATAGTTTTAAATGGGTTAAAAGAAATGACAATTTCAGATTTTACATTGCCTTTTCATTGCGAAATAGAGTATGTTATTATTAAAAGTGGGAATGCGATTACGTGCAGTTTTACTTTTGATATTAATAAAGCTGGAAATTACGAACTTCAGCTTACAAATGATTAAAAATAAATTTAAAAACGTATGAAAGTTTTTCACCTAAGTGTAGAATGTTTTCCGGTTGCTAAAGTAGGCGGTTTGGCAGATGTAGTAGGAGCTTTGCCAAAATATCAAAAAAAATTAGGCATAGATGCAAAAGTAGTAATGCCTTGGTATAATAAACCATTTGTTCAGGAAAATGAATTCGAAGTGGTTTTTGATGGATTTATTCATCAAATCCATCATATGTATCAAGTAATGGTTCTGAAAGAAAAGCACAATATTTTAGGATACGAATTGTATTTGGTAAAAATACCTGGGCTTTTAGATAGAGATAATGTGTATGGTTATTTTGATGAAAGCCAACAGTTTATAGCATTTCAACAAGCGGTTTTGCATTGGCTTTCTGCGATGCAGATTCGCCCAGATGTTTTGCATTGTCATGATTCTCACACAGGTTTGGTTCCTTTTATGGTAGAATATTGCCCAGATTTTGAATTTTTGAAAGGGGTAAAAACGATAGGAACTATACATAATGGTGAATACCAAGGAAGTATGGATTGGTATATGTCTAATTTTATGCCACGTTTTGATGCTTGGAAATGGGGACTTCTAGATTGGAAGGGTAGAATAAATCCTTTGGCAACTATGATCAAATGTTGTCACGAATTTACCGCCGTTTCTCAAGGTTATATGGATGAACTCTATGAAGAAGCTCAAGGTTTAGAAGAATTGATAAGGCAAGAACATAGAAAAGCACACGGAATTATCAATGGAATAGATGTAGAAGTTTGGAATCCTGCAACAGACTCTATGCTAGATTTTAATTTTTCTGTAGAAGATGCTACAGAAGGAAAAAGAAAAAATAAAGAAAAACTCTGCGAAGAATATCGATTAAACCCAGATTTGCCACTTTTTTCTTTCATAGGAAGGTTTGCAGGCGAAAAGGGAGCAGATATGCTTCCTGATATTATTAGAAGAGCTATTCAAGAAACTGGTGGAGAACTTAATTTCATCGTTTTAGGTTCTGGAAACTTACATTTAGAGCAAGTATTGAAGGAAATGAAAAAAGAATTTCATATCAATTTTGCTTTAGATTTAGGCTACAAAGAGTATTTGTCTCATAAAATCTATGCAAGTTCAGATTTCTTGTTAATGCCTTCCAGAGTAGAACCATGCGGATTAAACCAAATGTATGCTATGCGCTACGGAACGATCCCAATTGTACGCTACACAGGCGGATTAAAAGATACTGTAAAAGATATTGCTTCTGGTGGTTATGGTCTTAATTATACTTTTCCGGGGGTAGATGATGCGGTACACGCCATAAAAAGAGCGTTGTATGTCTATATGGATGAAGAATTAATGAAAAACCTGAGAAATGTTATTATGAATTTAGATTTTTCTTGGGAAAATTCTGCGGAAAAATATATAACTTTATACGAGAAAAAATAGGAGGGTAGAATGAAGTAAAACAATATTGTTATAAAGTTAAATTAAGAGATATATAACCAAATCAAATTAATCAACCCAAAATGTTAAAAAAATTCAAAACAAAAACATATATGAAACCAAGTGTTATTTCCATTGTTTTAGGAGGAGGACGCGGGAGCAGGCTTTTCCCTCTTACAGACAAACGTTCTAAGCCAGCAGTTCCTATTGCTGGTAAGTACAGATTAGTAGATATTCCTATTTCTAATTGCCTTAATTCTGGCTTTAATAGAATTATGGTGCTTACACAGTTTAATTCTGCTTCTCTTAATTCTCATATCAAAAACACGTATCATTTTGATATCTTTAGTAAAGGTTTTGTAGATATTTTGGCAGCTGAACAAAGTACCGAAAACGAAAACTGGTATCAAGGTACTGCAGATGCTGTAAGACAATCTATGAGACATCTAGAAAAGTATGATTATGACTATATTCTTATTCTTTCTGGTGACCAATTGTACCAAATGGATTTTAAAGAAATGATAGATTTCCACGTGAAAAACGGAGGTGATATCACCATTGCTACCATACCTGTAAATGCTAAAGATGCTACTGGTTTTGGTATTTTGAAATCTAATGATGAAGACCAAATTACTTCTTTTATCGAAAAACCAGCGTCAGATTTATTACCAGATTGGAAATCTGAAGTGGCAGACGAAATGAAACATCAAGGTAGAGAATACCTTGCTTCTATGGGAATATACGTTTTCAATAAAAAAGTTTTGAAAAAAATGTTCAACGAAGATCCTGGTGATGATTTTGGGAAAGATTTAATTCCTAATGCTATCAGCAAAGGTTATACTACGCTGAGCTATCAATACACTGGTTACTGGACGGATATAGGAACTATCGGTTCTTTCTTCGAAGCGAATATGGATCTCACCAATGAAGTTCCAAAATTTAATATGTTCAGTTCTTCACCTATCTATACCAGAGCTAGAATGCTGCCGCCTTCTAAAATTAACGGTTCTTTCGTGAATAAAGCTGTTTTTGGAGATGGTTGTATTATTATGGCCGACAAAATAGAGCATACTTTAGTTGGTATTAGAACCAGAATAGACAAAGGAAGTACCGTTATTAGATCTTATATAATGGGAGCAGATTACTATCAAACCATAGAAGATATAGAAGAAAACGAGAAAAAAGGAATACCAAGCATAGGTGTAGGAAAATTCTGCTATATAGAAAATGCTATTTTAGATAAAAATTGCCATATCGGTAATAATGTGAGAATTATAGGAAGTAAACATTTACAAGATGGAGAATTTGATACGTATTGTATTAAAGACGGGGTAATTGTAATTAAAAAAGATGCAATTATAAAAGACGGAACTATAATTCCTTAATGTTTTCTTAAATTTACGAATCGGGCTTGTAAAATTTTTGCAAGCCCGATTTTTAGTTCTAAATTTGCCAAAATATATAATTAAACAAATGAAAAATCTCAAATTTTTATTCACAGCAGTTGCATTATTCTTCGTGTCAACTTTTGTATCTGCGCAAGTTAAAGACTGGAAAGAAAAAAATGAATTTCATAAAGTAATGAGCACTACTTTTCATCCTGCAGAAGAAGGTAATCTTGCGCCTATTAAATCTAAAATAGACGAAATGCAAGAAAAAGCAATCGCTTTTCAAAAATCTGAAATTCCTGCTGATGTTGTTAATAAAAAAGAAGTACAAAAAAATCTAAAAGAATTAGTAAAAGGTACTAAAGCTCTTAATAAAAAAATTAAAGCTAATGCTTCTGATGAGGTAATTAAAAATGACCTTACTTCTCTACACGATGTTTTCCATAAAATAGTAGGGTTGTGTAGTGCAGAAGATAAGCATGATCATTAATCAATAATTTTTTTACACGTAATTTTTTTGGATGCGCGCTTTTAAAATTTTTATCTACCTAGGTATTTTTCTTTTTGGGATTTACTCACTCTCTATGTTTTTGGTAGATGAGTCTAAGAGTTTTATTATTGAAAAAGAAATAAAATATCCTATAGATAAGGTTTTTCCGCAGTTCAATAATTTACAAAATTTTGCACAATGGAATGATTTTTTTGTGACCAAAAAAGGCTACAAATTTTCTTATTATACTCCCTATGAAGGGCAAGGTAGTTCTATGAATTATCAAAATATGAAAACAAAATCAGACTATGGCGACCTTTTTATTCGTTACGAAAATCATTTTTCTTCTCTTAAGTACCAACTTTACGAAGGGACAAACCATACTCCGTATAAAATTGATTTGAAATTTATTCCCAATAAGAATACCACTAAAATCATTTGGTATATTACCACCCCTAAAACTAGTTTTTTGGGGCGTGCATATAATTTGATTTCAGAAGATTATATTGCAAGTACAATAGATAAATCTATGGTTAATCTTGCTCAGCTTCTCGGTGGTAAGGTAGATAAGGAGATTTTGCTATCAAACATTAAATATGATACACTAATGGTAGAGAAACAAAACGGTTTTTTATTATTAGGAGTCAATGTTTCGAGTATTAATAAAAAAGGAGAATTAATTAAAAATATAGAACTCAATCACGGTAAGGTTTATAATTTTGTAACCAAAGATTTAGGTAAAAAAGAAGACGAATTTGGTGCGCCAGTTCTCATTTCTGATGCTAGAGCTTATAAAAATAAAGAAGTTTCTTATTATTATGGCATTCCTCTTTCTAAGAGAGTAGGCGTTTCTGATAACAATTTTAGTTTTAGAACGGTAGGCTCTACAGATTCTTATGTAATGTATTATCAAGGCAAATATGATGGTAGAATAAAAGCCATAAATCAATTATTAGATAAAGCTAAAAAAGATAGTATGAGAAATGGTGAGCTACAAGAAATGTTTATAGAAGCTCCGAATTCTAGAGCAGACGTTAAGATAAAACTTACTTTACCAGTATTTAGATAATCTAAATAACAAAGAATAGGCAAAAACTATATTAAATTACCAAAAACTTACTTTATCGGTTCACAAATTTTTAATACTTTTGTAAAATACAGTTTTTTAATCATAATACACA
>APMI01004773.1_pt1 | contig 18025 bp, 20 predicted proteins | sample 667938 | NCBI WGS metagenome assembly APMI01 (sample SAMN01084076, study PRJNA167559) | wastewater metagenome | biome: Wastewater | place: Denmark: Ejby Moelle, Odense | collected 2011-11-28 | reverse complement strand
ATCGGGTATGGCGGGGCATTCAGTAACTATCATGTGATGTAGGCATTATTAACAAAGACTACCCGGGGCCAGCTAAACCATAAACAATAACTGAGTTTTTCAGCAAAGATCAGTGGTAGGTGATCCTGCTTCACATTATCTACTTAGTTCATCTGTACTCAGCTTTTCCTGAGTTCCTGCTCATCTCCAAGTACATGTTTGCATATTTAGAAAACGATTTTTCAGTGCAGTTGAATGGCCATAATAGTCAAACGTCACATTCAAATAAGTGGTGTATGTGGGTGTTGTGATTCTAATGTGCTTGTTAGTCAAACTAACACCTATATCTGCCTAGTCGATCATTGAACTCAACGGGTCCATTGTCAGCTTCATTTTCATCACTGTGATTCCAGTCGCATTGCATGTCAAATGTGTCTACTTTACGCCTCCATAACGACTATAATTACAGGATGAACTCGACAAAAAACAAATGGAATAAAAAATGTACATGCTCTCTAATATATAGATAAACCTAAAAAGATGAAGATAGGAATGAAAAATAAAACTAGAAAAATTTATAAGCAGATCTAAATTAGATTGCTATGGAGAAACAATTTTCAAACGATTCCAAAATAAATAAAAAATAATTGTAAGATAGGGATATAGTCTTGAGCGATTAGGCAATTGTTAAGCCGAACCCAGGATATCATGGACAATAAGATCATGTTTGCGATGTTATATTCAAATCAAAACTACATAAATTATGTGACGCTATTCTAATCTTCTTGATGGTAGCGAGTGGAGTGGCCACTATGATTTATACACTTTACTAGATTTACGATGACAGTGAGGAAACAACTCTTTGATATTTGTGTTATACTTTACTACTTTCTTTCATTAATTACATCGACATCAATGCCTTTAAATTACAAATTACAATTTCAAAGTATATTTATAAAAAGAAAACTCTTGGCGATGATTATTCTGATTGAAGTTTGTATTAGTCTCGAGCAAAGTTGATTATTTATTAATTACATAATATTGCTATGATCGAAGTGTAAGACTACTCAAGATACCAGCGAAGTCCTCCTCAGCTACTGTCCACAAGCTAAAGTGATGAGGAGGGCTCCCGGTCATCGCCAGGCAACAATAAGCTTAAGAACGAGCTGTGTCGAAATTACCTTGAGACCGGATATTGCAAGTACCATGATAAGTGTCAGTTCGCACATGGTATCCAAGAGCTTAGACAGCACCAGGAAAGCAACAATAAGTATAAAACTAAGAAATGTCTGTCATTCGCCGATAAAGCTTGTTGCTCCTACGGTGAGAGGTGCAACTTCCTACACCTGCATCCCCATGAGGAAAGGTCCTGGAAACGGGCAAAAGTGAACTACCGATAGGTGTTTTGGCATGCTAAATCTCGCCAGACATCCTTTGGTGTTTCTTACTGATAATATAATAAGTCTAGATCTATGCTGCAACCAGAATGTGCCCGTTTTAAGCAAAAATATAATCATAACTAGTCTATCATCTTCAGCACTTCAGCTTGTTGAGAGTCGGGTTTCCAGCTTGCATAAAATTCTTAAGTAGTTCCTTAATTTACTGAAATCCTACACTGTTCTTGCCCAAAGTACTCTCAGGTTTAACTGCCTAGATGAGACGAATCTACTTGTAGTCTAATGGTTTCGCAAGCTACTTGAGACCTTATACAATATTGATGCTGTCTTCCATCAGTTTAATGTCGTCTTTCGAAGTTTGAAGTTACAAAATTTTTTGGGAAAGCTCTTGTTTACGCACCCAATCAGCTTCAGTGTCTATAACTTTTTGAAGCTAGTTATTGAAATGCTATTTGATCTCATTTATAAACTTGCTTTTTCTGCTCTTTAAAATAGCAATCAATTCATCAAAATTTGACTCTGCCTCTTTGACTATTTTTTCTTGATTCTATTCTAGACTTAGCTTGACATGCCGAATGTCTAAAAGCACGTTTTCAGTTCTATCAAATTTGAGAAAGCCTAGATTAAGTATAATGTACCTTATTTAGCTGAATGATTGATAGCATTTCGTATATCTTTAGCACCTTCGTCAACTTTACATACTTGATGACCTTTATGGCTACCGAACATAAGACAAGAAGCGCAGATCATACTGAGTAAACGCATAAATACCAATAGCAATTGTTACAGTAACACTCGAAGACTCTGTTGTGTTCATGACAAATTCCGACATCTCCTGGTTCATCTGCTTCGTGAACTGAATCCATCAGTTGTATTATATTGTAATCAATTATTATAAAGAGTAATAAATTGTTCCATCCGTATTATATTGCTCATTAGATAAATCTGCGTTCAAATTAATTTACTTAAGCTATGATTTCATTATTAGATTCTTCGAAGACAATGTTATAATATTTAATCGATAACATTAATTATATAACTTCCAGAATGCCAAAATAAGCAAAGAAGTAAACAAAGAAAGGTTTCCCTCTTTTAACTACAGCTCAGAGCGAAGCTTACAAATAGCAAGTCACAGTACTATTTCAATTTATGTTAGAAATAAGGGAAGACTTTGCTAGCAGGTTCCGACATAAAAATGGAGAGATTGATGCAAACCAACCCAGATCCGAACTATCTCTCGATTTTTAAGAATTAGCACAACCCTATAAAATAAACTCATCGACTGGATGAACTGGAAGACAGCGAGTACAAGTATGATCAAAAAGCAAAAAGAGATCGTCATTTCGATAAACGTAGAGAGCCGGAAACTAAGCAAGCATATAATGCACCAGTGACTGCTAATCAAGAGTATGGGTGGAGACAACCCATTGACATATTTCCTACGAATTTTGGCATGAAACAAACATTTGACGAGTCTCTTATGGTTACTCTTAAAAATGAAAAGCAAAAGAAGTGAAGAATTTGCTTCAATATTGATTCTCATTAAGCATATTTAAATCGAAGTATCGTTTAGTAAATTGATATAATATGAGTGCAGTAGAGTATAAAACATTTAAAATATCAGCCACAGAGTTCCTCACATGTCTCGAACTCTTCGTACTTGCGAATGAAAGCGAGTCGAAGTAAGTCCGAACTGGGAAGTCTATCTCGTGGATTCTTGTTCAATATGTGCTGAATGAACTGTTGAAACTCTGGTGAAATCTTGCGACTTTTTGGAAACTTAACTTACTCAGTCAACTATATTAAGATTAAAATTACAATTTTGATAAGATCCTGTTGTTAGTTGATTTAAAAGGGTGAGCTCCCAATCAACAACTCATATGCCAGAATTCCGATAGCCCAAAGATCTACTTTCTAGTCGTACCTTTGTCCTTTGAGAAGTTCGGGTGAAAGATACAGTGGAGTACCGCAGAATGTGCTTCTGAGTTATTATTTCTTAATTTTATTGACTGCCCATCCAAAATCACATAATTTCACGTTGCCCTAAATTAGCTTATAGTTTTACCATGATGAGCACAATATTCTACGGTTTGATGTCTCGATGCAATATTTGATTCTAGTGCATGCAATTAACTGCTTCTAGAAGATTTTTAGTGATAAATGATGTTGCCTACTAAGTGAGATTCTTGTGTTGCGCAATTATATTGTATAGTTGCCCATCGCAACCGAGTTCTAGTAATGTGTAGAAATTGTGCTAGTCGTGGAAAAATCCGTACACATCGATAATATTCGGGTGATTTAGGAAAGCTTGAATTTTTAGCTCTCTAATGAACTGCTCTAGAATATTGTCCTGCATGATCTTCTTCTTTTCGAGGATCTTCATGGCCATAATGAATCCTGTGTTAATTTCGAATACTAGAAAGACTTTACCGAACTTGCCTTACCCCAGCTTACTAAGAAACTTAAAATTATCGATGCTGAGTTTAGGTTTCTGCGGGACCTATCTAAATACTGGCTTGGGTTTCGACTTGAAGAAAGTGGGAGGCGATGAATTCGGTGAGACTCGACGATTGGAAGCATGCTATATTGACGAAATGGTTGTCGATTATTTTATATAGTTGCGACTCGAGTAGTTATGCGAAGGCTCAGTGTGTCCATATGAAGGCTGGGTTATTTTGCTAGGTTCGTATACAGGTTTGTGATAACTAGAATAGTACTCCTCTTCAGAAGCTGCCGAGTTGTGTTATCCGTTGTGCTGACTCACATGACTAAAACGCTTGAATTCCTCTTCCGAATAGTGACGAACGATTCCTGCAGGCTTGAAGTATTTGGGAGATTGTGTCTGCATGTTCTTCGGAGAATACTGCATCTGAATTTTGCGTTAATCTCGAAATGCGGTCGGGCTGTTAGACTGTTTTAACTGTTAACCTGTCTCTATTTTGTACTTGCTGAGCAAAATGTTCTTGTTGCTCATAGGCGTAAAATTATTTATTATTTATCTGCACATATAAAATCATTGAAATTAAATTGTAACCTGTATTGGGTACTCATTAAGATTTGGCGTCAAATCAGTCTCATTGTCTCTCTACCAAGGACTATAGCAAGATTATCGAACAGTCTATGCAACTGGACTGTCACTGCTCGGCTGTGTATAATTTTCTGATAACTAATTTAGCTTGATTTTAGTATTATATCGATATATTCTACCTCGAGGTACGCTTCTGCTCTTCTTCCGCTGAGTCTCGCTTTGATAATGCTGAGGTTATCGATCTTGAAACAACTAGTATTAAGCATGTGAGTCAATTAATGTTGACTCAATTGATTTCATTGACTATCTAGAACGCTTGATAATAATGGCTGAATCGTCGATCTTTGTGAATCTAGGTAAAACTATTTTATTTGCGTGTTTGTTCTTGAATTTTATTTTATTGGCTGTCTTTCTGCTAGCACTTGCATAACTAATTGTGTTCATCGATGTAGGCTCATTCTGTTCAGGGCTTGACATTTGAGATATCTGTCTTGTGTTTTTGAGATGGAGCAGAGTTTCTTTGTAATGGACTAAACTAGATCTACGGTCAATTATGGGCAAGTATTAATCTTGGTTTTGTTTAAGGATTTCGCGGACTTCCTTTTGCAAGTTTTTTATTGCTCTTTGGGTGTGAACTACGCCATTATACTTCATAATTTTAACTAAATTATTGACATGCAAAGTTCTTAATAAAATTGGAACGATCATTCACTGCTATTAATTTTAGAGCTCTCCTTTGCATGCCTGGTCGAATCAGACTTGAACATTTTTGGCTTAATCACGACAGAGGCTATCAGCAAGACAAGCATTAAAATAGTGCCGATAAAATTCATGTTTTTGTAGCATTGTAGTGCTTAATTCCATGTCAAGACAACTATGAACATGCCTGTGTAATTTAATAACGATGAAGCTACAATAAATGCTAGTATTTGTGCAGGCAAAGATTTCGATAACTTTGGCAGAGCTTGAGACATTCTGTATGCCCATTTGCTCACTGAAATAATCACGCCCCATTGGATAAAACCTTTATTAAGTAACATTTACCGATGTAGTAAGTCAAGTAGATGCCGTGCCAAAATGCTGAAACGAAGAATGTTACGAAAGTAGCAATGCCTGTTGATTTCGTTCGACTTACAAGTTTGTCGTAAATCATTTCTTTGAGCCATATCTGAATGCTCTGATTCCAGTATGCAGTTTTATTTCTAGGATTGATTTCAGTTTCAAATCTGGGAGATCCGCAACGCACTGTACTATAATTCTCTTATTTCTAATTCCAACTTAAGCCGCTGATGTCGACTGCCATTTGGGTAAAGCCCCAAGCCGAATAAAATTTAACTCGATACAAAACTCCAATAAAGTTGAGCATTAAGAACTGAAGCAAAGGCGAAAATCCTAGAAACCACTAACTTTTTAATGCCCAGTAAGGAGTGAAAGTAGGCATGGCGACAACAGTTGCAACAGAGAAAAATACAGTTTTAAGCAGTTATATTCCTAGCAGTTTTGGTTTAATTTGCGGATTTTGATGACCAAAAGTTTTAGTTATAAAGTGCTCGAAAGTTGTATATTGGAAGGTGGGTCCGATCATGACGCTGGGGAAGAAGAAACAGTATGATAAATACGCGTATAACGATGCTTTATCTCTATGGAATGCCAAATAGTTGCCATAATATACTGCTTTCGTAATCATGAACATCACAGCGACAGAACAGTCAATTTTCCAGCTCATATAGTCATAACTGCATAAGAAATAAAGTACATATATCGGTAGACATGAATGAATAACAAAAAGCAAGCACTTGAAATTATAGAAACCTCGTATTAGTACTTACCAATGAGTCTAAACAGTATGTAAGGAACTAATGCAGATGCAAGTACATATAACGCCCATTCGTGCAGCAAATAAAATGTAAGTAGTAGTCCCAGGATTAGCGAATATCCATAGCGGAGTGCGGGCTTATTTATGTAGCGAAAAACCAAAGATAGAGGAATGTTTAAGAGCATAATGATCACAGTCTTCACTAGTTCTGACGGTAAATTGAGGGTGCCTGCGAGCACTTCTAAAGGGTCTGATGATTGTTCCATGCCCGATCGGATTACAATTTTAACTATTAATTTACACAAAAACGATTAAATCATTTAATAATTAAGTTTGTACTATCAACAATATTAATTCAAAGTTTGCTCCATCGGTATGCATCGAATATCTTAGTCAAGCTAAAGTTTGGAGCTTCCTCTTCTTCAAGTTTAGGCTGTGATGCAAGTAGCTTCTTGAGCTCTTCTTTGTTAACTTTGTCAGCCATTGCTGGATTTTTTATCAAGGCATCGAAGGGGTTGCCTGTTTTTTCGTCATTTTTAGCTTGCTTCTATTTCTTCTTTGTCTCAATTTCACCTCTCTCAGCCTTAGCAGCCTGCTTATCCAACCAGACCTTGTTGTATTCCTCCCATATTTTTCTTCGATCTTCTTGCTGTTTTTCGTCTAAGAATATGAGCTTGTCGTCTATATCAGAATTATCTTCTTATTCTTGTTCACCACCAGTGTTACTACTCGCAGCATCATCTTCCTCATCTTCCTCTTCTTCAGGGTCCTATTCAGCCTATTCAATTGATGCGATCCTATCGCTTGCTCTCTCATAGTTTCTTGCTATTTAGTCTGAATATTTTTGAATGACTGCCTAAGGGATGTCTTCTTCAAGGAAATCATCATAGTTATTCTTTTTCTTACTAACGAGAGCTGCTGCTTGCTGCATAATTTAATGCTATTGCTCGGATTTTAGTCTTGCTTTTCTGAAGGCGGGAGGGTCCATCTAACTTTCAGCTCCCAAAATTTACTCCTCTTTTTCAAACTAGTCAAGAGTTAGTTTTGAAATTTTTGTTTGCTTAAACTAATCAAGTCTTCTTCTAATGGTTTCGTCGCAAACAAAAACAGTTTTACATATCTAAGTGGTAGAACAATGCTGGTTGCTGACTCCATGTATTTTAGTAGCTATCAAAATAGCAGCTCCACATAAACTGGAAGGTCGACGACCTTGACACATCCAATCCCTCTTCATTCTTTTGATCAATCGAATAGCGCTCATGGTAACTGCTTCGACTTTATCACCCAAATTCATCATTTTGCAGTAGCGATGAATGAAGAGACTGGGATCTATCAAGGGTAACTATTGCTGGAATCCAAACTTCTTCGACATTTTTAGGAAGCATCTGGCGAGTGGGAACATTTTAATACCCATCTTGTCACTGAAGTCTATTAACAAATATGGTGCTTTCTGGAATCGCAATGTGATGTAAAGAGCAGCTGCAGCGTAAAGTTCAATTCGTTTTCCCTTCTTGAAGAAATTGCAGTTGTCAGCATACCTGAGTAATCGGAGAGCAGCTTCTATAGCCTTGTCGTAAGTTGGAGGTATTTCCAGTTTTTGCACTAAATCCTGAATTTTATTTCCAGCTCGCTTAAGTCTCCTCTCGCTTGACTGTTGGTTGAACTTCTCTTGCCTATTTACGTTCTTGCCTTGAAGTTGTTGCTCTGGCCCAAAGACGACATTACTGTCAAATTTGGTTTGCTATTGAATTACTCCGCAGCCAACGCATGACACAATGCCTTGATCATTGGTTTCGAACTAGGTTCCTGAGCAGCGAGAGCACATTGATACTTTTTTAGAGCCTTGGTTTGCTTGGTTCATGTTGCTATATAAATAATGAGCTGAACAAGTTGAAATATGTGGCTAAGCCGAATATATATATTTCTTTTATTATCCCGTGTTCAGAGTCTGCATCATATTATTTTATGTTCTGTCAAATTCTTATTCTCTTTTTTCTTGAAGTCATCCGTGGCTGCAAGATCGCAGGCAAAGAGATCGGTCAGTGCGTGAAAAACACAGTGTTTTAGAAAACCTCCTTTTGTGGAGGATCTGTAGAACAGAACGTGTGTATCCCCTTGCCAAGTGTAAAATTAACGTAATTTAGACAGCATGGAAGTAATCATCAACGGTGCAATATCGAGATAGGCAAATCGAGGACATTTTCATGTTCTACGTATAGAATAGACTTCTTTCATAATACATTTACGTGAATACCACACAGATTCTGAGCAATAACAAACAGTGCTATAACTCTTATAAGAAGTTCCTGTGTCAGTTCAACTTTCCAAAATGCAGCTTTTAAGACAAGATAAGTTTTCCTGTATGCAAATCAGTATGCGTTCAATTTTTTGAGGACTGCATGAGCTCAAGTGATGCATGCGATATAATTTATAACAAGAAGGATCCAGGCCTCGACTCCACCTGTTGAGTAGACTCATTTTCAATGTTTAATTGATTTAAGTATAAGAAAGCAAAAACATCATATATATTGGTTGGCAGTCTAATTAAGTATTTGTTGGTAGGGGTTCGCTTTTTTACGTTTGGAAGTCGTCTACCTCTCTTTTTCTTCTCTTGGTCTAAGCTCTTCTTACTCTGTTGGTCGAATTGCACTTTACCCTCTGCCCCTACTTCTATTGGTACCTGTCTTAAAGTTGCTTTCAGGTTATTAGTTGAGCTTAGATCGTAATTTTTTTGCGTTTTCCAATTTTTCATTATTAAACTATCTGAGGTTACTTTTAGCTGGAGATCTCAATGGTTAAAACTGACTTCTTTTCATTCTGCTTGTGCCCGCTCCTTGAGACATTTAATAGACTGTGGGAAGTCTAGATCCATTGACTCCATTAACGAGTGCATATCCTGCTTCTCTGACTTTTTAGTTGATAGAGAGCTACTCCTTCTGCGAGGTGTACTTAGACTAAATATCATCATCAATTTTATCTTTATTCCTGAGTCTGCATATTTTCTTGACTACATCATATATCCAGACAACGAGGGAGACAATAACAATAACACCCATGCATATCAAAATACCAATGGGATACGTGACATGGGTAGTGAAATCAGTTTTGTATATTACGATTTGTAAGGCAATTGTTGCGATTAGACATAATTGGATTATTAGTAGTCGGATATTGTTCCAAATTGATTTAAAGGGTCGGATTGCAACTATGTATACTGCTATTACTAAAGGACACGCGAACATTGCATAGAATATTTATCGTTTTACTAATACGCTTAATAAGATCAGCAAATCCATAATTAAGACACTTATTAGCACCATCAAGAATGTTTTATTACCATAGGATTTATGAAACAGCTTTTGTCTAAATGCAGTCAAAGAGTGAGGCCGTATGAAGAGTCCAATAATGCTGACAAGTATTCCGATGAGACACAGTACAATATATATAAAGATAGCTCCATTTTTGATGTATTGGCTTTGTAGAACTGTTCCAATGAGTACCTGCTGCATGTTGAAGAGCATCCAATAGACAAAAAGATCGAACTTGAAGTATCTCAAAATTTTACCCTTTATTGTGTCTTCAAAATCTTGCGTTGTTTGACCGGTTAAGCGAGCCCTTTCATGTCGATATAGAACACCACGATAAGCCAAGTATAATAAAAGAGCAATACCAGGGAAAATAGCCATTAAATTGAGATTATATTCAAAACCAACTGAGTACCCCATTTGTTCCATCACAGGGACCTGATGATATGGTGGTAAGCTCTGCTTAATTAATTGGTTCCAGCCCATCACATTCGCAACATACATGAGCTTGGTGATAAAGGGATCGTGGTTTGGGAGCATAATGAACGTCATGAAGCAAATTTGAATTGAAAAGAATAGTTAAAGACCGATTTATTTCCAATCTCCATAGCAGAATATAAAAGCAAATGCAAAGAAAACAAGTCCTAAAATATACGAGGCAACTCCTAATTGTGCGCCAACTGTATAAACTGTTGGAGCATATGCATTAAGAAGAAGACCATTGTTGGCTGTGGCCACTAAAGTATCATTTTTAGGAGCAAATCGCGATAAAACTGAATTGCTGCTATTGGCAAAAGAAGGCTTAATTCCAAACATAATAGTAGTACCATCAAAATCTGCAGAGTAGGTTATCACATATGCAATCAGGTTACTTTGCACTAAACTCACAGACGAAAATACGGCTGTTGATATATTAGTAACCATGTTCTAAGATGTCAGTTGACTTAACACATTTGAAAATGGAGTAATTTGTAAATAGAATGTCGCAGTGTTAGAGTTCGGATCTTTCTATATGCGCACCACATCAATGGTGACATCACCGATGAAATAGCATACTGATGCAGACGTAGTTGGAGGAGATGCAATCGGTTGAGTGGGGTCACATTGAAAATTAGTTTCCACTTGGCATGTACTTGAACAACCATCACCGTCCACAGTATTGCCATCATCGCAGGGGTCAGTGTAGATAACTCCGTCTCCACATATTTCAAGGCACATAAGTACTCCATTATCTTTGTAGCCGGTCTTGCAATCACAAGTAAAATTTTGGTTGGGAGCAGCAACCGCATTCCTCATCATTGCACCATCGCAAGTCAAACAGTTGAAATATTGACCAGAATACGTGCAAGTTAGACAGGAATAATGACACGCAACACATACTTGATTGAGCTCATAGTAGTAATTTACACATGCGCACAGTGGACCAACAAGCACACGGTTGGTAGGGCAGGTGTCGCAGGTTGTGGCCGATGAGCATGTCGCACATGAGTATTGGCATGGCAAACACAGTGAGTCTGCCATAACGGTGTAAGTGCCAGCAGGGCAGCTCGTGTAACAAAGATAGTCGTTTTTGTTGAAAAACGTATAAGGAGACGGGCACATTCGTACCCAAAAGTTCATGTGGGACACGTCGTTATAATAAGAATTTGCGAATGTTGTGAAATTAAGGTTAGCTATTGTGAAGTTATACTGATTATTATTGATAAGGGAGAATGAGCGTAGACCTGAAATATAGTTCATGTCGAAATTTACTTACAAAGGCGTAAAAAATGTATATTGAACTCCATTTGCAGCCTTCGTAATTGCAGATTATGCAAATATCCAGCACCTTGTCTGCAACATATTGATGTCCACATAGAACTCATAGAAAGTCAGCGCGGTTATAACAGTATCCGGAGCAACGTCTACACGAACTGCGACTTTGTTAGGACCAGTATTAATAAACTCAGTGAAGTTAGCCTGTAGGTAAGTCGAGTTGATAGTGGCAGTTATTCCAGATAGGAAAGTGCACATTATGATGTTTGAAGTTGAACTGGGGGTTATTCCTGTATTAATTGTGACTTGTCTTGCAGTTCCAGGCGAACTATTAATACCATTTAAAGTTGCACCTAAGTTACTCACTCTGTACCTGATACACTGTTAAAGTTAAGAGATATGCCGTTGAATTGGCTGAAGCTCGCATCGTACGCCATATATCGGGCCTTATAGTACCAGATTTGAGTAGGAGCTGTCATCTGAATTGTGTTTATGAAGCTTGTAGTAGTGGGAAGAGGTGATGAGATGTCCGATTTGAACGATATCGCCCCACTGTTTGATTTAATGCGTATTTCCTTTATGGCTGAACATAGAATTAAAAGGTACATAGTCCTACAGTAGGAGTACTGACAAATATTCTACCTACGCTGTAGGTGCGTGTGTAGCTAATGGTGAAAGTAGTTGTTGCGGTGCTTTGGACTAATATAATATCGCCAGCGTCGATTCTGAGAGTTTCGCTCCAGATTGGCGCTACTTGGGCATCAATCAAGCACATAATTGCTCCGATTATGCATAGGGTTTGGAGAGCAACCATTTATTTATTATTGACAGGAGCTATAACAGTAATTATTTTCAATTTCGTCGTGATTAAATATCTCTTATGTTCAATAGTGCTCTTAAATAGTAATAAGTATAAATTAACTGCTAGTAAAGTATCAGGTTAGTCTCATTGTTATGAAAGTTGATCAATCAAACTTGCTTCATGTGTATCCTCTGCTTTGAAATACTTATAGTTATGCAATAACATGAAATTAATAAAAGACTGATGAGTGGGGAAGGCTAAATGTGATGCTCGTCCCACCAACATTTCCGCTAAATCTGGCTTATATCCTTGTTTCTAGTGCACAAACTTTACCTCATATTTCTAAACATTGGTACTTTTCAGTATCTCAGTTAAATTTTTGGCCATCTAAGCAAATATCGGGTTTTTAGACTCTGCTTACTTTCGTGGGTCAATGAGAGAAGAGTTAGATGAGACGTATCCATCAACGCTACACCCATAAAATATAACAGATTTGAACCAGGAAAGTCCAGTGTGAGCACTTAACCCATACACGAATGACAGGCGTTGATCCTCGTGGTCTTTTAGCAACAAATCATCAATCACATTGGACTGCTCAATTTTGTTGATAGCCATCATCCCAAGCTTTGCCAATAAATTTTCATGAGAGATGTGTCCGAGGTGCGGAGTAGACAAACTAATGAAACTATTCATATTGAGCTTGAATGCTTCAAGATGAAGGAGTGCTGCTCTAGCTACAACCCCACCTAAAGAGTGGCTAATAAATGATATCTCATATTAACTTGGATCTTCTAGGTTCAAAATAAGTTGCTGGATTTACATAGCTAAGTTTCTACCCATACTCTCGATATTAGAATTTTACTATGGTATCTAATTAGATCTAGAGTTTAGAACTATTGCATGAGGGTACAAATGGTAAATATTTCTCTCAATTAAAGTCATAGCCATAGAATTAGCACCCAAACCATGAACAAGAACAATTAAGTGATGTCCTGATTGCTAAACTACAAAAGAAGATTTCCTTAATTAATTTTGCTATTCAGTTTCCTATTTAATAGTTTTGATTTCGAATCCATGAATTTATAATTTAAGGTTATCAACTAAAATTGGACAGCTAGATTTGTTTACGAGTCCATTGTTTCTAATAATCTTATTCTTGATCTCGATAGCGAAGTTTTAGATGAACTTATTTCTTAACACTTCCATTTATTTAGTGCTTTATTTAACAGACAATTTTAAGTAATGATGCCAGTTAAATTTCAAATTGCTCATAAACTAGTTGTTCATTTTCGATAAGAAGTTCACAACTTAAGCTCGATGATCCTTGCTTTACTTATGTCTGAAAATTCTCGAACTTTTGAACTATTTAAGTTTAGAAAATTAATTATACAATTGGTTGTTATCCTCAACAATTTAATCAGTAGACTATGAGATAAGCATTTTTTATAGTTCAGCCATGAGTTTCATTTCTAATTTTTCATTATTGAGTATCTTAATTTTGTGAGTTAGCCGGTTTCCTTCATCAAAAATGTTATCTAGTGCTCGATAAAGAGTAACTGTAGAATCTGATTCGCAGTTTTTATGGACTCGTATGCCTAACAGCTGTGTTTCGAGTTTAGCGCTGATGATGAGACCTAGGCTTGGAGCAAATATTGGCAAATAGCTACTCAGTCCGATGCAGGCATCAAAGTCGAAACCTACAGTGCCAATAAATTAGTTTTATACTCTAAAATCCAGAAAACACGAGATTTTCTTTTCCTCGAGTTTGTCAATAGGGACACTAGATCTAAATAGGCAAATTTATTTAATATCCTTTTGTTGGAAGGGACCTAACACAATAGTACCAGACTTGTAACAGTTCATGTCGATGGAAGAATCCCAGCTCTTATGCGAATGTATTATTTGATATGGTGATGGCTAACATTCCGATTAAATGATCTAGAAGTGTAAATCTAGGTCAAATGCAGGAGTCCATTGCTATGATGCGTTTCTAATCGAACCTATTGTCAAACAGATATCGAAAATTGCTTAGCTGCCTTGATATTAATTTGTTTACTCGGACATGTTATAATTGAATAATTATATAATACAGTACCCTTATATATAGAAAAGGAATCTTAAATCACGATTTTAGACTTTGAAGCACAAATTTATATTAATCTAGATTTTGACATTCTATTAGAATGAAAATGCAGTAGAATGATCAGAAATATTATAACATTATAAATAAAGCATATCAGACAAGTTTGTTCTTGAGTAAAAATGCAGCATTTTTTGCAGTTGTAAAAGTTAAATGATAGCTATTTGATGGATTGATGATCAAATTCGAATTCCTAGAGGAGTAATATTATAACTTAAACATCGAGGTCAGTCTCTTACATTGACGTATGTCGAAAGTGATTCTAGGTAATTAATTTTGCACAGTTAATAGGATAAGATCATGAATTTTCATTTTACAACTCAAGCAGAGCAGAGTTGTTTTAAAAATATTTAAAATGAAAAAACTTAATATTAGCGGTTCTGCCGTTTTTAGTCCCGACCTAGTTAATCATGGCCATTAGAAGAAGTGGGCTCATTGGAAAATCTTGACTAAAGCGAGCATAAAAATAAACAAGATAACTCAAAATAGATCAGTTAAAAAGCCAAAAAAGTCTAGCTTTTTTTATTGATTATGGAGTTTGATCGGGAAAGATTGCTGTAAGTTGAGAGAGAGCGATCATTTTTTTGGGAAAAGCCGTTATACTTTTCTAGACAGTTCTTGATTAATAGTCAGAATTTCTTGGGACCAGAGCAAATGGTTTTTTAATTGAGATTGATTTATATTATTTTTCATGAATTGCTCAGGTTTAAACAAGTAGTAATATATGACATTCCATAACGAGACAAGTAATGGCATGCCAACCAACGACGATTAGTACATCAGTCAGTTCCTAATCTTCGAGTCCGAAGATAAACAAGAGAAAGCAGTTGCCACTGAAGAAATGGTTGAACCACTCCACGATTAGGACCAAGAGGAGAAGCCAGATGAAATCTATGAGGAGAGCAGCCCTGCTGACGACAGCTCATCTGTCTCACCTAAAGCCAAAAGGTCTCCCTTGCACAATTTCCAAAAACATTTTGTGACAACTATCAGAAGGAGTGTGAGACTAAGATGGCCTGAATAGCCTTCGGGTTACCTCCAGCTCGCCAAATAAATGTGGGAAATCTTCAAAAACTCTCGAAAATACACCAAGGAGTTCGTGTCCCTGATCTTGGGCCAAAGTGAATATCACATTGATGAGGAGCTCTTGAAGAAATATGGCTTGCTCGAGTGCGTGAGCAGATTCAGCGAAAACGATTATTACAAGGCTCAAGCTTACTTAAAGAATAAGGTCCTAGATACATTCAAGTCGATCCCCAAGGAGAAGATTATGTACGAACGAAGAATCGGGAAGAAGGAAGAGTTTGCCAACTACTTCTTCAAGGTGTTGGCCGAAATCTAGGAGGGTGTCATGAACAAGAGACTTCCCAAAAAGAAAAGGGGTGGAAGAAGAACTTCATATCCTAAACATCGAAAATAAAATATCGATCCTATTATTCAAGAAAGCTTTTAAAGCTCTTGAGCACACTGATTACTAATATTTTTTTGTTATTTCTCTTAAGCCTAGCTTGTGCGACGTGTTCTTTTGTAATTGAACCCACGGCGTTTTTCATTTTTAATACTAAAATTTTGCGGTTATCTTTGGCGAAACCGAAAATTAGCGAGGTTTCATGGAGAAACTCATTTCGATTTGAATGGACTAGAGTCATTCTGAGCAAACTTCCAAAAATAGACTGAAATTAAGATCGTCGGTTTTTTTCTCGTTTTTTCAGCTGTTACAAAGTTTACAGCTCTAGGAAACGGTCATATAAGACATCTAGTTAATTACAAAAAGAAGCAACTTTACATCACAATACTTATACAGGCCAACTTGATCTTTGAAATCGAAGCACAATATATGCGCTTAATACTTAAACTGATGCACGCGGAAGCTTATAAGTATAGATCTATTTATGCAATTTCAACACTATATATCAGTTTTTAAGGGCTAAATTATCAATTAACTTTATATATTTATCACAGTAAATAAACAGAAAGATAAGCGCCACTTGCAAATTAATATAAATCATATCATTAATTTAATACAACTTTGGTCTATCATTTGTTATAATAAGCAAATGGAGGAATAGCAGATTAAAAATTTCCTTCTCTAATAACTAAATGCCCTTAAAGTGGAGGACTTTCTGTACCGCAACAAAAACATAGACCCGCGTAAATACATCTACCATAATAATACAAACATCCTGCATCATTTAAGCTATCTGAATAAAAGAGATCTTCTTGAAGTGTATCTAAATCATACTTACGATTTTATAAAGCGTAACAATTAAGGAATAAGCGAGAAAAGTATTAAACAGCAAATGTCGTAATGGCTAAACCTGAAGAATATTTAAGGTTTTACACCTCTCCTCTTTGCAGCTTACAATGGTAGGCCAGAGATATTAGATCTTCTAATTGGCAAGGGCGCTAACATTGCAGCTGAAACAAACAACAAATTTAATGCTCTACATTTGGCAGCACAAAATAATAAAGTTTCCACCCTGATATATTTCAGAAATTCTCTCGATATTAATGAGCCAGATGCTAATAAAGTGACTCCACTTCATTGGGCATCATGTCATGGTAGTGAGTAAGCTGTAGCCTATCTACTTACTCTTGAATAACTGAAGATTAACCTGCAAGATAACGAGGGGCAGACTCCACTGTTTTTGGCTACATCTTATGGCAACACAAAAATAGTACGCAGACTACTCATTGCAGGAGCAAATCGAAACATCACAAACCTTGAAGGAAAGAAAGCTATACAAATTGCTGAGGAGAGTTAGTTTGAAAGTATTAAAACAATGCTAGATGACGATCATAATTGCTTTGATTTTGTAAAGTTTTACTACAATGTGAAGATACAGTACAAGCCTCAAACTCGTAGCTATAAGATTCCAGTGGTGTTTTTAGCAACTACACTATGTTCAATATTAATACTCAATGGTCTCATCGCTTTTAACTAAAACTATCTGTACATAATCGAGGGATCTGTTTTCGGATGTATGCTTATACTGTATTTGTTGCTTCTGATACCTCCACAAAAGCTTGAGCAAGAAAACATTACAGCTTACCAGACTTAGAAAATGTGCTACACTTGTTGTGCAAAGGTCACCAAAAGAAGCTACCATTGTGATATTTGCGGTATTTGTGTACCCCGTTACGATCATCACTGCACTTGGATTAACAACTGCGTAGGCACTCGTAATATTGGTCGATTCATCACATTTATCTTTATGCTAATAGTTAGCTTGTTCCTGATTGGATCTACTTCACTTTGGGGCATACTTAAAACTGCAGGCCTTGATCTCTCATAGAATTTGTTCTCGTTGAGAAAAGTACAAGCGAAAGATTGGGAAAAATATGCGTAAATTGTACTTCTTAGTATCAACGTGGGAATCTCTTTGTTCATCATACCAGTACTATTACTATTTTATGTACAAGTAAGGAACATACTTCTTAATAAGACTACCTACGAGCAGGCGAGAGGTCAAAGAGCGGATTCAAGGATTTCAGTCAAAAGGCAAGGCGTAATGGCTAATTGTAAAGCAATGTGCTCGGACAATCGATAATCTTTTCTCTCTGAGCGCTCAGTTGGAGACCAATTACTATCACATTGAAATTGGTTTTTGGACAAAATTTGCATTACTCTAATATTTTCATCTATTATAAATATCAATAAATTTAAAAATTTTACTCAAGCCAAACCAAACACGTGATATAACACTAAAATATAGTACATTATAAAACTGGACACTTATTTTTTTTATTATTGATCTTTGTTATATAGAATATAAATTAATACTTCTGAATTATAGAAGAAA
>APMI01016671.1_pt1 | contig 18035 bp, 17 predicted proteins | sample 667938 | NCBI WGS metagenome assembly APMI01 (sample SAMN01084076, study PRJNA167559) | wastewater metagenome | biome: Wastewater | place: Denmark: Ejby Moelle, Odense | collected 2011-11-28 | reverse complement strand
ATGTTGAAAATGTTTTTTCGCAATCCGGGTATGTAAAGGTAAAAGGAACAATAGATAAACATGCCTATAACGGTATCAAGCTTATGCCGATTGGCGACGGGAGCTATTGCATGGCAATAAAGGAAACAATACGCAAGGCAATTGGCAAAGGAAATGGGGATACGGTACAAATGACTATGGAACCTGATATGGAAGAACTTATTATCCCTACCGGACTATTAGAAGGATTAGACTCCAACCCGAAGGCAAAGGCATTTTTTAAGTCGCTTACGGAAAGTAACAAAAACTATTTTGTCGAATGGATCAATAGCGGAAAACGTGAAGAAACAAGAAATGATAGGATTGTAAAGAGTATTGAAAAATTGCAGGCGGGAAGGAAGTTTCACGAATAACCATTAATGTAGTAAAATGATAAAAGCCCGGTGTTCGGGGCTTTTATCATTAATTATTGCGAGAATAATACCGCTAATCGTTTTAAATCCTCGATAAAGCGGTTCGAGACTTGTCCCGACAGGGCACCATTCGGGACAAGTCGTTTTTTACAGGGCTTGTCCCTTTTTTCTTTCCCTCTAACTGGTTGATTATTTGATACATACAAAGGGCAGCTTCGTTTACGCGGGCGGTCCTAAGTGAAATTCTGTCAAAAGTCATTTTTTCGGGATACATCGAACCAATAATATCTCGCTTCTCCGAAATGTTACCGCCCTCATACAGTACGTTGAGTTTTGAAGATGAACCAAATGTCATTTGACGAACTTATGTAAAAACAAGAGATTTGGATAACCGATTTTACAAATCACTCAAAACTGATGGATAGGCTGAAACGTAAAGATTGCAGCCTATAGTATTACATTTTTATATCGTTTAGAAAGGACAGATGTGACATTCGCAAAAAGTATTAAATTCAACACTTCACAAGCGACTTCTAATCATCCTAAAATTCATCATAAGAGAACGAAAAATATTAACATTGCAACCACACCCAATGCAATTCCTGAAAGTATGATTTTCCAGGCTTGTAATTTGTCTTTCCTGAGATATTCCTTTTCTTCGATAGTATTTGCTTTGCCAATTTCATTGAAGTTGAAGATTCCTTTCAAACCAAAAGCCACGCAAAATTTAAAATACCATTGTTGAAAACTAATTCCAAAGGATGCGGAAGGAATAAACATTAACAGACGCCAGTATTTTGGCAAACCGAACAGATAAGCTACCCCTATGAATAAGAAACACAGTGCAAGACTAAAAAGCGCAGCATTCCTGCGCTTTTTGATTTCTTTTTTCCCGATGTTGCAAACACCTGGAATGTATTCACTTTCCGAAGGCTCCGGATACTGACCGGAACCTGTCATAATAACGAGCGGAAACTGGATCATCGGATTGCATTTTTGTTAGAAAATACTATACTCCAAATATAACTTAATTTTCCCGCATAAACTACCGGTCAATGTCGATGAACGGATTCGTAGGCACCGTGCCCGTTATTGCCCGTTTCATACTTTGCAATCATCAGGTCTTCGATAGATACATTTTTTTTACGTTTGTTCAATCTCGTCACAAGCCGGTCAAAAATGGCGTACATAATCGGTACTATAACCAATGTTAAGAAAAGTGAACTTATAAGACCGCCGATAATAACCCAGGCTAGCCCATTTTTCCACTCAGCACCTGCACCAGTGGCCATGGCGATAGGTAACATACCGAAGACCATTGCTAACGTAGTCATTAATATGGGTCGCAAACGTGCATGGTTGGCATCAATAAGCGCCTGGTAAGTTGTGGCTCCCTCTTTCTTGCGTTGATTGGTAAAGTCCACCAGAATGATAGCGTTCTTGGCAACCAGACCGATAAGCATGATCAAACCAAGGATTGTGAACAGGTTCAGTGTATTATTCGTTAGTGCCAAGGCTACGAGCGATCCTATAACCGCAAGAGGTATTGAGAAAAGCACCACGAAAGGATAAACAAAGTTATCGTATAGTGCTACCAGGATAAGATAGACCAGCACTACCGCAGCCAGGAGCGCTATCCCTAATGTACCGAAGCCTTCCTGCTGCATTTCGATACTTCCACTCCAGAGATAATTGACACCTGCAGGCTTACTCATTTGCGCAAGCTTATCACCCCATTCAGTGGCAACGTCGCCGCTGGGGCGGCCTACCGATTGCGCGTTAATGGTTACAGATGTACTCTTATCACGGCGTTCCAACATGCTCGGACCGGAGCCTTCAATGACGTTCGCAAACTGAAGCAACTTGATTTGTTGCCCTTTATTGTTCAAAAAAGTGAGATTGCGTACATCGTCAATATTTTGCCGATTAAAACTGCCATAACGGATATTTATGTCGTATTCATATTCACCTTTGCGGAACTTGCCATCGGTATTTCCACTAAAAGCTGTCTGCATGGTAGCACCAACACTAGCTACAGATAAGCCTAAGGCAGCCATTTTATCGCGGTCCATTTCGACCTTGATTTCGGGGTTGCCAGCTTCCACAGTAAGTTTAACCTCTGTCGCGCCTTTTATACGTTGCAACTCACTCATCGCTCTTTCGGCAAACCACATAATACTGTCGAACTCCGAGCCATAAACTACCAAAGAAATCGGTGCGCGTTCTGCAGTACCCATGATACTCACGGGCGTAGTGGCAATCTTCGCACCTACTAACTTGTCTTGTAATTCTCTTTTGATTTTTGCAGCATAGACAGATGCATCTTCCTTTCGCTCGGTCTTAGGAATCATCTGTACAGTAATTTCTGAAACGTAAGCGGGTGACTGCGTTCCGAAGAAACCATCGCTTGAGCTACCCACTGTGGTGATAATGCGTGTCACCTCTTTCTCGCTCTGAAGATGTGCTTCAGCTATCTGGGTGTATTTATTTGTTTGCTCTATAGAAGCATCCTTAGGTAATTCTACTTTAACGATGAACTCTCCTCTATCTCCAGTGGCAAAGAACTCCCCACCTATAAATCCACCCGCAATCAGCATGAATGAACTTAAAAACAGGACCAATACAATTGCAAGGGTGGTTTTTTTATGAGCAAGTGTCCATTTTAATATTCCGGTAATCCAATCGGTAAATCGCTCAAGGCCTCGCTCAAAAGCTAATATCACGCGTCCGAAAAAAGTGCGGTCCGTTACTCGCTCTAATTTTCCAAACCTCGAAGACAGCCACGGCACCAGCGTGAATGAGGCAAGCAGTGAAAGCAACGTTGCAATAGATACGGTGATACAAAATTCTTTTAATATTCGCGCAGCAATTCCCGAACTCAGTGCGATAGGTATGAATACCACGACAATCACCAATGTTATGGACAAAACCGTAAACCCAATTTCCTTAGTTCCATCGTAGGCCGCCCGCACACGGTTTTTGCCCATTTCCATGTGCCGATAGATGTTTTCCAATACAACAATGGCATCATCTACCAGAATACCAACCACCAATGAAAGACCAAGCAGAGACATCAGGTTCAACGAAAACCCCATCAGGTAGATGCCGATAAACGTTGCTATAAGCGATGCCGGGATTGATATCATCACGATAATAGAGTTCCTAATGCTGTGCAGGAAGAAAAGCATCACAAAAGCCACCAGCACGATAGCGAGTATAAGGTCGAAGATTACAGCGTTTGCCGACTCCAGCGTATATTCCGATTTATCGTTTACTACGTCTGCACGAAACTTGATGCCGGCATAATCCTGCGACATCATTTTTTCGAGGCGCGCACGCACTTTCTCACTAACGTCCACCGCGTTAGCATCCGTCTGTTTCATAATTGAAAGGGCAAGCGTGCTTTGCTGATTTACACGGGCTATTTTCTCAACGTCTTTTTGTCCCTCCTGCACATCTGCAACTTCAGCGAGCCTAACCTGGGTAGCGTTATTAGGATTGTCGAGGACAACAAGATTGCGGAGTTCGTCAATGTTTTTGAATTTACCGCTAAGACGAATGAGTATATCATGCTCCCGTGTTTGGACGCTGCCGGTAGGAAAGTCGAGATTGGAGCTAAGAATTGCGTTCTGCACCTGCATCAAAGACAATCCATAGCCTTCCAGCTTTTTCGGGTCAATATTCACCTGTATCTCACGTTCCCGACCGCCAATAATATCAATACGCGCTACACCGTCCACCCGCGAAAGTTCCGGAGCAATGCGATTGTCAATCACATCAAAGAAGTCTGCATCGCTCAAATTGGATGTCGTAGCGACGGTCATGATGGGTAAGTCGTCTAAGGATAACTTTGCCAAGGAGGGTGGGTCGACATCGTCAGGAAGTTTGCGCAGGATTGCATTGATTTTTCTTTGTGCGTCGTTGAGGGCATAGTCAATATCTGCGTCATCATAGAATGTAATGGTTACTACCGAAATGCTTTCAAACGACTTAGCCTCGAGCTTTTTTACATTTTCCATAGAAGCCACCGCAGCCTCAATCTCCTTAGTCACCGATGTTTCGACCTCGCTAGGCGAAGCGCCCGGATATATGGTTGTGACCAACAAGACAGGCGGGCTGAACTTAGGGAGCAACTCGTAGTTGAGGGATGTATAGCTCAATAAGCCACCTAATATCAAAATGATATATAAAACTATGATCAGCGCCGGGCGCTTAATCGACACTTCTGCAATCTTCATTCAATTAAATTTTTCTTGGTTTGCTACTATTGCCTGTTTACCGATACTTTAGCTCCATTCTGAAGATTTATCTGTCCACCGGTGATTACAACATCACTCTCCGACAACCCGTTAATTACTTCTACACGGTCGCCGAGAATTCTGCCTGGAGTAATCTTTGTGAGCACTGCCGTGTTGTTTCGTACAACATAAACTTCTCCAGCATTTACACCACCGATAAAGGCAGAACGTGGAATGGTAAGACCGAAATTATTTTCCGGCTTACCCTGCGGACGGAATATAGCAGTACCATACATCCCGGCACGGATCGCACGGTCAGGCGTATTAACTAAAGTCACATCTACGGGAAAATTCAGCGCTTCATCTGCTTTTACCGCTATGAACTTTACCGTACCATAAAATGTTCTGTCGGGCAATGCGGTAGCTTTCAGTTCTACCTTGTCGCCGATTTTTATCATTCCTACATGGCTTTCGTCTATCGACACACGCAGGTTCAATGTGGAAATGTTTACGATTTCAAAAAGTGGCGTTCCGATACCCACGAAAGAGCCCGGCTCTATAAGTCGTTTATTTACAACCCCGCTGATATTCGATTTTACAAATGCATCGCTATATCGCAACCTTGTCTGGCTTAGCCTGCTCTCCGCATTCTTGAGTGCCAGCCGCGTCTGGTCCAACTGTTGTTGGGTTACGCCGCCGGTCTTAAAAGCATTTTCGAAACGCTCCTTGTCTTTGAGCGCATTATTGTATGCCGCCTGAGCGTTTTCCAAATCAACATTGGCAGCGTCTGCTTTTATCACTGCCAATTCTTGCCCCGGACGCACATAGTCACCTTCATCCACTGAAACACGCAGTACGCGTCCCGCCGTCTCTGATGCAAAATCCACCCGCTTCTCGGCAAGAAAATTTCCGTTTGCTTTAAATTCCGAGGTTACAGATTCACGAATTACAGGTGCTGTGCTGACGGCCACTGTTGTGGTTTGCTGAGACACGACAGCCATTTTCTGCTGATTTACCTTTTTATTGCGGGATAATACTATTCCTATCAATGCTAAAACCGCAGCACTAACTGCAATAAGGATTATTACTCTTTTTGAATTCTTCTTTTGTGCCATGGACAAATGATATTGTTATTCTGCCGTTGTTTGATTTTATTTAATTATGGTTCGAAGTGCACCCTTAGACTTAAGTAGTTTTATTTCTGCCAGTCGATAATTTAACAAGGTGGTCAGGTAGTTTGTCTGTGCATCGGTTAGCCCGTTTTCCGCAGACAGCAAATCCGCGAGCGTTGCAAGCCCGTAGTTATAATTGGCAATCGTGTTCTGATAAACATCCTCAGCAAGCTTCACATTTTGCTGCTGGGTTCTGAGCAGCGCCAGATTATTATTAATCTGTAGTACAGCATTTTCATAATCCAGGTTCATTGCCTGCCGCGTTTGAGCAATGTCCTCGCCGAGCTTAGCAAGGGCTATATCCGCCTGCTGAATTCGAGACCTGGTCGCCATTCCGTTAAAAAGGGGAACTCTCAAGTTCAACCCGAATGTCGCAACATCAAACCAGTTGAACTTACCGTTTTCGGCTGTAAAGGGGAATTCATTACCAAGTCCCTGATAGGAGTAATTGCCCGACAAAGACAATGTTGGGTAATACTCGGCTTTATAAGATTCGCGCTGTAATTCCAAGAGTCTCTTTTGAGACTGTTGCAACCGAAACTCTGTTCTGTTAAGGTAATCTTCGGTGTTGCGGATAATAACAGAGGGCTCGATACTGTGGACATTTACAGCCTCAAAAACCACAGGCTGACCTATTGGAATACCTGCCAGAAATTTAAGTTGGTTTTCAGCAATGGAAATGCCATTGACAAGCTGTTGCCTTCGCGCATCGAGATTGGCAACGCTTACGGAAACGCGGTCTACATCTATTTTCTTGACCAGCCCATTCTTCAACTGGCTTTGCAGAATATTCAATAATTCACGGGTATTCTTAATTGTAGAGTCAAGGGCAATGAGTTGCTGCTGCTGTAATAACAGTCCATAATAGCCCGTTGCCACTTGCTCAATAATACCTTCTTCGGTCAGTTGTGCATTAATCCTGTAAAATTCTCTTGTGGTCGTTGCTGCTTTCAGACCGGTGAGCACTCCCTGGTTGAAAATCGCCTGATTAAACGAGACACCAGCATTTGCATTCCATTTTTGGCCAAGGGCTACAAGAACAGTCGTTCCGGGCTGCCCGAAAAAATCGCCAGGCAGAGCACTTTGCTGCAATAGTGGATTATAATTAAGTCCTGCGGAACCGCTTATTTGGGGCAATGCAGCGGAGCGTACTTCATTTATGCGGTAAGTAGTGTTTTCTATATCGAGCCTGGCTTTTCGCGCATTTTGATTGTTTACCAATGCATATTTTACTAATTCAGGCAGCGAAATAATTGAGTCCGGCATCGTTTGTGCGGCAGCCCCCTTAAAAAAAATCAGCACGAAAGCAGTGAGCGACCAAAGTCTTCTACATATCATGTATCTATAAATCAGTTTTGTGAGAAATGTCATTGAAATCTAAATATTGGTTTATCAGTATATGCCCCTTTATCGTTGAAATCCCATATAGATATTGAAGCAAAAGCTGCTGGTGAATATGTTTCATACTAAATTGTTCAGGAGGTAGCAAAAGCGGATCGATGGCTATTTGAATCTGCTCCAGATGTAGTCTTGAAATAACTTCCGGATCAATGTTGGCGCGATACAATCCTTGTGCTATTCCTTTATCCAAATTTTCCCGGATTTTCAAAAGGACAAAATTCAATTTGTAATCCTTAAACATTTTCCAGGAATCAGGATAATAGCGCTGCATGTCAAAGATGATCCGGGGATGCATTTTTTCAAAAAGCATACTGAATTTGTCCATCAACCTGACTACTTCGTCAACAGCATCTACAGCTTGTGAGAGCAAATCTTCATATTCCTGATGATGACGATCAAGAAACCGCTGTGTTATTGTTTCTACAATATCTTTCTTGTTCTTATAATGCTCGTACAGCGTTTTTTTTGATATCCCTAATTCGCGGCTAATATCATCCATTGTCACGTTTTTAAGTCCATACTTAAAAAACAGGTCCTTAGCTGCTGACAATATGCGTTCATTATTATCCATCAGAAAAATCTTTGCAAAAATACAAAAACTTTCGGAGTTTTAAAAGTTTCCTTATCTACAATAAAAATATCCTTATGGAATGATAAATTCAGTTTATGGATTTCTTTTCAGCCCGGTACTCCCTTTTTGCGGAGTCAGCAAGTTCGTTCAACCTTATTAAAAGATAGCGGTCTTTGCCGAAATGGTGTGTAATTATATATAAGAGGACGCCTAATCCAGCTATAAGAACATAGCCGATAAGACGTTTATTGGCCGCCAAAATTGCGTTCAGCTGTATGCTCTTTAGATTAGAAGTTACCAACTGTTGAGGTAAAGTCACCCCATCATAATAAATAGCCAAGTTTCCTAAGCTTTCAATTTGAAATTGATATTGCAGCCAGGAAAATATAGCCGAGAATATACCGATGGTAACAAAAGTTCTCCAAACCATAACAATACCTATCGCCGCGAGCATTTCTCCGATTTGCAGATTGTCCAGTGTATAAAACCATGCTGAGATGAATAAGGAACACATTCCGAAACCTTTGAAAAACATGGGCAGATACCAGCGATCATAGTTTAGTTCGGGAACCATATAAAAGTACATCAATAAACTGTAGAGCATCATCGAAAAAAAGCCGGAAAAAATGTAGAACTTAATTGGCTTTTTTGTCTTGAACCAGTTATAAGCAAATATGCCAGCTACAATAAAGCCAGGCAGCATCATCATATTTAGTTTACCATTATGAATGGGATCGTAACTTAGTACGCCGGTAGTATAAATACTCTGAACGGAGCTCAACGCCATGAACATACCCAACATTAGTAGCATAACCATCCCATGCTTTACATTATTCCTTTTAAATATATTGAACGACAAAAAGGGATATTTCAAAATTTTCTGGCGATAGTACAAAACGACAAATGTGATGATCGTAAAGATGCAGGCAAAAATTATTTCGTTGGAATTAAACCAATCTTGTTGTTTGCCAAATGATAGGACATAGGCAAGGGATGTGAAGCACAGTATAAACAGTATCGCACTTAGCCAATCGATATAATACAAAGGCAGGGGTTTATCAAAATGCTTTTTGTGCATAAATATAAGAGCCACTAAGGCGAGTACAAGGCAAATCAGTCCACTTTGAAAATAGATATATTCCCAACCTTGATAGGCGGCCTCCTTGGTTAGAAAATAGCCGCCAACCTGGGAAATTCCCAAAATAAAAGGATAGAACATTGCATAAAATTTCCCCCGGTTGCCGTCGGGATTCAATCAATATCATCATTACCGGTAGCATGAACTCTATTAATGCGAGCATCTTGAAAAAATTCATCAAAATCGATATTAAAACGATAATGATTGGATTTCCCGTGGTAGCGATAATGAAATTAAACAAAGCCACAAGCAGCAAGATGAAAATTACCTTGTCCCTGATTTTGAATGCAAGTTTTACCCGGAAGGCGACGGGCATTGCAGCACCCATGCCTACAGTGCCTGCAAAATTTGCCCACATAAAATATTCTGCCATCTGGCCGGTTTCTCCAACCATGTAGGAAAGATTTCCGACATAAATGGAGCTCATTGGGAACAGGAGTATGATAAAAAAAAGTATAAGCAGCAATTGCACAATTTTAGGCACCCAATTTGCAAAAAGCCCCTTGTTGTATTTTTCAGTTAAGCTCATATCAATTTTTAATGCGCACGATCATATTCATGCCTGCTTTCAGCTTCGCCAGATCTTCTTTCTTATTATTTGCAGTAAATTCAATCCTGACAGGTATTCTTTGCTGAACTTTGATAAAATTGCCTGAAGCATTATCAGTAGGAACATTAGAATACCTCGCTCCTGTAGCTCCTGAAATTGCAGTGACCCTGCCTTCAAATTTGCTCCCGCCAAGTGCATCAGCTTCCATGGAAACAAGGGTGCCAATTTTCACGTAAGGCATTTGTTTTTCCAAAAGATTTGCAGTCACCCACCGTGGTTCGGAAACGATTGTAGCGACTTGTTGTCCTGCCTGTAACAATTGGCCTTCGTTGATTAATCTTCTTCCCATCACACCATCGTTAGGGGCGGTTAATGTGCAGTAAGACAAGTTGAGCTTTGCCATGTCCAAAGCTGCTTTTGTTCTTTGTATTTCTGCATCATTTATTTGCAGACGGGTTTTTACTTCCACGGTGGAAAGATTCGCAGATTTCTTTTGATTCATTAAGGCTTCATAGGCTGCTTCCTGGGCATCATACTCAGTTTTTATCTGGTCATACTGCTGTTTGGTCACGGCCTCAGCCTTGACGAGATTTGCATATCTTTTCAGGTTTTGCTCTGCGTTCCACAATCTGGCTTTTGCTCCTGCAATATTGGCCTCCAAAACACTGATATTATTGGTGGCTGTGTTAACACTGGACCCCGTGGTATTTTTTTGAGCCAAAGCATTGGCATAAGCAGCCTCTGCCTGGCTTAACTGCGTTAGAATTTCCCGGTTGTCCAGGATTATCAAGGTGTCACCTTTTCTTACATGCTGATGTTCTATGAATCGTATTTCTTTAATATAGGCCGATACCCTGCTGTTGATGGGGTTAATGTATTCTTCTACCTGTGCGTTTTCTGTATAGTCATTGTCCCCTATATGAAGGTAGCTTTTCACTATATACAAGCAAATAACCAGCAGTAGTAAAATGACGGCGATATTGGAAAGATAAGCTCTAGCCTTATTTTTCTTCTGATCGTTATTATCCCGGTTCCTGGGAGTTTCAATTTTCATTCCTGCCCTTGGATTTGCAGGTTTTTGCACTTCCTCAGGGTGGAACTTTTCATTTTCCTGATTTTGGTCAGGGTTCTTATTTTCTTGAATGCTCATTTTAGATCTTTTATAAAGTTCCGGTTGCTTTGATTAGATTATAGTATTGGAAACGGATATTGATCAACGCATTTTCATAATCAATATCTGCCTGTAGTTTTTGGTTTTGCGCATCTGTCATTTCTGCCTGCACCGCCAATTGATTCAGATACTTCGCTTCTATTATTTTATAATTTTCGTCAGCTAAACGCTTTGCTTCTTTGGCTATTATTTCCTGAGCGATTGCTTCATTGTATTTTACAAAACCCGAATATATTGCGGTTCTGAGGTTTTGTTCAGTAAGAATCAGCGCCTCGCCGGCCTGCTTTTTTAATAGCTCACCGGTTTTTAAGCGCTGCCGGGTCTTGTACAGATTGTCAATATTGTAGGAAAGAGACACCCCTACCTGCCACGCATTAAGATATATGTCTCTTGCCGGGAAGGAATTCATAAGTGGTCTTTGCATATTATAACCACCGACAGCAGAAAGACCCGGATAAAATTCCGTTTTGGTAAGCGCTATATTTTTTTCTGCAATTTCGATGTTTTTTTCGCTTGCTTTTAAAACCGGGTTTTGCGAGGCGGAGAGCTGATAGTAATAATCTAACGGATAATGCTCATTTTCTACCGCAGACTTATCCGTTGGCTCTAATTTGGTGCCTTCCGGCAAACCCAGGGCGATATTGAGTTGATAATTAATAATGCTTCGATTGTTATTCGCAGTAAGCAGCGCCTGATCCAGATTTTGAATAGCGAGCTCGGCGCGGATTACCTCATTTCGCGTAATCATATCCTGCTCGTAAAACTTCCTGACGTTTTTTAATCGTTCCAAGGCTAGGTTTTTATTGTTATCCAAAACTCTAATTTGGTTATCTATACGGATCAAATCCAGATAATTGGACACAACCAGCAATTTTATATTTTGTTTGTCTCTTTTAAGATCCAGTTCCGATAATTGCGTTCTGAGATTTGCAAGTTCGACACCTTTCTTAATTAGCCCACCCTTGAATAAGAGCTGTCCGGCTTGCAGTGCAAAACTGTTACCAAAATTAGGAATATCTATATCTGTTTTATTCTTGAAGTTTTTGTCCAATGTAAAAATATCTCCCATGTAAGCAGCGGAACCAGAAATGGTAAGCGCAGGAATTTTTTGTAATTCTGCAACCTTTGCCTGCTGTTCATTAATAGCTACCGCACTGCTGGAAATAGCAAGCTGGGGGTGGTTTCTCAGGGACAGGTCCATGACCTCAATGAGAGAAATATATTTTTTGTCCTGGGCGTTTACGGTATTACTTAGAAAGAGCGTAACAACATAAAATACCGATTTGAAATTGCGAGACATATTATTTTAAAAGGGAGATCGTTGATTTAATGATATTTTGTATGAGCACATCCTTTATATACCGGTCAAAACTGTCATCTATGCCTGGCTCAGCAATATTGGAGTAGTATTTCCTGTTCAATATGAAATTGATATAAGGACCAATTATAAAAATCTGAATAATATTAATTGTAGGTGTATGGCGAAATAAACCCTCCTCTATTCCGGAGGCAAGTATTTTCTGAAGTATCGCTTCATTATGTTGTTTAACTGTATAATAGGTGTCGTTGCTAAATACCCTCTGTTTTATGATTAACTCCGAATGCAACAAATTATAGAAAGCAGTGTTCTGTATAAATTTATCAATCAAACATTTAATAAAAATTTCAAGATTTTGTTCCGAGTTATTGTTTTCAATTATTATATCTTTTTCGTGTAATTTTATTACTTCAAGCTTATCCTTTATTATTTCCTCCAATAAATTTTCTTTGGAGCCGAAGTAATAGGAAATCATAGCAATATTTATGTTTAATGCATGAGCAATCTGCCGGATTGATGTTGCCTCAAAGCCTTTTTCTGAAAATAGATACAGACTCACATCTTTAATCAATTCCTTTTTATCCTCCTTATATACCATGACAAGATTTTTTTCGAACCATAAAATTTAATTAAACGATTGATTAATTTTCCGATAAAAATCAACTAAGGATTATCAGTCAGAATTTTTCAGATAATTGATAAACATTTCGACAAAAACAGCAATTGAAGCAAAAACCTCTTCGCAATTTGAAGACCGGAAATAAAGCGGGCTTTTTAAATTATTTAAAAAAAGTATAGCAAGTTGATTGATCTTATCTTTATGTTTTTCGCTAAACTCACTATTATTAATCCCATCTGAAATAATAATATTGATCATCTGACACTCAGAAGCTTTATATTTTTCTTTTAATTGTCGTACAATGGGCATGTACGACCGGAAGTCAGAATCATCCTTGAGTATTTGCAAAAAAATATCCCTTTGACCTTCTATATGCTCGGTTACAAGATGAGCAACAAGTTTTAGCTTGCTTTCTGATGTTGATAATAACTCAATACCCTTATCAATCTGATTAATCCAGGCTTGTCTCTCCTGGACCAAAACGGCTTCAACAATCTCTTCCTTCGTAGTAAAATAATAATAAAGACTACTTTTGCCTTTTCCCACTGCCTTTGCAATATCCTCAATGGTTGTTTTTGAAATGCCGTAGCTTAGGAACAGTTGTTTAGCTGCCAATATAATATCCTGATAATTATCTCTTTTCGCCATGATTAACTATTGGTTACAACCAACTTTGCGATAGCCTTTTTCACTATCGTAAATTTTGATAAAATATTATAAAAACAAATACCAGCGCTAGCACAAATAATCCCTGCAATTACATCGAGCATATAATGGTGGCTGGTATAAATTGCGGCAAACCAAATACCTGCTGAAATTACGAGGAATATCAAATTTACCTTTTTCAGACCGTTCCTTAAGCCGTAATAAAGTACCAGCAAGGGATAAGATGAATGTAAAGACGGCATTGCTGCAAACACGTTGGAACTTTTGGCGTATAGCGAAGCAAATACATGAACGCCAAAAAAATGATCAAATCTTCCCAGGCCTGCAGTATTGCCAGGAGTATTCGCAAAAAAAGTGAATCCATGTAGCTGTACATACCACGGCGGAGCAGCGGGATACAAATAATAAACTAAAAAACCAATTAGATTTGTAATAAGAAAGGTGAGCGCGAAATGGTAAAATTCAACCGGCTTTTGGAAAAATAAGTACGCAGCAAAAACAAGAGGTACGGGAACCCACATGAGGTAAAAAAAACCCGAAATAACATCCAAAAATTGGTTTTGGTGCAAATCGCAGTATTCATTCGGTGTAAGGATGGTATCGTTAGCAGCTATACCAAACAATCTTTTTTCAAGACTGTAGAGATCTGCAATGTGAACATTGCTAAAGCCATAATTTGGATAGGCCTTCATGTAATCAAAAATCACCCAATAAATGATGAAAATCGAAAAGCCTGTCACAAATTTCCTGGTTTTATAAGAAGCAAAATAGAGGCTGTTCACAAGAACCGTCAAAAACAACTGCTCCGGTTTAAACCCGATAAGAAAATAAGACAGCGATAAATAGCCTATTGAAATGACCGCCATCACAACCAGATGCTTACTGCTATATAGACTTTGGGGTTTCAAGTTAGCAGTATTAATTGTTATCATTTGTCTTAATAGTTTTATTTGTCTTGCCGCGGTTGCTTCTGGCGACCCTGGAATGAACCGACAACTCTTTATCAAAAAGAAACCTGAACAAAAGACCGGTGTACGAAGTGTGGTGACCTAGTGAATCATAATATGAAGCTGCGATTCGTTTAATATGCGGCAAATTATTCCAGGGAATCGATGGAAAATCATGATGTTCATTGTGGTAACCTACATTTAAATTCACGGTATTTAGTGCGCCATAATAACTTTTGGTTTCCTGATCTGGTCCATGGGTTAGATAATGTTCCTGTATCCAGCGGGCGCCTAAAGGATGAAGACCAATGGAGAAAAAAAAGCTTAAAACAAGGAATAGCGTCGCTTTCCATCCCAAGAGCCAAACAACTGTCAACATAAAGCCGAATTGAACAATCCAGTTTGCAAGTGTCCAGCCGTCAAAAATCTTTATTTCTTTAGTAAGTCGCAGAGGACGCAGTAGCTGAAAAACAGGATAAAAAAGCAACCATAGCGCCTTCCCAAATGTTGAGTTATCAATCAATCTCGCTTCCCACCTAAAAGGCATATCCGCATCCAGTGCTTCTACACCCTGATAGGAATGGTGCTTCAGATGGTATTTCTGAAACGAAACAGAACTGGGAAAAACGAGAGGTAGATTGGCAATAATGCCACTTAGTGTATTGAGCGTTCTGTTTTTAAACAAAAGGTTATGGGCGCATTCGTGAATGCAAACAAATAATGTGTGGCATGCAAAAGCACCGATACAGTACGAGACAATTAAGATCACCCACCAAGAACTGTCCCTTAGTAAAAAAGATAGTGTTAGCTGAACAGCGACGCAAAAAAGAATCACCAGAACGGTATAAGGATTTCTTCCTATCAGGCTTCTGATCTCCGGATGGTAATGTATAATTTCCTTTGTACGTTTTTTATGTGGCTCGGCCTCGTCCGACCATACGAATCCGGTTTTGTTTAGTTTTTTGTTCATTCAATTTAAATTTAATTTTTATTTATTCAGAATGAAAAATCTTATCCCAAATCACAGAACTCACACCAAAACGTTTTGAGGCATCCTGTTAATGATGCAGCATATGATTTCTTTTCAGTTCTTTAAAAAACTTTGTTCTGAAATTAAAGTGATGAAGGGCATAATGGCTCATATCATAAATCAAATAACCTGTTACGAACCCAGGGAAAAATGCGGTGAAGACTACCGGGTTAAGGAATGATTTGAAAATAAAATAAAAAGCAACAGCAAGCGGAATGCTAACTGATGGCGGCATTACTAATCTTTTCACGTCGTTGGGGTAGTCATGATGGACGCCATGAAATATGAAATGGATCCGCTCTAATAATTTACTTTTCGGACTAAAGTGAAAAACGAAACGGTGTAATACGTATTCAACAAATGACCATACAATTATGCCCGAGAAAAAGCAAATTAAAATAATATGCACTTTTGCGTTCAGCACAAAAATGCTTTTGGTAATAAAATAAAAGACAACAGGTATATAGACAAAAAGAGGAATAGTATAATGGACTTTGGAGCAGGCTTCGAGGAAAGGATTTCGAAACATCCGCACTGACTCATTTGAATTTGAAATATAATTTTTAGGCATAGTTTATGGCTTAATTCTTTCAATAACTGTAGCGCCCGTAATCGCATTGCTTCCTTTTAATTCAATATAGATTACATTTGGAAACCAGAAAGTGCCTCCGTTTATCTTAATATAAACGCGTTGCAGAATTGCTTCAGTCCCATTTATTTTTGTGAACACATGGAGTTGGCCGTCCGTACCTTTTTTCAGTTGTAATGGAAAGCTTTCGTACGAGACGAAACACAATTCATAGCGATCTTTATCTATTTTTTTCGTTTTTAAGCCGTACGCAAATTTCCGCTGGATAAAATTAAGTTCTTTGTGCTCTCCCTTGTCAGCATAGCGAATCCAAAAAATATGAACCGGGTTATTGTCCTGCAAAACACCATTCCTGATATTCAGCGTATAGACTATGGTGTTTGTATTAGGTGTTCGCTGCACATAAAAAAGGAGATTCTTAATACCGGAAGGAGTAGGCATTGTGTCTTGCTCTTCTGTCGGAGAGGCTTCTGCCTTTATTAACAAAAGAAAAGTAATGGTAAATGTCCAAAAAAATTGCCTGCCCATAATTCTATTTTTTTTGCAATGCCGTTTTTGCCTCCTGCAAACGTCTTATAGCAGTAATGTTTGTGAGTACCGCCATAATACTAACAGGAAATGTAAAGACAGATATTGTTTCAAAAACATGAAAAGGAATATGTTCAATATACAGTTTATAACTACCGCCTATGACAGAACTAACAATACCGCAGGCAATAGCTGATACACCTATTAAAACCACCCGTTCCGGACGCTGCATCAGTCCGCCTTTGCATTCGACACCAAGACTTTCCGCTCTTGCCCTGGTATAACTCACCATCATCGATCCAATTAATGCTACGAAAGCAAAAAGCGAACTCAGGAAATAATGATGTGCCACCAGGTAATAGCAGATACCTAAAAAAGTGAATAGTTCGCTGTAACGGTCCAAAACCGAATCGTACAACGCCCCAAATGTCGAGGACATATTTCCCAATCGCGCAACCTGACCGTCCAGCATATCGAATAAGCCGGCAAATAAAACCAACGCGCCTGCCCACCCAACATAAGACAGGTCGCCACGGTTTCCGATTTCCGCACCTTTAATAAAAATAATCGCCACGCCAATATTTAATACCAGGCCTATAGTTGTTACGGCATTAGGCGTTAGCCCGATCCTAATCAGGAACCTTACAAAAGGGTTGATGATTTTATAAATCCCGCCTTGTAACCTGTCCCGTGTTTTTATTGATTCATGCATTACTTAGTTGATTAATTAAAAGTCAAACTTAAATCTCATGCGCAGCCCCAGGGTTGATACATGAGGATGGTCGAGGTAGGTAAAACGTTTTACCAAGTCTACGCGAAAAAAGTTCAAAATATTTCCTATCCCGACACTCCCTTCGATATATGGTTTTTGTTCTAGAGAATATGTTGCCTGCCGACCATCCTGATAGGTCGGAAATGTAAGCAGTGATTTATTATTCGTGGGTAGATTTTCAGCTCGAATACCGCCATATAGGACTTTGAGATTTACAAACTCTCTAAGCCTTGTCTTTTTTATGACAGGGATCTTATTAAATATGAATCCATTGAAACAATGATCTATGATAAGGCTGGCATAATGATCACTGACAAATTCCAGAAAATTCATCAGGTTGTAGGATTGTAACTGTAATGAATACGTTTGATTTGCACGGTGTATAGCCAATAGAGGATAAGGCACATTTCCTAGAACAGTACCAGCTTCAAGTGCCACATCACTATAGCCTAGTTGTGAAAGATATACGCGCTTATAGATATTAGCCGTGATGTTTTGATAATTGTACTGACCGTTAAACAGCCCTTTTACTCCCGCGATTCCGCGCAGCGTAAAAATTGGATAGCGGTTGGGCATAGGTATCCGGTAAAGTTTACCCTGGTAGAATTCTTCCTTGGGCGCCCAGCGTAATTCAACGCTGACTTCTGAAGTAGTGATATCAGTCACTTTTTCGGGAATGTTTGGGATGTCAGATTCTCTTAGGTATTCGAGCTGACCTGCAGGTTCTTGTTGCCAGTTCTTATATCCTAAACGTACAGAAAAATGGTTCCGCAGCTCATGCAGGTAATCCATGACAAATATTTTATTGTACAGCCATTTGTCATTAACGCCACGCTTAATAGAAAGAAGTACATTGTCCTCCTGAATAAACTGGAGTTCCTGACCCGGAATTTTTGTATCCTCCTGATAGTTGGCTCTTAAAACCCTGCACGG
>APMI01010938.1_pt1 | contig 18044 bp, 14 predicted proteins | sample 667938 | NCBI WGS metagenome assembly APMI01 (sample SAMN01084076, study PRJNA167559) | wastewater metagenome | biome: Wastewater | place: Denmark: Ejby Moelle, Odense | collected 2011-11-28 | reverse complement strand
CCCGAATCAATTTCGGAATTTGAATGTCCAAAAAGCGCAACTGTAAATCACCCTACGCCATCTATCAAAGATTGGAATCAACAGGTCAAGCAGTTGCGCAAAACGCCAAAACAAATTGTGAAGGGTCTCTATATATTATCTTTGCAATTGGTCAAGGTGTCGCAACTGTAAAAAGTTATGAATAAAAACGATTAGAAATAAAATCAGAATTTATATAAACAAATCATTATTTGGGACACTTGGGAAAATTACAATTTCTCCAGCCGTGTTCATAATTGCCTGCCTACATTCTTTGGCATAATTTTCATCTTCGTTTGAGTGCAAATAACAACATATCTGATATAAATCACTTGTTTTAATTAACGCAGCTTTATTATCTTTAGCGTGCGATATGCAATGTTTGGTAAACTCAATATCTCTTTTACTTGGTTCAGTACACCTAAATCCATTGCCAAATAATACTGGTTTTGCTTTTTCGGGCGGTTCATCGTCTTCACTTTCCATACGCAACTTTTGATCTCTAGTAATATTTCTAATTAGTTGGTCAAATTTTCCGATAGCGATTGCCTTGTTATCTCGCCCCTCTACCTCACCAATTAGTCGCCCTTCTTCACTTTCGAAAACTGCGTCAAATTCATTTTCGCCATTATCAAAGTTTTTTGCAGCAAACCCAAGAAGTTTCAAACATCTTAAGACCTCTTCCTCAAGTAATTTACCATTTGAATATAAAAGTCTCTTGAACTCATCTATTTCGCTTACTTTATCTTCTAAGATTTTTTTTTGATTAGTGAATTCCCTTATTTGATTGTCAACCGTTTCAATTTCTCTAATTAGCTCCACCTCATTAATAGATTTAAAATCAACATCATGCACCCAATCTGGCCCAGTCTCTTTTTCATTTTTTGTGCATAATGAGTTATACAATTCTATTAACTTTTCTACATTCCTAATTACCAGCACAGGTGAATTTCCAACACTTTTCACCACTAATTTAGGAATCAAAAGCACAGGTAATGAAACATTATTCCTTGCAATACCACCCAATATATTTCCATTGTTATCTTTAAAAAGCGGTATGAAATTATTCATTCCAGACGGTAGTTTTATTGCGTAGGATAAGTTTACCCCAGAAGTTTCAATAAATTTCTTGGTAATCTCATCTGTAGGATTATAATTATAAACCTGTTTTCCTATATGCTTTGATGATGGGTAAAATAAATTACGAAATACCCAATAGTTTTCTATCTTATTACCTGAATGAGTTGAATCTATATATTTTTTATGCTCAGTTCCAATCAATACGTATTCTTTTAAATCATCCAAAACGATAATTATTCTCTTGTTTGCTTGCAACTGCTCTGTTAGTTGCGTCTTAATATGTAACATTTGTTTTGCAAGCTTAGTAGAGGTATCATTGTAGAGACTATAAGCGCCATGAGAATTAATAGTGTATTCATTATTACTGAATGATGGAATAGATGTTCCTATAATAATTGTATCGTAGTCAGACCAAGAATGATGGCTCCAAAAATCAAGAAAATCTGAATTACCTTCAGTATCTGGCACTCCACTTAGAAAGTTAAATCTAAGAATTTTACTGCCGTTAGTTTTCTTTGAATTTAACTCAACAGTCATTTATTTACTCCTGCAAACCAAACTTTGTCGCCCTTCAAATTATGGACACATTATAATTCAACCCAAACGTTGTTATTGTTATTTACTATTTCATAATTAATAGCAACGCTACTACCTTAAACCTATAATAGGCAGATTCATTGGCGCTAGAAAATACCTCACCGTCCACTTCGTGACTGAGGGGGCAACAATACAATTATCACCATCCCCAACTTTACCCTTATAATGCCTTTAACAAAAAGCAAAATTTTGATGACCAAAATACCAAATGTCAGGATTTGTCAGGTTTTTTGGGTGGTGTTAAATTTGGGGCATGTCAACAAATGTCAACATTTTTAAGGAGGTGGAAAATGTGTGCCAATAATTGGCATATGCAACTGATTAATAATGGTTTTATTGGGAAAAATAATTGTTACAAATGGAAAAAAAATGGTTACATAATGTTAGTTATTTGGCTTTACTCAAAGAGATACCGGACATTTTTCTTGTAGAAAAATTCCGGTATGACAAAATTTTTAATTTTTAATTTTTAATCCTATTCCGCGCCGCCAAACATTGCCGCCCATTCGGCAACTTGTTCATCTTCGATTTTTTGGAATAATAAATCAGGCACTTCAAACTTGTGACCTGCTGGCAAGATTTCAAGCCACCCTTCCCCATCGGTCCAAACCCGTTTTTCACTTGGCACACCAAGCGCGTCAAGAACACGGGTCGCGGTTGCCGGAACAAATGGAAGTGCGGCAATCGCAAACAATGCCACAAGGTTTAGGCCGATACGAACACCGGTTGCAGATGCCTCAAGGTCGGTTTTAAACAATGTCCACGGCGCCTTGGTTTGCAGATATTCGTTACCAAGAACCCATAATGCACGGGTTTCGGCGGCCGCCTTGCGGAATTCCATTTCTTCATGATATTTGGTGATTTCGGCAAGTTTTTCGGAAATTGCCTTAATCAAATCACTCTCTAATTCGCCATGCGCACCACCTTCTGGAATGGTTGCATCGAATTTTGAATTTGCAAATTTGGTGATACGGTTCACAAAGTTGCCGAACACGTTTGCCAAATCGGAATTCACTGCGGCTTGGAAACCTTCAAGGGTGAATGCGGCATCCGAAGATTCTGGCGCATTCGCCATTAAATACCAACGCCAATAATCACCCGCCATTAATTCAAGCGCCTTGTCCATAAAGATACCGCGCTTTTGGCTGGTGGAGAATTTACCGCCATACCAAGTAACCCAGTTAAACGCTTTTAGGCGATCAACAAGTTTCCAAGGCTCTTTGGAGCCAAGCAAAGTAATAGGGAATGAAACCGTATGGAATGCCACATTGTCCTTACCCATAAATTCAACATAGATAACGTCATCGGCACCTTTATCTTTGCGCCACCAACGTTCCCAATTTTCGCCGTTTTTCTTTGCCCATTCTTGCGCGGCACCAATATATTCAATCGGCGCATCAAACCATACGTAAAAGACCTTGTCTTCAAAGCCTGGGCGCGAAACACCATTTTTGGCAACCGGAACCCCCCATTTAAGGTCACGGGTGATTGCCCGGTCCTGCAAGCCTTCATCAAGCCATTTATAGGCAATAGATTTTGCAAGGTGCGGCCAATCTTTTGCGGCATCAACCCATGCGCGGATTTCATTTTCCATTAATGGCTGACGCAAGAAAAGATGCGCAGTATCACGTGGTTCAACATTGGTTGAGCCAGAAACTTTTGAACGTGGATTAATCAAATCAAGGGGGTCAAGCAATGTACCGCAAGAATCACACTGGTCGCCACGCGCACTATCATAGCCGCATTTTGGGCATGTGCCTTCAACATATCTATCTGGTAAAAAGCGTTTATCATCAATTGAATAGATTTGCTTGCTTACACGCTCTTCTAACAAGCCATTTGCTTCAAGCCGTTCGGCGAAATGTTGGGTTAGTTCGCGGTTTTCAAGTGATGAAGAACGCCCAAAGTGATCAAATGAAAGGTTGAACCCCTCACCGGCTGCTTTTTGGATTTCATGCTGTTCAAGACAATATTGCTCAACGGTTTGGCCCGCTTCTGCGGCCGCCAATTCCGCGGGAGTTCCATGTTCATCAGTTGCGCAAAGGAACAAAACCTCATGTCCTTGAAGCCGTCTGAAACGTGCATGCACATCAGCCGGAAGCATCGAACCGGCAAGATTGCCCAAATGTTTGATGCCATTAATATAAGGAAGTGCGGAGGTGATAAGGAATCTTTGCTTTGTCATAAGTTCTCACAACAATAATTTTGAAGATTTTTCAAGAAAAAACCCCCGTAAATCCTGTTTCAAATGGAATTTTTCTGTTATTTTCGAAAAATTTTCAGATTTTGCTGTTATTGAAACTTGCAAAGCCATAAAAAAATATTCAATAAGCGCTTCTCTTATCTGTGCCGGCTTAGCTCAGCAGGTAGAGCACTCGATTTGTAATCGAATGGTCGCGGGTTCGATTCCTGCAGCCGGCACCACTCATCCCCTAAACATATTTGAAACAAAGATTGATGTGTTACATCTTATACGCAATTGTTTCCTTATGACAGTGTCAATTTATTGCTATGTTAATGTCAATTTATTGTTCATCTTATTGCAATATTAATTTGTGATATTAATTATAGTTTCCCCCAAAACTAAAAAAATAATATTTGAGGAAAAATAAAAAATGAAATTAGATTCTATTTGTGTGTATTGCGGCTCTTCAAACAAAGCCGATAAGAAATTTATTGATCTTGCAACCGAATTGGGAACATTGATTGCCGAAAATGGCAAACGCCTTGTTTATGGTGGCGGTAACGTTGGCCTTATGGGTGCATCATCGCGTGCGGCATATGAAAATGGCGGACGTGTTTTGGGCATCATGCCACACTTCCTAACCAAATGGGAATTACCGCATCCGGAAATCGAAACCATTATGGTCGATACAATGCATGAAAGAAAATGGCTTCTGTTTGCCGAATCTGACGGTTTTGCAGTTTTACCAGGCGGCATCGGTACATTAGAAGAGGTTGTTGAAACCCTCTCTTGGCATAGATTACAATTGCACCAAAAACCAATCGTTTTTGTGGACAAGGCATTCTGGCAACCATTTGTTGATTTGGTTGACCAATTCTTTGCGCATCACTTTGTTCCAGATGGCTTTGAAAGCTCTTTCTGTGTTGTTGACACCGCGGCAGAAGTAATCCCTGCGATGCAGAAAATGCTAGATGCCCAAAAAACCAAGGAAATTTATGGCGTTGTGCCTTGATGCAGAAATTTCTGCGGAAACTCTGAATTCGCATATTGTAAAATTCAAAAGAAATCTGTAACAAGCGGTTTCCAATTCTCGTATTAATGCCAAAATTTTTTGGCTAACACGAAATATAGTGTGCCTCTGTGGTGGAATTGGTAGACGCGCTCGACTCAAAATCGAGTACCGAGAGGTGTGCCGGTTCGACTCCGGCCAGAGGCACCATTTCTTTATATCTCACGCCAGTTTATAAAACTAAATGCTCCGCTGTGATGATTGCTTAATCGCGCGCGTCGTTGTTACACTCATATCTTTAAACGACACAACGCAATGCTATTATTCAGACCTATGTCGTTGTTGTTATGCTCTTCACTCAAAACTTGGTAATAAGGTGAACTTATCAACGCAATAAACCCACAAGCTAAACTCTTGCTATCAATGTAGGAGTTTTTATGACAGATTCATCCCCCAACCTCGACCTTCCCTATTTACTTGCATCACAAGCGCAAAAGCATGTTACATTTAACGAGTTTGTAAATAAAATTGATGCACTTTTGATGCTCTCGGTAATTAGCAAATCTATTAATACACCACCCAGCACCCCCGCCGAAGGGCAGCGCTATATTATTCCTGAAAATGCAAGTGGTGAATGGCAAAATAAATCTGGGAAAATTGCCTGTTATCAAAATCTTGGCTGGACATATATAACACCTAAAAATGGTTTTATAGTAACCGTTTCTGATGATGGGCAAATATATTTTTATAACGGAAATTGGATTAAATTATCGCAAGCAAATGCCGCAAGCACATTTACACAAATCGGCATTGGCACGAACCCCGATGCCTCAAACCCAGTTACTGCAAAGCTAAACAACGCCTTATTTACCGCAAGAAATGTAGCAGAAAATGGTGACGGGAACATACGCTTTAAGATTAATAAAGAAGCTGCCAACAAAACTTCTTCAATCCTTTTTCAGGACAATTGGTTGGGGCATGCCGAATTTGGGCTATTAAGTGATGATAATTTCGCAATAAAAATTTCAAATGACGGTGCAAATTGGATAACACCTTTTAAATTTGATACAAACGGGCGCATTAATATCATTGGAATCAACATGCCATCAATTAATGACGGTGACAATGAAATTATAAAATCTGGAAATAATAGGTATCTTTGGGCGCCAAAGAAAATCAATTCGAATGGTGAAAACCTGTTTCTGGGTTTTGATGCTGGCTCTGCAAGCCTTTCATATGTTTCCTCAAGCAGTGATGCAAGTAACAATTTGGGCATTGGTAATCGATCATTACATAGCCTTACAAGCGGTACACAAAATACTGCAATTGGGCACTCTTCCCTTTTTAATAATAGTGTCGGAAATTATAATACGGCTTTTGGGTTTTATTGCATGCTTCTCAACACAACAGGCAATAATAATACTGGATTAGGTTATTCTGCATTGGGACAAAATACGACTGGCTATGCAAATGTTGGCATTGGAGAATCTGCACTTGGTTCGAACATAATGGGGGGCGTTAATACCGCAATTGGTCACTCTTGTTTAAAATATAAAATTGACGGAAGCGCGAATACAGATTTTTCAATGTGTGCAGGTATTGGCTATGATGCCCGTGTCTCGGCATCTTATCAGGTTCAACTAGGTGGCGTTGGAACGACATGTTATACTTATGGCACAGTTCAAAACCGCTCAGATAGTCGTGATAAATCAGATATTCGCAATACTATTATCGGCCTAGACTTTATATGTGATTTAAGGCCAGTAGATTTTAAATGGGATATGCGCGACGATTATTTCGAAAAATCAATCACTTTGGATGAAAACGGTCTTCCAAATGAAACCCTTGTCCAACTTCCAAAAGATGGAAGCAAAAAACGTAATCGATATCACCACGGCTTTATTGCCCAAGAAGTTAAAGCAACAATGGATAGGCACGGAATTGATTTTGGTGGCTACCAAGACCATACGATAAATGGCGGCGCAGAGGTTTTATCGCTTGGATATGATGAGCTAATTGCACCAATAATCAAAGCAATTCAAGAATTACGAGATAGGATAGAAACACTAGAAGCCTAAAAAAGTTGGGTAGCACCAAAATTATCCATTATGTATTTTTGTGCACGTTCACTTATTTTATTCTTTAATTCGCGATTGTGATAAAATTCATATAATTTTGCGATTGCCATTTCCCTATCTGGCTTCGCCCATAATGCATTGGTTTTATAATATATTTTCTCGCAATCGCGTACTTCAATCATTGCACAATCAATGAGAAGGCAATTATCTTCCTTACATAATTCGAGGCTTCCGGACCAATTTGTTGCCATAACCGGCAGACCAACCAACATTGCTTCGGCAATATTTAAACCAAAACCCTCTGATCGATGCAGTGAAATATATAAATCGCTGGCGGCATAAAAATCAAAAAGTTCAATCTTGTTCATAGAAGATTTGACAAGTTTTATTTTGCCGTTTCCTTTTTGCGCAGCACGCTTTAAAATTTCAAGTGATTTTGGATAATGTTCATCGCCAAAATAACGAACCACAAAGTAGGCATTATTAATATCTTTAAATGCCTCAAGAAAAATTTCTATTGCCTCTATGGTATTTTTTCGCTCAAGACTTGATGAAAATGCGATGCTTTGAAAGGCGACAAAATCGTCTTTTTTAACTCCCAATTTAGATCTAACTTTATCTCGAACATTAACTTCGACCTTCGGTGGTTCAAAAAGTGCAACAGGATGTCGAACAACTTTTATATCTAGGTTGAAAATTTTCTTTAATGCCTGTCTTGAAAATTCGGAAGGCGTCCATATTTCATGAACAAACTTTGCCATCAATCCCCATTGTTTTGGCGGCGTTTCTAATTCCCAAACCCAATAACCTATTACCTTTTTCCCTGCCAAATTTTTTATACCAATTTTGCCAAGAACATTTATTGCGATATCAGGATTAATTGCGATAATAACGGCATCAACGTCTTTAAAACTGTTTTCTTGAACCTGTTTAAGATAATCTGGAAATTTAAAAATTTTTACGCAATCAACCTCAACAATATTTATGCCATTTTGTTTTAGTTCATTCACAAGTAATTGTGCAGCATTACCAAGACCAGTGGGTGCGCTTATCAAGCCAATAATGGCGACGCTTTTTATTTTGGTATTTTTAAATTTCGAAATAGGTGGTAATTTCAACGCAATATTTTTTTGGCGTTGATTTTCTAATTTGTGCCCAATACGCCGACGCAAAGTCATGGGTAAAAGGCGCCAAATTCTTCTTAGCGGGCTTATAGAAATATCTTCACTGGATAATGACAAATTCAATCATGAATTTTATTCATGCCCCCTTGTAAGGCAAGTATTTAGATAAATACCATAAGCACTTTTCTTCATTTTATTTATTAATGATGCAAAATCATTATCATCAATAAAACCTTTGCGCCATGCAATTTCCTCTGGGCAACCGATTTTGAAACCTTGTCTTTTTTCAAGAACCCGAACAAAGTTGGCGGCATCAAGCAAATTATCAGGCGTTCCAGTATCAAGCCATGCATAGCCGCGTGATAATGTTGTGACCTCTAGCTGCCCACGCTCAAGATAGATACGGTTTACATCAGTAATTTCCAATTCACCGCGTGCAGAGGGTTTTAAATTGGCGGCAATGTCAATCACCTGATTATCATAAAAATATATTCCAGTTACGGCCCAATTTGATTTAGGTTCAATTGGTTTTTCCTCGATAGAAATTGCCTTTTTATTGATATCAAATTCAACAACACCATAGCTTTCAGGGCTTGAAACATGATACGCAAATACATTTGCACCATTTTTAATATTTGAAGCACGGCATAATATTTCCTCAAGCCCAGTGCCGTAAAATATATTATCGCCAAGAATTAAGCAGGATGAATCATCACCAACAAAATCAGCACCAATTATATACGCCTGGGCAAGACCATCTGGGCTTGGTTGTTCGGCATATGTAAACGACATGCCCCATTGCGAACCATCACCCAATTGCCCTTTAAAAAGTGGCAAATCATGTGGCGTGGAAATAATAAGGACCTCCTTAATACCCGCAAGCATAAGGGTTGAAAGCGGATAATAAATCATCGGCTTATCATAAATTGGCATTAATTGCTTTGAAATGCTTATGGTCATAGGATGAAGTCGGGTTCCGGAACCTCCGGCTAGAATTATACCCTTCATATTAAGTCCTCAGCTAGTATATTTTAAAATTTTCAGGCATTCTTTTAGTGAATCCTGCCACAAAGGCAATTCAATTTTGTATAAATCCCGCAACTTATCACAATCAAGGCGTGAATTAGTTGGCCTTACCGCCGGTGTGGGATACGCTGCGCTTGGAATTTCATTAACTTTAACATTCATGCCAGATAATTCAAAAATTTCTTTTGCAAAGCCTGACCAATTGGTCTCTCCGCGCCCTGCAATGTGAAACACGCCCCGTAAATCATCATTTGTTTCAGAACATACCTTTTTGGCAATTTTTATAAGCGCCTTTGCAATTTCCATTGCAGAAGACGGGCATCCAAACTGATCAGCAACAACAGAAATTTCATCACGGCTTTCACCAAGTGCAAGCATAGTTTTGACAAAGTTTTTTCCAAATGGTGAATAGACCCATGCCGTACGCAAAATCACATGATTTGGATAAATTGATGCAATTGCATTTTCGCCATCAAGCTTTGTTTTGCCATAAACGCTTTTAGGATTAGCGGCATCGAGTTCAACATATGCGCCAATTTTTTCACCTGAATAAACATAATCGGTTGAAAGATGTAAAATCGGAATATCAAGGTATTTACAAGCGTTTGCTATTATTGCCGGGGCATCAGAATTAACCTTTTTGGCAATTTCAACATCTGTTTCAGCCTTATCAACCATGGTATAAGCCGCAGCTGAAATTACCACATCAGGAGCAATTCTAATTATTTCGGCCTCAAGATTATCTGGTCTTTCAAAATCAATTTCTGGGCGACCAATTACAATTAGTTCAACGTCTTCAACCTTTGCCAATTTTTGCAAACTTTGGCTAACTTGTCCTGATTTTCCAGTTACTAATATTCGCATTATTTTAACGTTGCCAATGCTGGTTGATTACGATCCTTATCGGAAAGAATTGCTTTGGTAATATCAATCTTCCAATCAACATTAATTTCAGGATCATCAAAAGCGATCCCAGCGTCACATTCTTTTGAATATGGGTTTGTTACCTTATATTGCACCAAACAGTTTTCAGTAAGAGTTGCAAAACCGTGCAAAAACCCAGATGGAACCCATAATTGTTTGGCGTTTTCCTCGTTTAATTCTGCGCCAATCCATTGTCCAAAGCTTGGCGATTTCGGGCGAATATCCACCGCAACATCCCAAATTGCACCCTGAACACAACGTACTAATTTACCTTGCTCAAACGGTGCTTTTTGATAATGAAGTCCACGAATAACTCCCTGCTCTACTGATAAGGATTGGTTATCTTGAACAAAGGTTACATCCGCAATATTCTTACGAAACCATTCATCTTTAAAGGTTTCCATGAAATAGCCACGTGCGTCACCAAACTTCTTAGGCGTAATTAATGCCGGACCGTTTATTTCAAATGTTTCAAAATTCATTTATTTAAACCACCTATAAAACGCCTAAACGCTCACCAGAATAAACGCCGCCACGAAGTGGGCGCCACCATTCTTCATTTTCAAGATACCAGCGAACAGTTTTTTCAATGCCGCTATCAAAGTTTTCTTGTGCTTTCCAGCCAAGTTCGGTTTCAAGTTTGGTGGCATCAATTGCATAACGTAAATCATGCCCAGGGCGATCTTTTACAAAGGTTATAAGCCTTGAATGTGGGGCATTTTGCGGACGCATTTCATCCATAATCGCACAAATTGTATTTATAACTTCGATATTCGTACGCTCATTACGACCGCCAACATTATAAGTTTCACCAAGGCGCCCTTTGGAAACAATCGTAAATAATGCGCGTGCGTGGTCTTCAACATAAAGCCAATCGCGAATATTTTCACCCTTGCCGTAAACCGTTATTGGCTTGCCCTCCAAGGCATTCAGGATATTTAGTGGTATAAGTTTTTCTGGAAAATGGTATGGGCCATAATTATTTGAACAATTTGATACCAATGCAGGAAAACCATATGTTCTGTACCATGCCTTTACCAAATGATCAGAGGCAGCCTTTGATGCCGAATATGGTGAAGATGGATCATATGGAGTAGTTTCTTCAAAAAGCCCCTCTTCACCCAATGACCCATAAACCTCATCTGTTGAGATATGTAAAAATCGGAATTTCGCCTTGTTCTCATTTGTCAAGGCATTCCAATATGCTCTTGATGCCTCCAACATATTAAATGTACCGATTATATTGGTATCAACAAACTCACGTGCGCCAGTAATTGAACGATCAACATGTGATTCTGCGGCAAGATGCATCACATAATCTGGTTGAAAATCATTAATCGCGCTTTGCAAAACATCAAAGTCGCAAATGTCGCCTTTTATAAACCTGTAATTTGGAGAATTATCAATTGACCGCAAAGATGCCAGATTTCCAGCATATGTAAGCTTGTCGTAGTTAAGAACATCTGCACCAATTTCAGAAACCAAATATCGAACCAACGCCGAACCAATGAATCCTGCGCCACCTGTTACAAAAATTTTCATTCTTAGTATCCGCCTCAATATCTGATTTATATTGAAACATTTATCATTTAAAGTACGTTATACATAATATATTCATATTGAAATAATTATAGAACCATTTAATTACTCTATCCCAAAAAAGAGAATTATTTTGCATAGACACAAAATCATAAATTCACTCTCCAATGGACGCTATAAGTCCTATCTTGAAATCGGCGTCGACTGGGGGGAAACCCTAAACAAAGTCGAAATATTGCGTAAAGTTGGTGTCGATCCTGATTTTAAAGTTCCATTAGAAAAACTGCATGGCGAATGTCATGCCATGACTTCTGATACTTATTTTGGTGTTTTTGAAGAAAAGTTTGATTGCATATTCATTGATGGAATGCACACATATCAACAATCAAAGCGTGATTTTATCAACGCAATGGAACGTTTAAATGATGATGGAATCATTCTGATTAATGATTGCATCCCGCGTGATGAATTATCGGCTACTCCCGATGTTAATGAGTGCCTTCGCCTTCGTAAAGAAACTGGGCAAGAAAATGACTTCACTTGGATGGGTGACGTATACAAAACAATTATTTGGATAAATGATTATACAGATTATTCATACGCATTAATCAAAGAATCCGTAGGCATTGTCGCCGTATGGAAAACCAAACGAAATAAAATCAATAAAATAACGAACACCGAAAAAGAAATTGATACCGCCGGCCTCGCGGTTGTTGAGAAAATTAAAAAAAACGCTCAATCTCTAAAACATCTTAAAAAATCTTTATATGGAAGCGATAATATCCTGTCAAAAATCTTTAGACGGCTAATTGGGTAGATGTTTAGATTTCGATAACATACAGTTACTTATTATAAAAATATTGGCAATGTCATAATTATGATAATGAAACCCATCATACCCACTGAAATTAATTAAAAAACGACATTAGATTATCCTAATGTCGTTTTTTATAGTACCTAGTAAAAATATAATTGTACAATTATATTAATTTGTACTGTCAGCTATTTTCTTTTCCAGCTGCTCTATTTTTATTTTAGCATTTTGTAGTTCCCAAGTTAGATGATCGATTTTTTTAAACGCATCACTAAGTTCATATGCAGGCGCACGGTATAAAGTCGAAGAATGGCGATTTCTGCTCATTTTAAGATCCGGCCATTCAATTGGTTCATTACCGAAATACGCAAGAATGAGACCATCTGCACTAAAAGATTCCTCAACATCATGTTCAACCAATATTTGAGCACCGCATTCTTTTAAAAAATGCAAACACCTTTGATGCATTAAAGGATCCCTAGAGAAAGACCTATGGTGGGTCGAGACAAACGCAAAACGAACTTTCTTTTGTTTTAGAAAATCTTCTAGTGTTTCAAGAACTATTAGTTCTGCACCTTGAATATCCATATGAAGTATATCTAATACATCAATATTATTTTCATTTATAAAGCTATTTACATTTATTGATCTAGTTTCAACTATTCCGCTATGTTCAGTTTGAAATGGCACTTTTTCTGCGTCTTCAGAAGAACAAAAACCTTGAACGAATCCAATTGAATTGCTTGTATTATTTAGCTCAGCATTTCTCATACCTACTTTAATGTTATATGGGTCTGGTTCAATCATGAATGCCCGACCAGCACCTTTCGCCTCTTTTAAGAACCATTGGGTATAAAACCCCCAATTAGCTCCCAATTCAATCATAGTAGGATTTTCTCCTAGTAGCGGGAGAACATAATGAAAAACTAATTCCTCTTGTGGTTCATGATGCCCCCTCAGACCTTTAATTATATTGGTCATTACGGCACCACCGTATCCACCAGCCACAATTTTAATACCATTATGCATAGTCTGAATTTCTTCACCTGCAACGACCTCTACCTCTCCAGCATTAGCTACTTTTGGCAGCGATTCGCAGTCCTTGCAACCAATCGTCATTTTTTCCCTGTCATCATATGATAAAAAAAGTGGCGGAAATGGTAATTCAGAAACGGTCATATGTATCTCCATAATAAGATAATGAGGAAAAGCAAAAGGACATATTAATTGCTAGTTAAATTAGCCTTCATCTAAATATATTCATGATTTTCTTATATAAGTTAAGTACTCTGGAAGATTTATAGGCAGCTAATTCATTTCTTAACCCAACTACCATATTCATAAGAGTATCTTCGTCAAAGTTGTGCATTTCCATATTTTCATCGAGGCCTAATGCAATTGCCAATTTATTATTTAAAATTTTAATTAATAAATCTTTATATTCAATCTGCGGTTCAAACCACTCAGTCTTTACTTTCCATGCCTCATCAATCTCAGCTTGTTTGTCCCTTAACTGTTCACGATACTCTTGGACTTTACTATTTAAAGACGCAGATTTGTTTGCAATCTGAATAGTTCGCATTCTTTCTTCTTTAAGAGCAATTTCAAGTTTTGTTAGTTGATGAGCCTGCTCATCAAACTTTTGTTCGCAATCGTTCAGCATAGTTAATGTATTTGAATTAATCTCAAGCTGGTGGTCTAACTCTTTTCTTAAAAGAGCAATCTCATTGACTTTCTTTTCATCAAGCAATTTTATTAATTGTGGCGCTAACAGATCATTATTAGAAAGTGCTTCATTCAATTGAAAATCAAGGTTGCTAATTTGATTGTTTTTAATACTTTGATATTTATTCTCTACTTCACTAACTCTATTTAAGAGGTCTGCATTCGATACATTTAACCTCTCCAACTCTGGTTCAAACCATTCTTTTTTGATTCTCTCGCGCTCAGAAATATCATTGTTTAATCTTGTTATTTCTGGCTCCCACCATTCTCGACGCATTTTTTCGTAATGCATTAATTTTTTTCGCAGCGAGTCCCACCCTTTTGAATTAAGCATATCTTTATTATTTTCATTTTGATCTATCTCATTCATACAAGGATCCCCGAAAACTACATTTTTGTTATCCGACAAAGAAAATTCGAAAACTGACCTGTTTTTGTTGTATGCATTTGGCATAAGCCTAACGCTTTTACCAATTAAAGAACTTAGAATTCCGACATGAAGTCTATTGGTAATTACCTCGGAATATTGTGATATTTGTTTTAACATTCCGCCCACGGCCCTAACCGTTAATTCTCTATCATGCCAGAAAGAACCGTTTATAAATGAAGGAAAATCAATATTAGCATCACTATCGTATAAATTTGTATTCACACTTTCTTCGTCTTCACGCAATACAGCAATACGTCCACGTCCAACGTTTTTTCTGTATGGCTGTAGAAATGAATCATCGATTGCAAAAGCCATATCGTGACACAAAAATACCTTTTCTTTTTCAAAACCTGCATCAATAAAATCGTTATACGTACGTTCTTCGCGTGCAAAGAAGGTTATATTATCGCGATATTCTAGTAATTCATTTGCAACATCAACTGCAGTGCATGGTAAGAATGTAATGTTACCACCTGATTTTAAAAAATTGATAGCTGATGTAATTTGTTCGTAGTAAACACCGTTAATTAAACCACCACCACCACCAAATATAATATTATCAAAGCCATAATTTTTTAAAACCATGTCAAATTTTACGACAGGAAAACCAAGGTCCATTTCATCAAAATAACAATAAGTCCCTAATGCAATAGCAGCATCGCCTATATTTCCTGGATTTGGCATAAAAGCAGTATTACCATTTGCCAATTGTTTCATAATAACAGCAAGATTTTTGTTTGAATATATTTCCGCTTTTTGATTCATTTTAAACACTTGTTTGACTAAGAAAATAAGCTTAGAATAACGATTTGAGATTATTAAAGTGATAGCACCTACTCATTGTAAATAATAGACTATTATTCGTATTCACAAAAAAGTATTCCCACACTTAATAATTAGTCACTACTCTGTTAAGATTCTCGCTTTAGAAAAAACAAGAAAAACTAGTTAAAAAAAATGGGCATGCGAAACGAAAACACGCCCATTAATATAAACTATTCAAGGTCATAAATCATTTATTATACAAATACATTAGGCCATGACCGCCATATCTAACACCATTTGATAACTCGAGTGACGTACCGTCAAATTGTGACCATAAATCGTAAATGATGCCATTTTGCCTCATAAGTCTTGACAAGCTATTCAAATTTAACTTTTCAAAAGCTGGGTTATTATTCTGAAACAACAACACAGATGAATCTTTAAAAACATCCTCCAAATTTCCGCATGGAGTAATTCCTAACGACGAAATTTCTTCATTTGAACAAGCGGGGTCATAACCAAAAATCTCAACATTCGGCAATATTCGTTTTATTTCATCTATTATTGGTATGGCTAAGGTACCGCGCAAATCAGATGTTTCTGGTCGCCCTTTAAACGCCAGTCCTGCAATGGTGAATTTTAATTTCTCTTGACTAGTTACCTTCTTATCTAAAAGCAACTGTATGTTTTCAATTGTAACTTTAGGGAGCTCTTCATTGACTGTTCGCCCTAATAAAGCAAGTGCCGGATTTCCTTTTAGAGCCTTAATTCCCTCCGACAAAATATATGGATCCTTCTCAAGGCACGGTCCACCAACAGGGCCAGGCAAAGCTAAACTTGACCTAGGATAGCCAATATTAGCAGAATTTATTACCTCGCGAGCAGATATTCCAACAACATCACAATAGCCCGCAATTTCATTTGCAAAAGCGAACATAAGATCTCTTTGAGTATTGTTTATTAACTTAATAATTTCAGCAGTTTCAAGCGTAGTAACTCTAATTATAGTTGGCGTTAAAAACCCAAATATATCACTAGCACGCATCGTAGAAGCATCATCTAACCCACCAACAACTTGTGGAAGTGAAACTAATTCAGCAAGCGCTTTTCCTTCAAGAGTTCTCTCTGGACAGAACGCTAGTTTATACTCAACGCCGGCTTCGTCAAGTAATGGCTTGACAACATTTCTTGAAACACCAATTTTAACTGTTGAGCGTAGAATAACAATATCGTCTGCTTTTAGACGCTTTGCAACGCCTTCAGAAACCAATTTAATAGCTTCCAAGTTGGTAGTTTTAGAATTGTTTACAAGTGGCGTTCCAACAGTAATAATATAAACGCTTGCACTTTCAACTTCATCTATGCTTATTACAGATTTTAAATTTCCATTTTTAACCTGTTGCTCCAGACGAGCATCTAAACCGATTTCTAAGAAATGTGCTTTTCCTGAATTTACTAAATCATTAATATGATTATTTCGTTCAACGCCGGTAACTTTAAAACCTGCTTCAGCCATCACAACAGCCAAGGTCAGACCAACATATCCAAGACCAATAATACATACTTCACGATCTTTAGAGTTAAAAGGGACTTTCATTTTTTCCTGCAATTTTAAAATAATTATAAGATAATTAATGTGTTAAGTAAAAATCAATAGTTGGAATCAAGCCAGAATTCAAATCAAAATCAGGTTCATAACCAACTAGCTTTTTTAATTTACTTATATCTGGGGCGCGTCGAGAAACACTACCTTCTGGGGCATCAAATAATTGAATTTCACCTTTTAAATTTGAAATCTTCATAATCTCATTTGCAAGATCTAGCATGCTAATTTCTTGCTCCCCACCAATATTAACAATTTGGTTAACACAATTGTCGGAATGCGTAACGAGTAATGTTGCCTTCACGGCATCATCAACATAAATAAAAGATCGTGTATTTGAATATCCGTATAACTCAAACTTTCCTTCACGAGCGCGATTAAGAAAATCAGGTATTACATGTTTATCACCCATTCTTGGGCCATATGCATTATGGAACCTTATGATAGAAACATCAATATTAGCATTTTTACCTCCCATAAGGGTTGCAATTTCACCATGCATTTTCGAACCAGCATAAGACCATCTAGCATTTGAAACATCGTTAATACTCAATGGGACATCTTCACTTGTAGGAATTTTCCAATTAAAAAGCTCAACCGTTGAAGCGTACGATTCGCTTGTACCTGCATATACAAATCTTTTTATTTGTGTGTTATTTGAATATTTTTCAAAAAGAAAAATTGTTGGAAGAGTACAACATCTTACAACTTCAAAAGGGCGTTCATAGAAATTTTGCGTTCCATTAAGAGCTGCTAAATGAATGATGTAATCAATATCGTCAGGTAGCTTATTCTTTACTTCTGATTGATTAGTCAAATCGCATTCAATAAACTCTACATTGCTTTTAGATATAAGTTTATTGAAGTCGCTATCATTCGCCCCCCTACAAAAGTTATCTATAGTATAAATATAATTTTCTTCTGTTTCGGCCAGTTTTTTTGCAACATAATAGCCCAAAAACCCTGCGGCGCCAGTAACCAGATATCTCATAATTGGTTGCCCCTATATACGCATAAATATAAAACAGCCCATTATATGATTTGGTTTTTAAAAGCAACTTTAGTTTGATAATGTTTCACATTGTTCGCAAAAGAAGTATTTAAAACATATATTAATATGGTAATAT
>APMI01014802.1_pt1 | contig 18068 bp, 16 predicted proteins | sample 667938 | NCBI WGS metagenome assembly APMI01 (sample SAMN01084076, study PRJNA167559) | wastewater metagenome | biome: Wastewater | place: Denmark: Ejby Moelle, Odense | collected 2011-11-28 | reverse complement strand
GGCGAACACGCGCTGATTCGCCACCTGGCCGAACAGCGCCGCGAGGAGGGCGGTGGCGACGCTCGCCAGGTGCGCCTCGAAAGCGATGCCAACCTGGTCCAGGTGGTCACCATCCACAAGTCCAAGGGCCTTGAATATGCGCTGGTCTTCTTGCCCTTCGCCTGCGCCTTCCGGGCCGCCAAGGCCGACGACCGGCCGCTCAAGTGGCACGACGCGCACGGCCATCTGCACATCGCCCTCAGCGACGATGGCAGCCTGATCAAGCGCGTGGACCAGGAGCGTCTGGGCGAAGACCTGCGCAAGCTCTACGTGGCCCTGACCCGCGCCCGCTACGCCACCTGGATTGGTGCAGCCCCCGTTGCCGAACTCGAGCGCAGCGCCTTCGGCTATCTGCTCGGCGAAAGCCTTACGGCCGGCCTCAAGAATCTGATGTCCGGTGGCGCATCGGTGGCCGTCATCGACTCGCCCGTGGCGAGCAGTGCAATTTACACAGCGCATGACCAGGCCGATGTCGAAGGGCCTGCCCGCCGGCCCCTTCGTACGGTGCGCGAAAATTGGTGGATCGCCAGCTACTCGGCCCTGCACACCGCTGTGGCGGCCAGCGCTGAAACTCCGGCCGAAGATGTCTTCCGCGAAGCGGCGGGGGCCGACAGCGAGCCCGTCATTATCCCGACTGCACCGGCATCGGCTGAGCCCTCGGTGGGCCTCCTGCATGGTTTTCCACGCGGCGCGGCGGTGGGCACCTTTCTCCACGAAATCCTCGAATGGATAGGCGTTCAGGGCTTCGGACGCATGGCTCAGGCACCGGCCCTGCTGCGCGATGCGGTCGCCCGACGCTGCGCAGTGCGCGGCTGGGAGAACTGGATCGAGCCGCTGTGCGAATGGCTGCAGGATTTTCTGCGATTGCCGCTAGACGGCACAGGAGGCAGCCCCTTCACCCTGGCTGAAGTGAGCACCTGGGTGGCCGAAATGGAGTTCTGGGTGGCCGTTCATCAGCTCGAACTCCCGCGTCTCGATGCGCTTGTGCGCGCCCACACACAGGGCGGTGCCGAGCGGCCGCCGCTGCAGCCGGGGCAGCTCAACGGCATGCTCAAGGGCTTCATTGACCTGGTCGTCGAGCACGACGGGCGCTACTACGTGATCGACTACAAATCCAACTGGCTCGGCCCCGACGATGGGGCCTACACGGCGGCGGCCATGCGTGCGGAAATCCTCGCCAAGCGCTACGAGCTGCAGTATGTGCTCTACCTGCTGGCCTTGCACCGCCTGCTCAAGCTGCGCCTGCCCGACTACGACTACGACAGCCATATGGGCGGCGCGCTGTATCTCTTTTTGCGTGGCAGCCAGTCGCCCGGTCGCGGCCTGCACGCTGAACGTCCACCGCGCGAGCTGATCGAGTCGCTGGATCGCCTGTTTGCCCGCAGCACCACCCCGGAGGCTGCATGAAGCCCGCTTTTGTTGTTGATGGCAGCGCCATGCTGGCACTGGTGAACCGCTGGGCGCAGTGCGGCTGGTTGCGTACCCTCGATGCCGCACTGGCGGCTTTTCTGGCCCGCGAGGTGCAGGATGCATCGCCGCTGCTGATCCTTGCGGCCGCCTTGGCCAGCCACCAGCTCGGGCGAGGCCACGCCTGCCTCGATCTTTCACAAACCCTGCGTGACCCGGGCTTTGCCTTGTCCTTGCCGCCCGAAGGTGGCGAGGACAGTGCCCCCGGCGAGCCGCTGCCGCTGCCGGCGGCGGTGCTCGAGGGCGTCACCCTGGCCGACTGGCTGGCCGCCCTGGCGTATCCACAACTGGTGGGTGAGGGGGCCGGGGAGACACCACTGGTGCGCGTCGGCAATCGTCTATACCTGCGTCGCTACTGGCAGTATGAACAATCCGTGCGGGCCGGCATCGACGCACGCCTGGCCCCACCGCTGAGCCTGCCCGGCGACGCCCTGCGCGATGTGCTGGCGGTGCTCTTTCCACCGCACGTCGGCGGTCCCGCACCGGACTGGCAGAAGCTGGCCTGTGCGCTGGCCGCGCGCAGTGCCTTCGCCATCGTTACCGGCGGCCCCGGCACGGGCAAGACAACCACCGTGGTACGCCTGCTCGCCGTGCTGCAGGCTTTGGCGCTGGCCGATACGCCCGCCCGTCCGCTGCGCATCCGCCTGGCCGCGCCCACCGGCAAGGCCGCGGCCCGCCTCAACGAGTCCATCGCCGGGGCTGTCGCCAAGCTCAAGCTGACCGGCCTGCCGGATGCCGAGACACTGCGTGCCCACATCCCCGTCGACGTGACGACGCTGCACCGCTTGCTCGGCAGCCGCCCGGACACCCGTCATTTCCGTCACCACGCCGGCAACCCTTTGCCGCTCGACGTGCTGGTGGTGGATGAGGGCTCGATGGTTGATCTGGAGATGATGGCGGCTGTGCTCGCTGCGCTGCCGGCCAGGGCACGCCTGGTGCTGCTTGGCGACAAGGACCAATTGGCATCGGTGGAGGCGGGCGCCGTCCTTGGCCAGTTGTGCATGCGCGCCGGCATGGGGCATTACACGCCCGAGACCGTTGCCTGGCTGACGCAAACATGCACCGAGCAGGTCGGCTCCGAACTCATCGACCCGGATGGCCAGGCCCTCGACCAGGCGGTGGTGATGCTGCGCCACAGCTACCGTTTCAGTGGCGACAGTGGCATCGGCCAGCTGGCGGCAGCCGTTAACGCCGGTAGCGTCGAGGATGTCCGGCGGGCGCTGGATCACGGCCATGCCGACCTTGCCCGGGTGGCTCTGGCTGGCGAAGACGAGAGCGCCTTGCGTCGGCTCGTCATTGATGGCAGCCAAAAGGCTCACCGCGACACTGGCCAGGACGGCAGCGCGCCCGTCGGCTATCGCCACTACCTGGAAACCGTAACGGGCAAACGGCCGCCTGCCGGGACGGGTCAGTCCCGGATCGACGAGTGGGCGCACCAGGTACTGGCTGCCCACGGCCAGTTCCAGCTGCTTTGCGCACTGCGCCGTGGCCAGTGGGGTGTGGAAGGGCTCAACCGGCGGATCGCCGGCTGGCTGCGCGAAACCGGCCTGATTTCCGCTGCCGACGGTTGGTACCCCGGCCGCCCGGTGCTCGTTACCCGCAACGACTACAGTCTGGGGCTGATGAACGGTGATATTGGGATCACCCTCGAACTGCCTGCCGCAGCGGGAACAGGCCCACTTCGGGTGGCCTTTGCAGCGGGGGACGGCAGCAACGGCATCAAATGGGTTCAGCCGAGCCGTCTGCAAGCAGTGGAAACCGTTTATGCGCTGACGGTGCATAAGTCGCAGGGCTCGGAATTCACCCATGCGGCGCTGGTTTTGCCGGAGCGGATCAACCCGATTCTGACCCGGGAGCTGGTATATACCGGCATCACCCGTGCCAAGCGCTGGTTGAGCCTGGTGGAGGGGGGCGGCGCATCGGTACTGGAGCAATCCGTTCAACGACGCGTGCTGCGCCAGAGCGGGCTGATGGATTGAACGACAGGTAAAAAAATATGGTGATGAGCATCCTCGCCGTGCTGGTGGTAATACCTACCGGATGGGCCATGAGCGTCAAACTGGCGGGCAGCGGGCAGGTGGGTTTTGCGCGCCACGCCAGGGCCGTCGCGTTTGCCCTGTTCCAGCTGGCAGTAATGCTTGGGCTGGCCGTGCTCGACGCTTGGTGGGGAACGCTGCTCTACGTCTTCCTGATGCTGGCGACCGGCCACATGGTGCTGGAGGCTGCAGCGCAACGCTATCCGGCAAGCCGGCTCGGTGGCTGGTGGGCACAGCAAAAGGCGACGTCGGCGTCGCAGCGCAAATGATCGGGTCTCAGTTGCCCTCAAGCTTTCTGGATTTGGTTCGCTAATTGATCGTTGCATCCACCTTCATGGGCAAGAACGATGACAAGCAGCGCACGTTTTCAAAAGCTCCGGGCTTTGCTCGTGGAACCTTCCACCGTACAGGCGAGAATCATCCGGACCGAGTGCGACGAAATCGGTCTGACCGAGGTGACAGTGGTCGGCACTCTGGCCGATGCCCTCGCGGCCATGCATTCCAGCCGGCCGGACGTCACGCTGTCGGCGCTCTATCTGCCCGACGGCACCGGCACCGAGCTGGTCGAGGCGATGCGCTCTGCCCCCCGGCTGGAGGATCTGCCCTTCGTCCTGATCTCCAGCGAGACGCGTCCCCAGGCGCTTGATCCAGTCCGGCAGTCCGGCGCCTGCGGCATTCTTCCCAAGCCCTTCACGGCAGCCCAACTGGCCACGGCATTGAGCCGCACGCTGGATCTGCTGGGCACCAGCCATGCGCTGGAAAACGACTTCGACCTCGAGTCGGTGCGGGTGCTGCTGGTGGATGACAGCCCCAACGCGCGGCGCTTCATCCGCCGGACACTGGGCAATCTGGGCCTGCAGCACTTCATCGAAGCGTCCAACGGTAAGGAGGCCGTCGAATTACTGGAGGACACCATGGTCGACCTCATCGTAACCGACTACAACATGCCGGAGATGGACGGCCGTGAGTTTGTCGAATACGTGCGCACCCGCAGCTGGCAGCAGTCGGTGCCCATCCTGATGGTGACCAGCGAAGCCGATGAAGGCCGGCTGGCCGCCGTGGAGGAGGCCGGTGTGTCGGGCATCTGCGACAAGCCCTTCGAGCCCACCGTCTTGCAGCAGGTGCTGGCCGGCATTTTGCGACGGGCTGACTGAAGCTCAGGCCTTCACGGCATCCAGCAGGGTCTTCACGGCGGCAACCCGTTCTTTCAGCTCCGGCGTGGCGATCTTCCGGATCAGCTTGTCGGGGCCGGACATGCGGGTGCTCTTGTCCTTCTGGATCAGCATGATGACTTTCACGGGGTCGATGGCCGCGTCCTTGCCGAACTGCACCGTGATCTGGCTTTCGGAGGCATCGAGCTTCTGGACGCCGTAAGGCTTGACCAGCATGCGCAGGCGGTGGGTTTCGAGCAGGGTGCGGGCCTGCCCCGGCATCTCGCCAAAGCGGTCGATGAGCTCTTCCTGCAAGGCCAGCAGATCGTCGTCAGCCTCGCAGTTGGCCAGACGCTTGTAGAGCGTGAGACGCTCCTGCACGTCGCTGCAGTAATCGCTGGGCAATAGCGCGGGGGCGTGCAGGTTGATCTCCGAAACCACATCCAGCGGCTGGCTGAGGTCGGGTTCCTTGCCCTGTTGCAGATCGCGCACGGCGCGCTTGAGCATCTCGGTATAAAGGCTCACACCGACCTGCTGGATCTCGCCAGACTGGCTGTCGCCAAGCACTTCGCCGGCGCCGCGAATCTCCAGATCCTGCATCGCCAGGTAAAAGCCCGAACCCAGTTCTTCCATCATGGTGATGGCCTCCAGGCGCTTCTGGGCCTGGGCAGAGGGCTTGGCGTGAGCGTCGGTGAGCAGGTAGGCGTAGGCCTGGTGATGCGAGCGCCCGACACGGCCGCGCAGCTGGTGAAGCTGGGCGAGGCCGAAGCGGTCGGCCCGGTGGATGATGATGGTGTTGGCAGTCGGGATGTTGATGCCCGTTTCGATGATGGTGGTGCACAGCAGCAGGTTGGCCTTTTGCGTGGTGAAGTCGCGCATCACACGCTCCAGCTCCCGCTCCGGCAACTGGCCGTGGCCAACCACGATGCGTGCTTCCGGCAGCAGTTCTTCCAGTGCTTCCTTGGTGTTCTCGATGGTCTCGACTTCGTTGTGGAGAAAGTACACCTGCCCGCCGCGTTTGAATTCGCGGATCACGGCCTCACGGATGATGCCCTTGCTGTGGCGCTGCACGAAGGTCTTGATGGCGAGGCGCTTTTGCGGCGCGGTGGCGATCACCGAAAATTCGCGCAGGCCTTCCAGCGCAAGGCCCAGCGTGCGGGGGATCGGCGTGGCGGTGAGGGTGAGGATGTCCACCTCACTCCTCAAGGCCTTGAGGGCTTCCTTCTGGCGCACGCCAAAACGATGCTCTTCATCGATGATGACCAAGCCAAGGCGTTTGAAGGTGACGTCCTTCTGAAGAAGGCGGTGAGTGCCGATGAGGATGTCCACCTTGCCCTCACCGAGCAGCTTGATGGCTTCGGCCTGTTCCTTGGCGCTTTTAAAGCGTGACAGTTCGGCAACCTTGATCGGCCAGTCGGCGAAGCGGTCGGCGAAAGTCTGGTAATGCTGTTCGGCCAGCAGCGTGGTGGGGCACAGCACAACCACCTGCTTGCCGTCGGACACCGCGATGAAGGCCGCGCGCAGGGCCACCTCGGTCTTGCCGAAGCCCACGTCGCCGCACACGAGGCGGTCCATCGGCCGGCCCGACTTCATGTCGGTCACCACGGCCTCGATGGCGGCCATCTGGTCGGGCGTTTCCTCGAAGCCGAAGCCGTCCGAGAAGGCTTCGAGATCGTGTTGCTTGAAGTCGAAGGCGTGGCCCTTGCGGGCGGCACGGGTGGCGTACAGGGCCAGCAGTTCGGCAGCGGTGTCGCGAACCTGCTGGGCGGCCTTCTTTTTGGCCTTTTCCCACTGGCCGGAGCCGAGTGTGTGCAGATGCACGGCCTCCGGGTCGGCGCCGGCGTAGCGGGTGATCACGTGGAGCTGGGACACCGGCACGTAGAGCTTGTCTTCGTTAGCGTATTCGAGGTGCAGGAATTCCGTATCGCCTTCGCCGAGGTCCATGTGCACCAGACCGATGTAGCGGCCGATGCCGTGGCTGGAGTGCACCACCGGATCGTTGGGCTTGAGCTCCGAAAGATCACGCAGCCAGCCTTCCATGGTCGCCGCCTTGCGGCTGTCGCGGCGCGTGCGGGTACGCGCTGTGGCGGCGTAAAGCTCGGACTCGGTGACGATGGCGAGGCCGGCTTCCGGCAATACGAAGCCGGCCGCCAGCGGCCCGGTACCGAGCGCCAGGCGTGCTTCACTGCTCAGAAATGCATCAAAGTCGGTGTTGGCCGAAGGCTTGAGGGCGTACTCGGCGAAGTACTCGGCGATGGTCTGCTGGCGGCCGGCGGATTCGGCGAGCACCAGTACGCGGCCGGGGAAACTTCCGCAGAAGGCCTTGAAGCGGTGCAGAGGATCTGAGGCTTTGCGCTCGACCGAGATATCCGGCAAAGCCTCGGCCAGGCCGTTCGTGCCGCCTGCGGGCAGAGCCAGGCGGGTGCGCTCCTTCAAGGCAATGAAAAAGGCTTCATCCGACAGGAAGAGCTGCTCGGGCGGGAGGATCGGCCGGGTCTTGTCGCCGCCAAGCAGGTGATGCCGGCTGCGCGCGTCTTTCCAGAAGGCCTCGATGGCGCCGGGCACGTCGCGGTGCAGGAAGATCGGCGCACTCTCCGGCAGGTAGTCAAAGAGGGTTGCCGTTGCGTCGAAGAATAGCGGCAGGTAGTACTCGATGCCGGCCGGGGCGATGCCGTTGGAAACGTCCTTGTAAACCATGCAGCGCGATGGGTCGCCCTCGAAGGTTTCACGGAAACGGCCGCGGAAGCTCGTACGGCCCTTTTCGTCCATCGGAAATTCACGTGCCGGCAGGAGGCGTACTTCCTTCACCGGGAAAACAGTGCGCTGGGTGTCCGGATCGAAGGTCTTGATGCTCTCGATCTCTTCGTCGAAGAGATCAATGCGATAAGGCAGCGCCGCGCCCATCGGGAACAGATCGACCAGTCCGCCGCGCACGCTGTACTCGCCCGGCGACATGACTTGAGTGACGTGGGCGTAGCCGGCCACGGTCATCTGCATACGCAGGCCATCCACATCGAGCTTGGCACCCTGTTTGAGGAAGAACGTGTATCCGGCCAGGAAGGCCGGGGGCGCCAGCCGGTACAGGGCGGTGGACGCCGGCACCAGGGCAATGTCCGCTTCGCCGCGGCTGATGGCGTAAAGCGTCGATAGTCGCTCGGAAATCAGGTCCTGGTGCGGCGAGAAGCTGTCGTAAGGCAGGGTTTCCCAGTCAGGCAGCAGGTGGGTGCGCAGTCCGGGGGCCAGCCAGGCGATCTCGTCCGACAGGCGCTGGGCGTCGAGCGGGTTGGCGGTGATCACCACCAGCATTCGTCCCCCACCGGCCAGCCGGGCAATAGCAAGGGCATCAGCCGAGCCGGCAAGGGCCGGCAGGTCGAGGCGCTGGCCGGGCTTGGCCCTGGCAAAGGCGTCGAGAGTCGGAAGGAGGGCGTTGAAGGGGCTGGAAGCGGTCATGCGGAGACGTGCTGCGGGGGATTCGAGAGGCGGATTATAGGCGCCGGCGCTTAGCCCCGGGCGACCTGGAAGGTTTCGGCGACACGGCAGGTCTCGACGCCGACGGCATTCCAGGTGGATTCAGTGACATGGGTCCAGCCGAGGCTGCTGCGGTGGATGACCGTGGAGCAACGCGTGCCATAGCCAGGTGCGCGGATGAAAGCGCTGGAGAGCATGCGCTCCCAGGCGAGGCTGACGCCTGTCCGCGGCAGGGCAGCATCGGGCGCCGGGCGATCGTCGCGCAGGAGTTCGCGCAGTGGCGTGTCATCCGGTAAGGCCCACAAGGCGCTGGCGAGACGCGATTTGCCTGCCACGACCTTGGGCCAGGGTGTGTCAAGCAGGTGATTAGACAACGCGTAGATGCCGGGCTCCAGCAAGTGGGCGGTGCCGCTTTCGCTTTCGTAAATGCCGAGCGTCTCTCCATCCGAGACGAACAGGTTGAAAGCATTGTAACGCGGGCCTTCCCGCGTCAGGCCCGCCAAGGCTTCCGCTGTGCTCTGGCGGCTACCCAGAAAATCCGCCACCAGGGCGCCCCGTGACGGCGTGCCGCTGCGCTTGCGTTCCGGGTCACGGAAGTTGGTGAGCCCGGCAAAACGGCCGCTCCGACTCAGGCCCAGCCACGTGCCACCGGCTTCGAGGTCGCGACCGGCAAATATTGCAGGGCTGTCTTTCCACCAGCTTGCTTCAACCGCCGGACGGGCGAAGAACTCGTCCCGGTTGGCAGCGACGACCAGCGGGTAATCGGGATGGGCCCGCCAACCAACAAGGATCAGGCACATGCCACGAAACGTTCGGTATGGCGGTGCCCGCCTTCTTCCACGAATCGATTGAAGCCGTGACGTTCAAGCGCTTGTTCGAGTGCTGCATCGAAGGCTTCCACGTCACGCACGTCTTCGTAGATTTCCATCCAGGTCCAAGGGTCGTCGGCCTTGCGCAGAAAGCGTCCGGCGACGCCGGTACTTTGGGCTATTTCGCCCTGAAAGTTATAAAGCGTCCGGGACAGATCGGTTTCCATGCCGATCCGTACCGGGTAGTAGATGTAATAACTGGACAGTGACAAGGTGAAGGCTCAGGACAGGGCGTAGGGCAGGGGCAGGAACTGCACACCGGGACCGGTGGGCGAACCCAGGTGGACTTCGGTGGATTCCGCACTGGATGTCTGCAGCACGACCAGCGCATCGAAACCGCTGAGCGGCGCCGGCGCGGCGACAACCACCTTGCCTGCGGATTGCTCGCCGAACTCGGGCGAATACACATCGGTGCCGGGGTTTGGCTGCGTATCGGCATCAAGATGCACGCGGAACATGCGCTTCTTGAGCTTGCCCAGGTAATGCGTGCGGGCGACGATTTCCTGACCCGGGTAGCAACCCTTGTTGAAACTGACACCGCCGATCAGATCGAAATTGAGCATCTGGGCGACGAACTCTTCCTGGATGGGCTGTGTGACGGTGGGCAGGCCTTCGGAAATATCCAGCCAGCGCCAGGCTGCGGTGCCAGCCGGAGCAGCGCCGGAGGCAACGAACTTGTCCCACAGGATCAAGGCCTCCGACAAGGGCGCCGATACGATGAAGCGCGCACCGTCGAGGCGAACAACCGTGGCGAGGCCGGAGGCCGTAGCCCGCGGCGCACCGGGAATATGCAGGCCGGCCGCTTCCAGCGCTGCGCCGGCCTGCGGGCCGGCGAGGCCGATCAGCACGCTGTCGGCGCTATCGTCCATCAGGCGCACCTTGGAGCGCAGGATGTACATGGAGAGCTTCTTGAGCATTGCCGCGTGGATGTCTGCCGACAGCGCCAGCAGATAATCGCCGCCTTCCCGCCACAGCAGGATGTTGGCCAGCATGCGGCCCTTGGGGCTGTTGAAGCTCGTAAATTGGGCCTCGTTGGGACCGAGCTTCTTTACGTCATTCGAGAAGAGGTTGTGGAGCAGCAGGCTGGCATCCTCGCCAGTGCCACGAATGGCGCCGAGATGCTGCAGCGGCACCACCACGGTACCTTGGGCGGCGAGGGCAACATCGTGCCGCTCATCGTCATTGAACTTGACGGAATAGTCCGAAAACTGTGCGCCGTTAGCGCCGAGATGGGATTGCCAAGTTGCGTTCATCTGTCTTGTCCTGTCGCAAAAACGAGTCTCAAAGCGGTTTGCGCTATTATAGGGGCGTCGCCGCGCGGGGGTTGCCAAGCGCACCAGAAGCAATAATCAAGCCCTCGTAATTTGCTGGTCTATACAGCTCCCTTCACTCCATTCGTTCGCTCCCGACGCATCAAGTTCCCTGATGAAGCGCTTGTTTTTTCGTCTGTTTTTTGCCGCGCTCATCGGCATTGCCTGTATTGCCGGATTTTTGGCGTGGTTCGCACACACGCCTGTCGGTTTGCGCCAAAGCCCGCTCGACGTGACCATCGAACCCGGCTCGTCGATGAAGCAAGTGGCGCGTCAGCTTGTGGAAGCCGGCGTTGATGTGGAGCCTTCTTTATTGGTTCTTGTTTCCAGAGTGACCCGTCAGGCCAACGGAATCAAGGCCGGCAGCTATGAGTTCGAGACAGGCATCACACCGCGGATGCTGCTCGACAAACTCACCCGTGGTGACGTGACCCAGGCCGATCTGGCCTTGATCGAGGGCTGGAATTTTCGCCAGTTCCGCGCTGCGCTCGACCGCCACCCGGACCTCCGCCATGACAGCTCCGGCCTGACTGACGCCGAGATACTCGAACGCATCGGCGCTGCGGCCCACAATCCGGAAGGCATGTTTTTCCCCGACACCTATCTGTTTGCCCGTCAAACAAGCGATCTGGACGTCCTCCGGCGAGCCTACCGCAACCAGCAGAGAATATTGCTGCGCGAATGGACGCGGCGTGCCCAGGGTCTGCCCTACAAGGATCCTTACCAGGCGCTGATAATGGCCTCCATCATCGAGAAGGAGACCGGTCAGGCTGCCGACCGCCCGATGGTCGCTTCTGTCTTCATCAATCGCCTGCGCGCCGGAATGCTGCTGCAAACCGATCCCACCGTTATCTACGGGCTGGGCACAAATTTTGACGGCAACCTGCGCAAACGCCACCTGCAAGCCGATACGCCCTATAACACCTACACCCGGCCCGGCCTGCCACCGACGCCCATTGCCATGCCCGGCGTACCGGCCCTGCGTGCGGCGCTCAACCCGCCGGCCAGCAATTACCTGTATTTTGTCGCTCGCGGTGATGGCTCCAGCGCCTTCTCCCGCAACCTGGAAGAACACAACCGGGCAGTCGCCCGGTACATCCGGAAAAGTACCCCGTGAAATCCCGCTTCATTACCTTCGAAGGCATTGACGGTGCCGGCAAGAGCAGCCAGATAGCGGCTGCAGTCACGCTCATCGAATCCCGTGGCATCCCTGTCGTGCAAACACGCGAACCGGGTGGCACGCCCCTCGGCGAAAAACTGCGCGAACTTCTGCTTCATGAGCCCATGCATCTCGAAACCGAAGCCATGCTGATGTTCGCCGCCCGTCGCGAGCATCTGGCCGCGCTGATCGAGCCGTCCCTGGTCGCCGGGATTTGGGTGGTTTCCGACCGCTTTACCGACGCCACCTACGCTTATCAGGTTGGAGGGCGCGGGCTGGATGAAGAACGTTTTGCTGCGCTGGAACGCTGGGTTCACCCTCACCTGCAGCCCGATTTGACCCTGATCTTCGATCTCGACCCAGTCATCGCCGCCCGTCGCCTCGCCGGCGCCGGCAATGCCCCCGACCGTTTTGAGCGCGAACAGGCGGATTTCTTCGAGCGGGTGCGCAACGCCTACCTGCGCCGGGCGGCGGCCGATCCGTGCCGGATCAAGGTCATCGACGCCAGCCAGACCCCCGAAGAGATTCGGAAAGAACTTGAAGAGATACTGCTTGAGAGTTGTTTTCAATGATTTTCGAGTGGCATGACGGACTCTGGCAACGTGTTCTCGAGAGCGCCGAGCGAATGCCTCACGCACTGCTCTTTTCCGGCCCGGCCGGTGGTGGCAAGCGCATCTTTGCCGAAGCCCTGGCCGCCCGCATCCTGTGCCTGCAGCCTGGTCCCGATGGTCATGCCTGCGGCGTTTGCGAAGATTGCCAGTGGCGTCTGGCGGGCAATCACCCGGACCTGCTGCGCATCGTGCCTGAAGCCGACCAGGAAGAACGGGCCGACGCGCCAGCCGAAAAAGGCGAAGGCGGCAAGGCAGCCAGCCGGCAGATCGTCATCGACCAGATCCGCGTATTGCAGCAAGCCCTGACCACAGGTGGTCACCGGGGCAGCCGACGCGTGGCCATCGTCGACCCTGCCGAGGCGATGAACCCGTTTACCGCCAACGCGCTGCTCAAGCTGCTTGAGGAACCCACCACCAATGTCCAGTTTCTGCTGATTTCTTCCGCTCCCAAACGCCTTCTGCCAACGATTCGCAGTCGCTGCCAGACCTGGGCGTTTCCGCGTCCGCCGGCAGAAGCCGCAGCTCGCTGGCTGGCCGGACGCAAGGTACCGGACGGGGCTTCGTTACTGGCTTTTTCGGGCGGCATGCCCCTCGCCGCTGCTGAACTGGCTGAAGGCGGCGGCGCAGCGGCACGTCGGCGCTTTGTGAATGACATCGCCGGTTTGCCTGCCAAAACGCCGCTGCGGCTGGCCGGAGAATGGGAAAGCTGGTTGAAGAGCAAGGACTCACTGGCCGCTGGCTTTGACATGCCGACCCTGGTGAGCTGGATGCAGCGCTGGGTGACGGATCTGGTCAGCCTGCGTCTGGGCGGACCGGTACGCTTCTTCCCCGACCGCCATGACGTCCTGACCAGCCTGGCCAGCCGGCTGTCCGTGGATTCCGCGCTCGGCTGCTACAATGAAATCACCCAGTCGCGGCGGGTTGCCCAGCACCCGCTCAATGCCCGACTCTTTCTTGAAGACATGCTTTTGCGGTACGCCCGGAACCTCCAGGCCGCCGCGCCGGCGGTGCACAAATGAACGAACCAATCAGACGGACTACCCAGGCGCGGCCCAGCGTACTGTCCCTGAACATCAGTTCCAAGTCGGCCCTTTACGCGGCCTACATGCCCTTCATCAAAAACGGCGGGATCTTCGTGCCGACCGCCCGGGAATACAAACAGGGTGACGAGATCTTCATGCTGCTGCAGATCATGGACGACACCACCAAGCACCCTGTAGCCGGAAACGTCGTGTGGATTACACCTCCCGGCGCCCAGGGGAACAAAACGCAGGGAATCGGTGTGCAGTTCAGTGGAGACGATGCCGGACTCGTTCTCCGTAACCGGATCGAGCAAATCCTCGCCGGCCACCTGGGCTCATCGCGCCCAACCCACACAATCTGAGCGCCACACTGCATGCTTGTTGATTCCCACTGCCATCTCGACTTTCCCGAGCTAATCGCAAACGAAGCCGACGTACTGGCCCGCATGGCCGAAAACGGTGTTACGCACGCCCTGTGCGTCAGTGTGAAGCTGGAAACCCTGCCCGCCGTGATCGGCCTGGCCGAACGTCATGCGAACCTGTTTGCGTCCGTTGGCGTGCATCCGGACAACGCCGATTGCGACGAACCGGACGAAGCTCGCCTGCTTGAACTGGCAGACCATCCAAAGGTGGTGGCCATTGGTGAAACCGGGCTGGACTACTACTGGCACAAGGATGCGCCCGAGTGGCAACGCGAGCGCTTTCGTATCCATATCCGCGCCGCCCGACGCTGCGCCAAGCCGCTGATCATCCATACCCGCAGTTCTGCCGATGACACCATCCGCCTGATGCAGGAGGAGGGTGCCGGTGAGCCCGGCGGCGTGATGCACTGCTTCACCGAAACGCGCGAAGTGGCAGAGCAAGCCCTCGATCTGGGCTTCTATATTTCCTTCTCCGGCATCGTCAGTTTCAAGAACGCCGAAGCCCTCCGCGACGTCGCCCGCTTTGTACCGGCCGACCGCTTGCTGGTGGAAACCGACTCCCCCTACCTGGCGCCGATGCCCTATCGCGGCAAGACCAATCAACCTGCTTATGCGCGGAATGTGGCTGAAGCAGTGGCGGCAGCCCGAGGCGAATCCCTGGCCGCTATCGCAGACGTCACTACGCGCAACTTCTTCAGCCTTTTCAAGGACGCCAAACCGTCATGAAACCAGTCACCCGATCTTTTTCCCTTCGGCTTCGTACCGCGGCGGTGCTCTTGAGCCTGCAGCTTTCCCTGCCGGTGGCTGCGGCCTCCCTTGATGACCTTCTCAACGCGGCCAAGCTTGGCGACGCTGGCGAAGTAGCCCAACTGGTCGCTCGGGGAATGGATGCAAACTCAACCGATCAGTCCGGCAACACCCTGCTGATCCTCGCCGCACGGGAGGAGCAGCCCAAGGTGGTTGCCGAGTTGATCAAACAGCGAGGCATCAAGCTGGATGCACGGAATGCTGCAGGTGACAGCGCTTTGATGCTGGCCAGCCTTCGCGGCTACACCAACATCGTCGATCAGCTTCTGGCTGCCGGCGCGCCTTTTGATCACACGGGCTGGAATCCGTTGCTGTATGCCGCTTTCGAGGGTCACAAGGCCATTATTGAAAAACTGCTGGCCAAGGGTGCCAACCCGAACGCTCTGGCACCCAACCGCACAACTGCACTAATGTTCGCTGCCCGCAACGGTCACGAGGACGTCGTCACCCTGCTGCTGAAGGCAGGTGCCGACCTCGACTGGAAGAACGACCAGAACGAAACGGCCGACACCTGGGCTGCCAAAAACCGCAATACGAACATCGCCGAGCTGATTCAGACCGAGCGCAAAACCCGTGCGGCCCGCGGCAAGTAGCTGCGGATCGCGGTCAATTAGTAATAGTGCCGTCCGTGACCCGGACGCCAGGGGAGGGACGGCGCTACCCTGCGCAGCAAAGCCGCACCGAGAAGCACCAGCAGAACGGGAGCCAGAACCTGTTCGTTTTGGCCTCCGGCGAGCAAAACACCAACAACCAGGCCGCTTGCCAGCAAAATCCGGCAGATAAGGATTTCCATCATCGACTCCTTCGTAAAGGGATTGACGCCCCGCAGGGCTCAAGACTGAACGCGTCGTGATTCAGGCTCCCAGGCGGGAGCTGTTGTTGCGCGCTCGATAACTGTAATTATATACAGCAATGCGCTGTATGCAAGCCCACTGCTACAGCGTGCGCGCACCGTTCTGCGCGATACACTCTCGAGCATGGATACGACGCACGCCACGACCACCCTCATCCCGATCCGCCCACTCGACGAGGTGAGCATTCCACCCGAGCTCGATGGCCGCCACGGAGACAACCGGGCCGATCCGGCCCGTCTGCAGATCACTGCCAACTGCGACGCTGACGCAATCCGCTGCTTCCTGGTCGAATACGACCGATCGCCGGGCACCTACCGGATTTATCAGCGCGAATGCGAGCGTTTGCTGCTTTGGTCACTGATCGATTGCGGCAAGCCCTTGTCCAGCCTTAACCGGCAGGACTTCGAGGGCTATCTCAATTTTCTCGCTGATCCCCAGCCTTCAGGCTTGTGGTGCGGACCCAAGGCGGAGCGTGTCTCCGGGCGCTGGCGCCCCTTCGTTGGCCCCCTCAGCGAGAGCGCCGTGCTGACTGCTATGGCAGCCATCAACTCCCTGATGCGCTACCTCGTCGATGCGGGTTACCTGCTCGGCAACCCGCTTGGCCTGATTCGCCAGCGCCGCCGCAAGATGTCCTCCGAGGCCACCGGCCCGCTGCGCGCAGTAGCAAGCACCGAAGAGGTTGAAAAGATCGAGCGCTTCCTCGATCAGCAGATGTGGCAGGCCGTGACCACCGCAATTGAAGCCATGCCGCGGGATGCCGAGCGCGGTCGTGACGAATACGAACGGGCTCGTTTCCTCGCCGCCACGCTATACATGCTCGCTCCCCGTGCCGGTGAATTGGAGAGCCACCGCATGAACAGCTTCCGCGAGGAGCGAGGCCTGTGGTGGTGGCATGTCGTGGGGAAGGGCGGCAAGAAGGCCAAGGTGCCGGTGGCCGAGGACATGCTCCAGGCCCTTATCAGGTATCGGAAATATCTTGGCCTGACAGCCATTCCGCGGCGTGACGACACCACACCGATTCTTGTTTCGGTGAAGGATGGAAGCCCCATCACCGCACGCCGCCTCAACCAGATTTTGAAGAAGATCTTCAACGCCGCCGCTGATCTTTTGCCGGATGAGCTTGAGTACAAGAAAGAAAAGTTGCGTGCCGCGTCGGCCCACTGGGGCCGTCACACCGGTATCACGGCCAAGCTCGACAGCGGAATCGATGAGCGCTTCGTTCAGAAGGACGCCCGGCACTCGGATGCACGCACCACCCAACGCTACATTCACGAAGAGGAGGAGCGCTGGCACGACGAGGCCCAGAAACAGCGCTTGCCGTGGGCCGGGGAAAAGTAAGTGTCGCCCGAATCGGGTAGCACGCCTTTGAAAACGTTATGAACGTAACGTTTTACGGGCGTACACGTATGCTATCTTTATCCAGGACAGTTTTTCACTCTATGCCTGAATGAAGGGGGCCGTTTCATGGCACGTAGCAGCAGCGTCAACTTCGAGTCGGTTGAACAGATCTGCTTCCAGTTACTCTCCCAGGGAGAGAACCCGTCTTTCAATCTGGTCTATGCCGAACTTGGCAACAAGGGCTCCAGCGAAATCGTCCAGCGTTACATCGACCAGTGGCGACGGGAAACCGGTGCTGCCTTCTTTCGCCAACGCAGCATCCCGGGCATGCCCGACGAGCTCGTACCGTCCGCCGATGCATTTATGGCCCGGATCTGGTCCCTGGCCTTGCAGCACGCGGACCAGGTGTTCGCCACGCAGCGCGAGGAACTGCAACAGGAGCGGGAAAGCGTCCGCGCCCAACTGCAGGTCGCCAATGACCGCATCCAGCAGTTGAATGCAGAAACAGCGCAGGCGAAGGAGCAAGTCGATTCACTCCGCCAAGATGTCTTGACTCACCAAAATACAATCACCGATTTGCGTAGCCAGGCCTTGGAAATGCAGCGCCAACGCGAAGCCCTGGAAGGGCGGATCAAGCAACAGGAGGAAGCTGCAGAAGTCCGCGAACAGAAATTCGCCGCGGAATCCGAGCGCCTGACCCGCCTGCTGCAGAATGATCGGGATCGCTACTCTGCTTCCTTGAAAGAAGAGCAGGATCGCAGCGCAGTGGATCGCGAGCTCCTGATGCGTCAAATCGACCAGGCGCGTCAGGAAAAGCTCGCTGAAATCACCAGCATGCGCCAGCAGATCGCCAACCGCGAGGAGCGGGAAACCAGGCAGCGGGAACAAACCGAGGAAGCCAAGGCGGCTCTGCGTGAGGCGGTTTCACGCACCCGGCAGAGCGAGACCTCACTGGCAGCCGCAGAAGGCCGTATTGAACGATTGCAGGCGCAGCTCAAGGTGGCCAGCGAAGCGGCTCATGGCAAGGAGTCTGCCGTGGCCGCTGCGGAAGCGCGCGCGCGCGCAGTTGAGGACGTGCGCCTGGCCGAAACCGCACGAGCTCAGCGGGCCGAAGCACTTCTGGCCGAAGCACTGGTCGAAATCGGCATGCTGAAAAAGCAGGGCAACTGAACGAAGGGCAGGGTACCTCAGTCTGCAGGTACCCTGCCCTGAGATTGCTGCCGCGGCAGCAATGGCCACTGCACCAGTGCCGGTCATTGCCTGATGCAGCTGGCCCATCGAAAAAACCCGAACCAGTAGCTGTATGTCCGCGGACATTACTTGCGCGCGATCGTCTGCACGCCTGCAACGAGCGTCAGCTTGGGTGGGTGCGGCCGGTTTTGCGTCGCTTCTGCGGTCGTATGACCAGTCCCATTGCTTCGGCGACACCAGCGCGGATTGCCTCAGCGCGGGCGAGCAAGTCCGGGTCATTGTTGATCTGACCGGGAGTTCAGCTCCTCTCAAGCCCAGATGCGA
>APMI01006047.1_pt1 | contig 18068 bp, 19 predicted proteins | sample 667938 | NCBI WGS metagenome assembly APMI01 (sample SAMN01084076, study PRJNA167559) | wastewater metagenome | biome: Wastewater | place: Denmark: Ejby Moelle, Odense | collected 2011-11-28 | reverse complement strand
CCGACAGGTCCGACCAGCCGCTTTCCCGCCGCGTGGCACCCGCCTCATCGGTGCGCAATCGCATCCGGCCGTCGGTCTCGAAGCGCAGCTCCCAGCGGTCCGCGATGCCGATGCGCAACAGTGTCGGCGTGCTGGCCAGGCGCGTCCTCACGGGGCCGCGGCGGTCGCGTTCCCAGGCTATGTTGGTTTCAAGCTGGACGCTGCCCTTGCCGACCACGTTGCTGGATTCGACGAAGTCCGGCCGGTCGGTCGCGATGGCCTCATCGTCGGCCCTGGCCTGGCCCGAGATCAGGCCCAGCGCCAGCAGGCCGTGCAGCAGCGCGAAACAGGACTTCACGGCAGCCTCCCATCGTCTGGATGTGGTGGGGCGACTCTAGCGGAGGCGCTGCGGCTTGCGCGCGTTTCGTGTCAGGGCTTGCGATATCGTGCCAACCATGACCGATTTGAGCTTTTTCTGGCACGACTACGAAACCTTCGGCCGCGTGCCGCGCCGCGACCGTCCGGCCCAGTTTGCCGGCCTGCGCACCGATGCCGAGCTCAACGAGATTGGCGAGCCGCTGATGCTGTACTGCCAGCCGGCGCCCGACTACCTGCCGGACCCCGAGTCCTGCCTGCTCACGGGCATCCTGCCGCAGCACTGCCTGGAGCGAGGCGTGCCCGAGCACGAATTCGCTGCGGCCATCGAGACCGTGCTGGCGCTGCCGGGCACGGTCGGCGTGGGCTACAACTCCATCCGCTTCGATGACGAGGTGACCCGCCATCTGTTCTGGCGCAATCTCATCGACCCCTATGCCCGCGAGTGGCAGAACGGCTGCGGCCGCTGGGACCTGCTGGACGTGGTGCGCTGCGCCTACGCGCTGCGCCCCGACGGCCTGGCGTGGCCCAAGCACGAAGACGGGCGGCCGAGCTTCAAGCTGGAGCACCTGACCGTGGCCAACGGCGTGGCCCACGAGGCCGCGCATGATGCGCTGTCCGATGTGCGCGCCACCGTGGCGCTGGCACGCAAGCTGCGCCAGGCCCAGCCCAAGCTGTGGGATTTCTGCGTCAAGCTGCGCAGCAAGCAGGCCGTGTGGGACGAGATCGGCGTGGGCAAGCCCTTCCTGCACGTCTCCGGCATGTACGGCCCCGAGCGCGGCTGCATCGCGATGGTCTGGCCGCTGGCGCCGCACCCGACGAACAAGAACGAGCTGATCGTCTGGGACTGCGCGGCCTCGCCCGAGGAGCTGCTGACGCTGAATGCCGCCGCCATCCGCGAGCGCATGTTCACCAAGCAGGACGAGCTGCCCGAGGGCGTCACGCGGCTGCCGATCAAGACCATCCACGTCAACAAGAGCCCCATCGTCATCGGCAACCTGAAGACGCTCAGCCCCGCGATGGCCCAGCGCTGGGGCCATGATGTCGAGGCCCAGCTCGCCAACGCCGAGCTGCTGGCCGGCAAGGGCCGGCTGCTGGACGGCCTGTGGGCCGACGTTTTCCAGCGCGAGCCCTTTGCGGCGGCGGACGTGGACGAGGATTTGTACGGCGGCTTCATCGGCAACGAGGACCGCCGCGTGCTGAACCGCGTGCGTGCCACGCCGCCCGAGCAGCTCGCCGAGCGCGCCGCCCAGGGCAAGCTGGCCTTCCAGGATGGGCGGCTGGACGAACTGGTGTTCCGCTGGCGGGGGCGCAGCGGCGCGCGCCTGCACGAAGGCGAGGGCGGTGCGCTGACGCTGGCCGCGTTCATGGAGCGCATCGACCAACTGGGCGAGGCGGCGGATGAGCGCGGCGAGGAGATCCTGTCGGCGCTGTACGACTACGCCGAGCAGATTGCGCCCTGAAGCCAACCCGTGATCGGCTGCATGGCCGAAAGCTGGCAGTCCTGCGATAGTCGGGACTGGAGATCGATCCGGAGACACCCATGAGCAGCGCCGCCCCAGCCCGCAACGAGGACACCACCGCCGCCCGCCTTCGCGCTCTGCTGGTGCGCGCGCCGACGGCCGTCGCCTTCGTGCGAGGCCAGTGCTTCGAGGTCGTCAGCGACGAGTTCAACCACCTCTTCGGCTTCGGCGACGATGGCGACCTGAGCGGCCAGGACACGCGCAGGGTGCACACCACCGACCTGGCCCATGCCGCCTTGAACGAGCGCGCCACGGCGGCCTTTGCCGCGGGCCGGCCGCTGGATGAGGAGGTCGAGTACGTCAAACGCGATGGCCACCGCTTCTGGGGGCGGCTGCAGGCCACGCCGCTGAGCTGGTATCACCCGGCCGAGGAGGCGCTGTGGATCGTGGAGGACGTGACGGCCGCCCGGGCGCAGCGGCTGCAGCCGACCTGGACCGCCAAGCACGACACGGTGACGGAGCTGGCCAACCGGCGCGAGTTCGAGCGGCGTCTGGCCGAGCACGTCGGCAGCCGCCGCAGCGAGCCGGTGTCGGTGCTGTGGCTGGACGTCGACAAGTTCGGCGATGTCCTCCGGGACATGGGCACCGAGGTGGGCGACCATTTCCTGTACGGCCTGGGCCAGATGCTGATCGGCAAGGTGCGCGCCTCCGATCTCGTGGCCCGGCTGGAGGATGACCATTTCGCCATCCTGCTGCCCGACTGCGATCAGCACTACGCGCAGATCATTGCCGAGAAGGTGCGCTCCGCCGTGGCCGGCTACCGGCTGCGCTGGGGCATGCACCGCACGCGGGTGAAGGCGTCGCTGGGCGTGGTGCAGATCCAGCCCACGCTGGCGACCGTGGATGCCGTGCTGGGGGCCGGCGCACTGGCCTGCACCGAAGCCAAGGCGGCCGGCGGTGACAGCGTGCGGGTTTTCGTCTCCTCCGGGGGCTACGAGGAGTTGGCGGGCTGATTTCACGGTCCGCGCCGTTGTGATCGGCGCAAATGCGGGTTTTTTCGGCGGATGTTCTAAAGTTCGGCTCAGCCCTGCCGATGTAAGCGGCAGATTGCGCCCAACCATGAACGTCACCCTCTCCACCGCCATGTCCGGCATCTCAGCCGCGAACGAGCGCCTGCGCGCGTCGGCGGCCAACATCGCCAACCTGGCGGCCGGCAACCAGGCCCGCCCCAGCGCCGAGCCCACGAATGTGGACCGGGCGCCCGAGCGCGAGATCAACCCGGCCAATGAAATCGTGGAGCAGCAGTCGGCGGCGTATGCCTTCGTGGCCAACCTGAAGGTGCTGCAGACGCAGCTGAACACCACCGGCGCCTTGCTCGACATCAAGGCCTGAGTCTCACTGAACAACAGAGCGGCCCGAAGGAGCACCTTCGGGCCGCTCTGCTTTTGTGCGCCGATGACCTTGCATCGTGCGGGATTACCTATTTTTGGTGCGAACGCCGGGTTGGCAACCCAAGATGGTGCATGGGTTCATGTCTTTTTAACATGGCGAGCTGCCGTGGCGACCTTCCGCCACCCCTGTCCAGAGAGCTGCCGCCATGAAATACGCGTCCCTAGGTCAATTCCTCGAACAAGTCGCCCGGCGCAACCCCGGCGAGTCCGAGTACCTGCAGGCCGTGACCGAGGTCATGGAAAGCCTGTGGCCTTTCATCGAGACGCATCCACGCTACGCCGAGCAGGGGCTGCTGGACCGGCTGGTGGAGCCCGAGCGCATCGTGATGTTCCGCGTCTCGTGGTTCGACGACCATGGCGACGTGCACGTCAACCGGGGCTATCGCATCCAGCACAGCATGGCCATCGGCCCGTACAAGGGTGGCTTGCGCTTCCATCCGTCGGTGAACCTGTCGGTGCTGAAGTTCCTGGCCTTCGAGCAGACCTTCAAGAACGCGCTGACCACGCTGCCGATGGGCGGCGGCAAGGGCGGCTCGGACTTCGACCCCAAGGGCAAGAGCCCCACCGAGATCATGCGGTTCTGCCAGGCCTTTGCGACGGAGCTGTTCCGCCACGTCGGGCCCGACACCGACGTGCCGGCAGGCGACATCGGCGTGGGCGGCCGCGAAGTGGGCTACATGGCTGGCATGGTCAAGAAGCTGTCCAACAGCGCCGCCAGCGTGTTCACCGGCAAAGGCCTGTCCTTCGGCGGCTCGCTGATCCGCCCCGAGGCGACGGGCTATGGCACCGTGTACTTCGCGCAGGAGATGCTCAAGACGCGCGGCCGCTCGTTCGAGGGCCTGCGCGTGTCGGTGTCCGGCTCGGGCAACGTCGCGCAGTACGCGGTCGAGAAGGCCATGCAGCTGGGGGCCCGGGTGATCACCGTGTCCGACTCCAGCGGCACGGTCATCGACGAGGCTGGCTTCACGCCCGAGAAGCTCGCCGTGCTGATGGACGTGAAGAACCATCACTACGGCCGGGTCAGCGACTACGCGCAACGCACCGGCGCTCACTTCGAGGCCGGCATGCGCCCCTGGCATGTGCCGGTGGACGTGGCGCTGCCCTGTGCCACGCAGAACGAGTTGGACGCGCGTGACGCCGCCACGCTGATCAGGCACGGCGTGCTCTGCGTGGCCGAAGGCGCCAACATGCCGGCCACCATCGAGGCCGCCAAGGCCTTCGAGGCTGCCGGCGTGCTCTACGCGCCTGGCAAGGCGAGCAACGCAGGTGGCGTGGCCACCTCGGGCCTGGAGATGAGCCAGAACGCGATGCGCCTGTCGTGGACGCGCGAAGAGGTGGACGCGCGGCTGCTGCAGATCATGCAGGGCATCCATGCCGCCTGCCTGAAGCACGGCACGCGGGCCGACGGCAGCGTCAGCTACATCGCGGGCGCCAATGTGGCCGGCTTCGTCAAGGTGGCGGACGCGATGCTGGCTCAGGGCGTGGTGTGAGCCCCGGGGCGCTCAGCGCAGCTCGACGCGGCTGGCCGGCCGCGCCCAGCTGGGCGGCAGGTCCTGCAGCACGGCGTCGGCATCCAGCGTGCGCAGCGGCACGCCGAGGTCGGCCGGGATGCGCTGGCGCGCCAGCAAGGCCATGTAGCGAAGCGCCGAGACGCGCAGGAAGGAGGCGAAGTTGCCCACTGCGCCGCGCGTCTGCACCAGCTCGTCGTAGAGCTTCTCGATCAGCTGCGTGACGCCCAGGCCGTCGCGCGCGGCGATCTCGTCCAGCACCTCCCAGTGCAGGTTCTCCAGCCGGATGCTGGTGACCACGCCGTGCAGGCGCACCGAGCGCGTGCGCGACTCGTAGGACTCGGGGTTGGCGCTGATGAAGACCTGGCACATGGCACACCTCCTGGCGTCATTGTGCGCGCCGCTCAGTGGCTGATGCGCGTGCCCAGCACGGCCAGGAACTGCGCGATCCACGCAGGGTGGGCGGGCCAGGCGGGTGCCGTGACCAGGTTGCCGTCGGTGACGGCCTGGTCCACGGGGATGCTGGCGTAGCTGGCGCCGGCCAGCTCCACTTCAGCCGCGCAGGCCGGGTAGGCCGAGACCTGCTTGCCGCGGATGACCCCTGCCGCCGCCAGCAACTGGGCGCCGTGGCAGATGGCCGCGATGGGCTTGCCGGCCTGGGCGAAGTGCTGCACCAGCGGCAGCACGCCGGCCACCGTGCGCAGGTACTCGGGGGCGCGGCCGCCGGGAATCACCAGGCCGTCGTAGTCGGCGGCCTGCACGGCATCGAAGCTGGCGTTGAGCACGAAGCGGTGACCGGGCTTCTCGGAGTAGGTCTGGGCGCCCTCGAAGTCGTGGATGGCGGTGAACACGAAGTCGCCCGCCTTCTTACCCGGGCAAACGGCGTCGACCCGGTGGCCCACGGCCTGCAGCGCCTGGAAGGGCACCATGATCTCGTAGTCCTCGACGTAGTCGCCGGCCAGCAGCAGCAGTTTCTTGCCCATGTTTGTCTCCTTGGATTGATGGAGCATCGATTCTGGGAAGACGGCGAGGCCCACAGGTAACAGCCGGTTGTGCCCAGGATGACGAAAGCCCCCGCCGGCTGGGGGCCGGCGGGGGCTTTCAGGGGCAGGGGCCGTCAGGCCGCCACGCTCTTGGCGGTGTCCGCGTACTCCTCGATCTGGTCGAAGTTCAGGTACTTGTAGACGCTGGCGGTGTCCTTGTTGATGATGCCCATCGCCTCGTGGTACTCCTGCACCGTCGGGATGTGGCCCAGCTTGGACGCGATGGCGGCCAGTTCGGCCGAGGCCAGGAACACGTTGGTGTTCTTGCCCAGGCGGTTGGGGAAGTTGCGGGTCGACGTGGACACGACGGTCGCACCTTCGCGCACCTGGGCCTGGTTGCCCATGCACAGGCTACAGCCCGGCATTTCGGTGCGCGCGCCGGCCGTGCCGAAGGCGGCGTAGTGGCCTTCCTTGATCAGCTCGCTCTGGTCCATCTTGGTCGGCGGGGCGACCCACAGCTTGACCGGGATGTCGCGCTGGCCGCCCAGCAGCTTGGCCGCGGCGCGGAAGTGGCCGATGTTGGTCATGCACGAGCCGATGAAGGCTTCATCGATCTTGGTTCCGGCCACGTCAGACAGCGTCTTGGCATCGTCCGGATCGTTGGGGCAGCAGAGGATGGGCTCCTTGATGTCGGCCAGGTCGATCTCGATGACGGCGGCGTATTCGGCGTCCTTGTCGGCTTCCAGCAGGTCGGGCTTGGCCAGCCAGGCCTCGACCTTCTCGATGCGGCGCTGCAGGGTCTTCGCGTCCTGGTAGCCGTCGGCGATCATGTTCTTCATCAGCACGATGTTGCTGGTGAGGTACTCCTTGATCGGCGCGGGGTTGAGCTTGATCGTGCAACCGGCGGCCGAGCGTTCGGCGGAGGCGTCGGACAGCTCGAAGGCTTGCTCGACCTTCAGGTCGGGCAGGCCTTCGATCTCCAGGATGCGGCCCGAGAACACGTTCTTCTTGCCGGCCTTGGCGACGGTCAGCAGGCCGGCCTTGATGGCGTACAGCGGGATGGCGTGCACGAGGTCGCGCAGGGTCACGCCCGGCTGCATCTCGCCCTTGAAGCGCACCAGCACCGACTCGGGCATGTCCAGCGGCATGACGCCGGTGGCGGCGCCGAAGGCCACAAGGCCGGAGCCTGCGGGGAAGGAGATGCCGATGGGGAAGCGGGTGTGCGAGTCGCCACCGGTGCCGACCGTGTCGGGCAGCAGCAGGCGGTTCAGCCAGCTGTGGATGACGCCGTCACCCGGGCGCAGGGCCACGCCGCCGCGGTTGCTGATGAAGGCGGGCAGCTCGCGGTGGGTCTTCACGTCCACCGGCTTGGGGTAGGCGGCCGTGTGGCAGAAGGACTGCATGACCAGGTCGGCCGAGAAGCCCAGGCAGGCCAGGTCCTTCAGCTCGTCGCGGGTCATCGGGCCGGTCGTGTCTTGCGAGCCGACGGTCGTCATCTTGGGCTCGCAGTAGGTGCCCGGGCGCACGCCCTGGCCTTCCGGCAGGCCCACGGCGCGGCCGACCATCTTCTGGGCCAGCGTGAAGCCGGCCTTGGATTCGGCGGGCGCCTGCGGCAGGCGGAACAGCGTGGAAGCGGGCAGGCCCAGGAATTCGCGGGCCTTGGCGGTGAGCGAGCGGCCGATGATGAGGTTGATGCGGCCGCCGGCACGCACCTCGTCGAACAGCACGTCGCTCTTGAGCTTGAACTCGGCCACGGTCTCGCCGTTCTTCACGAGCTTGCCGTCATAGGGCAGCACGTCGATGACGTCGCCCATCTCCAGCTTGGAGACGTCGACCTCGATCGGCAGCGAGCCGGAGTCTTCCTGCGTGTTGAAGAAGATAGGGGCGATCTTGCCGCCCAGCGTCACGCCGCCGAAGCGCTTGTTCGGCACGAAGGGGATGTCCTGGCCGGTGGCCCAGATCACGCTGTTGGTGGCGGACTTGCGGCTGGACCCGGTGCCGACCACATCGCCCACGTAGGCGACCAGATTGCCCTTCTTCTTCAGGTCCTCGATGAACTGCATCGGGCCGCGCTTGCCGTCTTCCTCGGGCTTGAAGGCCGCGTCGGGGCGGGTGTTCTTCAGCATGGCCAGGTAGTGCAGCGGGATGTCCGGGCGGCTCCAGGCGTCGGGGGCGGGCGACAGGTCGTCGGTGTTGGTCTCGCCGGGCACCTTGAAGACGGTGACGGTGATCTTCTTCTCGACTTCGGGGCGGCTGGTGAACCACTCGGCATCGGCCCACGACTGCATGACTTCCTTGGCCTTGGCATTGCCGGCCTTGGCCTTGTCGGCGACGTCGTTGAAGTAGTCGAACATCAGCAAGGTCTTCTTCAGCCCTGCAGCGGCGACGCCGGCGACTTCGGCGTTATCCAGCAGCTCGATCAGCGGATGCACGTTGTAGCCGCCCACCATGGTGCCCAGCAGTTCGGTGGCCTTGGCCTTGGAGATGAGGCCCACCTTCAGGTCGCCGTGGGCCACGGCCGCCAGGAACGAGGCCTTGACCTTGGCGGCGTCGTCCACGCCCGGGGGCACGCGGTGGGTCAGCAGGTCCAGCAGGAAGGCGTCCTCGCCGGCCGGCGGGTTCTTGATCAGCTCGATCAGTTCGGCGACCTGCTTGGCGTCCAGCGCGAGCGGCGGGATGCCGAGCGCGGCGCGTTCGGCGGTGTGTTGGCGATAGGCTTGAAGCATGGTTTTCTCCATTGAAGCAGCAGGTCAGGCCGAGGTCGGGACAACAATCCTCAGCCCTTTGAAATAGTCGCGGTAGAAGCCGTCGTCCCGCGTGATCAGGCCGTCGCACTGCATCATGGCGTGAGAGCCGATCAGGAAGTCGGCGACGGTACGGGTGCGGTTGCCGCCGCGCTGGCGGTAGCGCCGCTGCATCTCGCCAGCGCGCAAGGACGACTTGGCTTCCATCGCGTCGAATCGGATGCCCAGTTCCTCCAGGAACTGCAACACGTCGGTGCCACCCTTGAAGGCGGTGCAGACCTCCGCCAGCGCCACCTCGCACAGCACGACGGGGCCGACGTTCAACGCCTGGCGCACCGCTTCGGCGGCACTGGCGCAGGCCTCGTCATCGCCCGCGATCAGGTCGATCAGGATGGAAGAGTCGGTGGCGATCAAGGCGTGGGCTCGATGCTGTCCGGCTCGGGCGGCAGGTAGGGGTCGCCGGGCGCGTGGCCGCGGATGGCGCGCATCGCCTCGTTGGTGTCGCTGAAGCCGTCGAGCTTGAAGCGGCCACGCAGGCGCGAGATCGCGTCGTCGACGTTCTTGCGAAGGATGATGCGGCCGCCGTCGAGCTCGACCTTGAGCGTCGTGCCTTTGGTCAGGCCGAGGGCGTCCCGGATGGCTTTGGGCAGCGTGATCTGCCCGCGTTCGGCAACGGTGGCTTCCATGGCGGCCTCCAGCGGCGGGCCGCTGGCAGGCCAGCGGCTCAGGTATGCATCAGAAAGTATGTATGCATTCTACATACCCGAGCCAAGGGTTTCAACCGAGGCGACTCACTTGCTGGTCGTCGGGGTGATGCCCAGGCCGTTGCGCGCCTGTTCGGCGGCTTCGGCCTCGGGGTCGGCGATCTTGGCGGCCCGGGCGGCGGCCATCAGCCTGGCCTGTTCCGGGTGCACGCAGTCGTCCAGCAGGCGCTGGCCGACCTTGGTGTCCAGCAGCATGGACTTGTTGGCGATCTGGATCATCAGGGTGCGGCCGGTGACGTCCTCCAGCCGCAGCGCGCCGGTGGAGGACAGCACGGGCTTCATCGTGATGACCTGCTTCTTCCAGGCGACGTTGATGTAGCCGGCCACCTTGGGGTGCTTGTCGATGTGGACGCTTTCCTTGAACTCGCAGGCGTAATCGCCGATGTAGGTGCGTTCGGCGGCGGCGAGTTGGGGCTCGTCGGCATCGGCCAGCACCGGTTCGGGCGGCGGCGCAGGCGTCTTCTTGGCGGCGGCGGTCTTGGGTGCGGCTTTGTGTGCAGCCTTGGCCACAGGTTTGGCGGCGGGCTTGGCCGGCGTGGTCTGGGCCAGGGCCGGCAGGGCGGCGCAGATGACGAGGGCGGCGGCGCAGCGGCGGAGCGTGGGGTACGACATCGGTGTGGGGCGGGAATAGGGGGAGGGGAGGGAATCGGGGCGGCGCATCATGGCCAGGGCGAGGCGGGCCAGCTGTGAGCAGGTGTGAGGATTGTCCAGCGGCTCATGTGGTGCCTGCGCCCGTGCTTTACCCGATGGTTGCGGGGAAAAACGCCTGCCGGGCCTCGGCCGGCAGTGGGCGGCCGGTGCGCTCGGCGCGTTCCAGCACGGTCCAGAAATAGCGGTAGCTGGCGCGGTCGTGCAAACGGTCGCGGAAGGAGGTCGGCCCCCACTGGGCGGCCTGCGCGGCGAGCAGCACCTCGGCGGCCTCGGTCACTTCGTCGGCGGCCGGTGCGAAGGCTTCCACGATGGGGCGGATCTGGTCGGGGTGGATGCTCCACATGCGCGTGTAGCCAAACTCCCGGGCGGCGCGGCGGGCTGCGGCGGCCAACGCGTCCGCGTCGCGGAACTCCGTGACGACGCAGTGCGAGGGCGTCTTGCCGCAGGCATGGGCCGCCGCGGAGATCTCCAGCTTGGCGCGCACGACCAGCGGGTGCTCGAACTGGCCCGGCAATTCCATCGCAGTCTTGGGAATGGCGCCGCCATGGGCAGAGACGAAATCCATCAGCCCGAAGGACAGCGACTCGATGCGCGGGTGTGCGGCGATGCGGAACACATCGCGCAGCGCGCCATGGGTCTCGATGAGCACCTGCAGCGGTGGCGGGGCGACGCTATGGCGCTCGCCGGCAGCGGCGATGGCGGCAGCGGCGCGGTCCACGTCGTCGGCGCACTCGGGCTTGGGGAGCATCAGGTAGGCGAGGCGGCTGCCGGCCCGGGCGATGAGCGTGTCCACGTCGGCCTCGAAGGCGGCGTGCCCCCAGGGGTGGACCCGCGCGCCGACGCGGCCGAAGCGGTTCGCGCTGCTCATCGCCAGTTCGGCGATCAAAAGGGCATGCTCGGCCTCGCCGCCCACCGGCGCGCCGTCCTCGGCGTCCAGCGTGATGTCGAAGATGGGGCCCAACTCGGCCTGCAGGGCCAGGCTCTTCCTCATGCGGGCCTCGACACCGCAGTAGTGGTCGACGACGGGCAGCGCCGCGCGGGCGGCTTCGTGGCCGAACAGGGCCACGCGGGGGTGTAGGAGGTCGTTCATCGGCAAAGCAAAAGGGCCGGCAGCAAGCCGGCCCTTCTCAGGTGGACGCGCCGGGCGCCATTACAGCAGGTGCTTGACGCCGTCCTGCTCGTCCGTCAGTTCCTTCAGGGTCTTGTTGATGCACTCCTGAGAGAACTCGTCGATGGCGATGCCCTCGACGATCTTGTACTCGCCGCCTTCGCAGGTGACGGGGAAGCCGAACATGACTTCCTTGGGGATGCCGTACTCGCCGTTCGACGGGATGCCCATCGTGACCCACTTGCCGTTGGTGCCCAGGGCCCAGTCGCGCATGTGGTCGATGGCGGCGTTGGCGGCCGAGGCGGCCGACGACAGGCCGCGTGCCGCGATGATGGCGGCGCCGCGCTTGCCGACGGTGGGCAGGAAAACCTCACGGTTCCACTGCTCGTCGTTGATCATGCCCTTGACGGACTGGCCGTCGATGGTGGCGTTGCGGTAGTCGGCGTACATCGTGGGCGAGTGGTTGCCCCACACGGCCAGCTTCTCGATGGAGGCGACGGCCTTGCCGGTCTTGGCGGCCAGCTGCGACGCGGCGCGGTTGTGGTCCAGGCGCAGCATGGCGGTGAAGTTCTTGGCCGGCAGGTCCGGGGCCGACTTCATTGCGATGTAGGCGTTGGTGTTGGCCGGGTTGCCGACCACCAGCACCTTGACGTTGCGCGACGCGACGGCGTTCAGTGCCTTGCCCTGCGTCGTGAAGATGGCGCCGTTGACGGCCAGCAGTTCGGCACGTTCCATGCCCGGGCCGCGCGGACGCGAGCCGACGAGCAGCGCGTAGTCGGTGTCCTTGAAGGCCGTCATCGGGTCGCTGTGGGCCTCGACGCCGGCCAGCAGCGGGAAGGCGCAGTCTTCGAGTTCCATGATCACGCCCTTCAGCGCGTTCTGAGCCTTCTCGTCGGGAATCTCCAACAGTTGCAGGATGACCGGCTGGTCCTTGCCCAGCATTTCGCCGGAGGCAATACGGAACAGCAGGGCGTAGCCGATCTGGCCGGCAGCGCCGGTGACGGCGACGCGAACGGGTTTCTTGCTCATGGAAATCTCCGAAGGGACAGTTGAAAAAGCTGGGCGAATCCCGTTGAGTGTACGGGCATACCCTGTGCTGCAATGCCCCCATGCCCAAGACCCCTGCGCCGTTGTACGAGCAAATCCGCCAGTTGATCGTTGCCGCCCTCGCAGCCGGCGAGTGGCGACCGGGCGATGCCCTGCCCAGCGAGCCGGCGCTCGCGGAGCGCTTCGGCGCCAGCGCCGGGACCGTGCGTCGCGCGCTGGACGAGTTGGCGGCCGAGAACCTGGTGGAGCGCCGCCAGGGCAGTGGCACGTTCGTGTCCACGCATGCCGCGCCGCGCCAGCAGTTTCGTTTCCTGCGCCTGGTGGCGGACGATGACGCAGGCGGCTTCACGCGTGAGCTCCTCGGATGCCGGCGTCTGCGCGCCACCGCCGAGATCGCACGGGCGTTGGGCCTGCGGACTTCGGAGCCCATCGTCGAGGTCCGCCGCTTGCTTCATCGGCGCGGGCGGCCTGTCGTGCTTGACGAACTCTGGCTGGCGCAGCGGCACTTCGAGGGGCTGACGGCGGAAGTGATCGAGGGCCATTCCGGTGCGCTCTACGCGCTCTTCGAGGCGCGTTTCGGCGTGCACATGGTGAGGGCACAGGAGAAGCTGCGGGCCGTCGCGGCCACGCCGGAGGCCGCCCGGCTGCTGCGCGTGCCCGAGGGCGAGCCGCTGCTCAGCGTGGAGCGGCTGGCCTTCACCTATGGTGATCGGCCGGTCGAGTTGAGGCGTGGCCTGTACCACACCGATGCCGACCATTACCGCAACGACTTGAACTGAAGCTGACGATGGCGCAGTGCAGCATAGCGTCCTGCCCGGGTTAACACTTGGGCCTAGAATCGTTTGGTTTCACCCGCACGCAGGCTCGACCATGACGGACAGCGCCAAGACAAGACCCGTATACCGAAACATCCACATCACGCAAATCGTCGGTTACCGGCTGCCCCCTGCCGGCATCGTCTCCATCCTGCATCGCGTCAGCGCGGTGTTGATGTTCGTGCTGCTGCCCTTCGTCGTCTGGATGATGGACGCCAGCCTGGGCTCCGAGATTTCCTACGACGGCTTCACCAACGTCTTCGTGGCCGGTGTCGCCGGCCTGCCGGCCTGGTTGGTCAAGCTCGTCGTGCTGGGTCTGATCTGGGCCTATCTGCACCACTTCATCGCCGGCGTGCGCCACCTGTGGATGGACGCCACGCACAGCGTCAGCAAGGCGCAGGGGCACAGCTCTGCGGTCTTCACGCTGGGCCTGAGCATCGCCCTCACGGTGGTGCTGGGTGCCAAGCTGTTCGGCCTCTACTGAACAACCTGCAAGGACAACAACAATGAGCACTTTCGGCTCCAAGCGCCTGGTCGTCGGCGCGCACTACGGCCTGCGCGACTGGCTTGCCCAGCGCGTCACCGCCGTGCTGATGGCCCTGTTCACCGTGGCGGTGCTGATCCGCTTCCTGATGCCCGGAGAGCTGGGCTACGACCATTGGTCCGGCGTCTTTGCGCCGCAGTGGATGAAGGTGTTGACCTTCGTCGCCATCCTCGCGCTGGCCTACCACGCCTGGGTGGGCGTGCGTGACATCTGGATGGACTACGTGAAGCCGGTCGGCCTGCGACTGGCGCTGCAAGTGTTTTCTATCGTGTGGCTGCTTGGCTGTGCCGGCTGGGCGATCCAGGTGCTGTGGAGACTGTGATGACGGCAAAGATTTCGACCCGCAAGTTCGACGTGGTCATCGTCGGGGCCGGTGGCTCTGGCATGCGGGCCTCGCTGCAGCTCTCGCTGGCCGGCCTGAACGTGGCCGTGCTGTCCAAGGTCTTCCCGACCCGCTCGCACACCGTCGCCGCCCAGGGCGGCATCGGCGCCTCGCTGGGCAACATGAGCGAGGACAACTGGCACTACCACTTCTACGACACCATCAAGGGCTCCGACTGGCTGGGTGACCAGGACGCCATCGAGTTCATGTGCCGCGAGGCGCCCAAGGTCGTCTACGAGCTGGAGCACTTCGGCATGCCGTTCGACCGCAATGCGGACGGCACCATCTACCAGCGCCCCTTCGGCGGCCACACGGCCAACTACGGTGAGAAGCCCGTGCAGCGCGCCTGCGCCGCGGCCGACCGTACCGGCCACGCGCTGCTGCACACGCTCTACCAGCAGAACGTCAAGGCGCGCACCAACTTCTTCGTGGAGTGGATGGCGCTGGACATCATCCGCGACGCCGAAGGCGATGCCGTCGGCGTGACCGCGCTGGAGATGGAGACCGGCGAGGTCCACATCCTGCACGCCAAGACCGTGCTGCTCGCCACCGGCGGCGCCGGCCGCATCTTCGCGGCCTCCACGAACGCCTTCATCAACACCGGCGACGGCCTGGGCATGGCGGCGCGCGCCGGCATCCCGCTGGAAGACATGGAGTTCTGGCAGTTCCACCCCACCGGCGTGGCTGGCGCGGGCGTGCTGCTGACCGAAGGCTGCCGCGGCGAAGGCGCGATCCTGCGCAACAGCAACGGCGAGCGCTTCATGGAGCGTTACGCCCCGACGCTGAGGGACTTGGCGCCGCGCGACTTCGTGTCTCGTTCTATGGACCAGGAAATCAAGGAAGGTCGCGGCTGCGGTCCCAACAAGGACTACGTGCTGCTGGACATGACCCACCTGGGCGCCGAGACCATCGCCAAGCGCCTGCCGTCGGTGCTGGAGATCGGCCACAACTTCGCCAACGTCGACATCACGAAGGAACCCATTCCTGTGGTGCCCACCATCCACTACCAGATGGGTGGCATTCCGACGAACGTGCACGGCCAGGTGGTCGTGCCCAAGAATGGCAAGCACAACGACATCATCAACGGCCTGTACGCCGTGGGTGAGTGCTCGTGCGTGTCGGTGCACGGCGCCAACCGCCTGGGCACCAACTCGCTGCTGGACCTGGTGGTGTTCGGCCGCGCGGCGGGCAACCACATCGTCGACTTCAACCTCAAGACGAAGTCGCACAAGGACCTGCCCAAGGACGCGGCCGACAAGACCCTGGCCCGCTTGGCGCGCCTGGAGTCGTCCACCAGCGGCGAGTACGCGCAGAACGTCGCCAACGACATCCGCGCCACCATGCAAAAGCACGCCGGCGTGTTCCGTACCCAGGCCTCCATGGACGAGGGCGTGGCCCGGATCAAGGAAATCGCCCAGCGCGTCGGCGGCATCGGCCTGAAGGACAAGTCCAAGGTCTTCAACACCGAGCGCGTCGAGGCGCTGGAGGTCGAGAACCTCATCGAAGCCGCCAAGGCCACGATGATCTCCGCCGCCGCCCGCCCCGAGAGCCGCGGCGCCCACGCGCACAACGATCACCCGGAACGCGACGACGCGAACTGGATGAAGCACACGCTGTGGTATTCCGAAGGCAACCGCCTGGACTACAAGCCCGTGAACCTCACGCCGCTGACCGTGGAATCTGTTCCGCCCAAGGTTCGTACCTTCTGAGCCGGGTCGACAAGGACAAGAGAAATGAAGCGCACCTTCCAGATCTACCGCTACGACCCCGACAAGGACGCCAAGCCCTACATGCAGACCCTTGAGGTCGAGCTGGACGGCCATGAGCGCATGCTGCTGGACGCCCTGGTCAAGCTCAAGGCCGTGGACCCCAGCCTGTCCTTCCGCCGCTCCTGCCGCGAAGGCGTCTGCGGCTCGGACGCGATGAACATCAACGGCAAGAACGGCCTGGCCTGCCTGACGAACATGCGCACGCTGCCGGGCACCATCGTGCTCAAGCCGCTGCCGGGCCTGCCTGTCGTGCGCGACTTGATCGTCGACATGACGCAGTTCTTCAAGCAGTACCACTCGATCAAGCCCTACCTCGTCAACGACAACCCGCCGCCCGAGAAGGAGCGGCTGCAGTCGCCCGTCGAGCGCGAGGAACTGGACGGCCTGTACGAGTGCATCCTGTGCGCGAGCTGCTCCACGAGCTGCCCGAGCTTCTGGTGGAACCCCGACAAGTTCGTCGGCCCGGCCGGCCTGCTGCAGGCCTACCGCTTCATCGCGGACAGCCGCGACGAAGGCACGGCTGAGCGCCTGGACAACCTCGAGGATCCTTACCGCCTGTTCCGCTGCCACACCATCATGAACTGCGTGGATGTCTGCCCCAAGGGGCTGAACCCCACGAAGGCGATCGGCAAGATCAAGGAACTGATGGTCCGCCGCGCGGTCTGAGTCTGACGATGATGAGTGAAGCTGTTGCAGCCCTGATCGACGAACGTGCGCTGTCCAAGCTGCGCTGGCGTTGCCGTCGAGGCCTGCTGGAGAACGATCTCTTCATCGAACGATTCTTTACGCGCCATGCCGGCTCGGGCATCAGCATCACGCAAGCCGAAGGCCTGACGATGCTGATGGACCTGGCCGACAACGACCTATTGGACCTGTTGCTGCGCCGCAAAGAGCCCAGTGGTGAAATCGACACCGCTGCCGTGCGCGAAGTCCTTGCCGACCTGCGCACCTGATGCTTTTCAAAACCCAAAGGATCGAACCATGACACCGTCCGACGTCAAAGCCACCCTGTCGTTCTCCGACGGCAGCCCCTCGATGGACCTGCCCCTGTACAAGGGCACGATCGGCCCGGATGTCATCGACATCCGCAAGCTCTACGGGCAGACCGGCAAGTTCACCTATGACCCCGGCTTCCTGAGCACGGCGTCCTGCAACTCCACCATCACCTACATCGATGGCGACAAGGGCGAGCTGCTGTACCGCGGCTACCCCATCGAGCAGCTCGCGGTGAACTGCGACTACCTCGAGACCTGCTATCTGCTGCTGTACGGAGAGCTGCCCAACGAAAGCCAGAAGGCGGCCTTCGAGGAGAAGGTCACTCGTCACACCATGGTGAACGAGCAGATGCAGTTCTTCCTGCGCGGCTTCCGCCGTGACGCCCACCCGATGGCCGTCATGACGGGCCTGGTGGGCGCGATGTCGGCCTTCTATCACGACAGTACCGACATCAATAACCCCGAGCACCGCGAGATCGCGGCGATCCGCCTGATCGCCAAGATGCCCACGCTGGTGTCCATGGCCTACAAGTACACGATCGGCCAGCCCTACATCTACCCGAAGAACGACCTCAGCTACGCCGGCAACTTCATGCGCATGATGTTCGCCACGCCGTGCGAGGAGTACAAGCCCAACGACGTGCTGGTGCGCGCGATGGACCGCATCTTCACGCTGCACGCCGACCACGAGCAGAACGCGTCCACGTCCACCGTGCGCCTGTGCGGCTCGTCGGGCACCAACCCGTTCGCGGCCATCGCGGCCGGTGTGGCCTGCCTGTGGGGCCCCGCTCACGGCGGTGCCAACGAGGCCTGCCTGAACATGCTGGGCGACATCCAGAAGCAGGGCGGCGTGGCCCGCATCGGCGACTTCATCAGCAAGGTCAAGGACAAGAACTCCGGCGTCAAGCTGATGGGTTTTGGCCACCGCGTCTACAAGAACTACGACCCGCGCGCCAAGCTGATGCGCGAGACCTGCCACGAAGTGCTGGCCGAACTGGGCCTGCAGAACGACCCGCTGTTCGAGCTGGCCATGAAGCTGGAGCAGATCGCGCTGGAAGACGAGTACTTCGTCGCCCGCAAGCTCTACCCGAACGTGGACTTCTACTCGGGCATCGTGCAGCGCGCCATCGGCATTCCCGTGCCGCTGTTCACCGCCATCTTCGCGCTGGCCCGCACGGTCGGCTGGATTGCCCAGCTCAATGAGATGATCGGCGACCCCGAGTACAAGATCGGCCGTCCGCGTCAGCTCTTCGTCGGCGCCACCCCGCGCGACGTCAAGCCCATCGCCCAGCGCTGATCGGCTCTCGCTTCACCGCGAACCCCTCGCGAACCCTCCATGGGTGCCCGAGGGGTTCTTTCATTTGGAGACTGGATGACCGCACCTGAGATCCTCGTCCTCGGCAGCGTCAACCGCGACCTCATCGTGCATGCGCCGCGCCTGCCGCTGCCGGGCGAGACGCTGCGCGGCCAGCGGTTTGGCTCGTGCCTCG
>APMI01008209.1_pt1 | contig 18070 bp, 26 predicted proteins | sample 667938 | NCBI WGS metagenome assembly APMI01 (sample SAMN01084076, study PRJNA167559) | wastewater metagenome | biome: Wastewater | place: Denmark: Ejby Moelle, Odense | collected 2011-11-28 | reverse complement strand
CAAACTTTAAAATTTTGAGTTTGCTCGGCACAGTGGGCATTTTTTATTCATTCGAATCATGAATTAGCAGCTTTTACAGCATACCAAATGTCGACAAGCCACCATGTAAATGTCAGCCTGCTCAGTTAGACATATTACGCAGATGCCTTCGTTAGTGTCGATTAAGTTATATTCCTTGATCTTTTCCTCTTTTGAACATCTCATAGTTTCATTGAATTTGGTATTTTCTTGCTCCATTTTTTATTGAATTAATCTCTCTAAATATTCTTTACGCTTGTTATCTTGTCTTTCGATTGCGTCAATGTATTCTTCCCTTAAGTTTTCGATCAGTTGCCTTCTCTCAGGAATCAGTTTCATGAGCAGTTATGACTTTTTGTTGGCAATTCGTTCGGCTCGGCCAAGATCTTCTTCTCTAATCCTATTTCTTTTGATGAGCTTGCCCTCGTAAATAGCCTGCTGTTTGCTTTGGATGAGCTCCTTGTTCATCTGCATGTATTATTGCCGATCTGCTTTCAGACACTGAAGCTCACCGACTTCCTTCTGCCTGGCGTCTTCCAACATCTCCCTCCTCCTGCGCTTTTATTCTTGGATCTCGAGTATCTTCGGGTGTACTTTGTACTTTATCGGAGGTAACATTTACCTGAAAATTAATAATCATATGTAATATGCTGGTCAAAATATGTGTAATAAAGTTGTAATAATAACATTTTGAATGGGGCTACTTGAGAGCTGTTAAAATGGAGGAGTGGACTCTCGTATGAGTATCTCTCTCGACTCATCCATGTTCCGCCACTCCTCTAATAACAAGTATGGAGCCGATGATTTCTATTTCCAGTAATCCAAAATGCCCCTGTTTGGCGACATCTTTTATAAAAAGCAGGGAGATCGCACTGAGTTCGTGCTGCAGACTCACCTCACTAACAAAGCATCAGAGGTGATTTCTCACAGTATGAAAATATTTACAGACTCGGGTACCTTCATGCACGAGAAGGGATCAAAGATAAAAATAGTGAATCCCATAGATGATCCGAACTACATAGGCAAGCAGATATACACAATGAAGCTGCAAAGCAAGCCCAATGAACTGATTCTCAAGACCATTCCCTTCAACAGATACGAGGACGACAAGTTCAAACGAGGTCTATACTAGATATACATGTTGCAATCTAATCTTAGAGAATAAAATAATCGATTTGGGTTCGTGTATCAGGATGCATTTGTTGTGTAGTCAGGAGTTGACAAAGATACTAACGATAAGTGTCTAATAATAATCGGTGACGCATGCAATGCCACCCTAAATGAGATCATTCTGTATCGCAAAATGTCTCAGAATCCATGGACTGAGAAGCAATTTGAGGCACTATGCTTTCAACTTATTAAGGGCGTATCATAACTGCATAAGAATAAGATATGTCATCGTGACATTAGACCCCACAATATCTTCTATTCTCTGGATAAGAAAGGGTTCGTGATCGGAGGGTTTGGAAACGCTATTAACACTGCCAAGCTCATCAAGAATGTCGGAATTAATTTAGCTGGGGTGCCATATTACATGCCCGCCTATTTGTACGAGGTCAGTAAAAAAGAAGATTTCTCAGAGTATTACAATTACGACCCACAGCAGCTGGATATCTACTCACTGGGATTGACCTTGTTAAACTCACTGTTCTTAGATCAGTTTATGCCGCTGGAGGTGTTGAAAAGAGCAGCAGAAAAGCATGCGATCAAGTATCCGTTTTTGGGGATAATTTTATCCATGCTAAAAGAAAACCCTCCATCGTTGGCGAACATATTATCGTCTCTGCCTGCTGGAAATCAGTATGCCCTCGATGAGCGTAACAATGTTGAGGCTTACCGATTTAAGATGAAGCCTCAAGACGAGTAATTTGTAAATAGGAAGCGCATGATCGCAAACGGGTACTATAACATGTTCATGTACGACGAGTGGGTATAAGAAATCAACGAGGTCGTCAATTATTATGAACTCAATCGCGACACCATGCAGTTAGCTGAGATCTACAAGCAGATCGCTGACGTATACGCCGAACATCAGCAAGAAGACATGATGGTGTAGTATTATAGTAGAGCCAGCGCTATTTATCTTGAGATCTCTTCTGCATGTATTAAATAAAGCAAGCATGAGGAAGCCATTCGTTATTTGGAAAGAGGTATTGACTGCAACAGGAAGGGCTATCGATGTCAGCCGAACACAGACCTGGCTTATCTTCTCAATAGACTAGCCATGGTTAACCATATTAAAGGAGAGTATTAAATTGCCAGAGCCTTCCAAGAATAGGCACTTGAGATTATATCTAAAGTCAACGGCGACAAATCACCATAATACGCAGAAATGCTTGTTGACGGATCGAAAATATAAATGGAGTTCCAATAGTTCAAGCAAGCTGAGAACATGCTCAAAGCTGGTCTCAATATAATAGAGAAAAAGGAGTAAAATAAATAAAATCTTGCTATAAAGTCTAAAATTCTGGAAGCACTTGGGAATACATACCGAATGAAAGCAATGTAAAAAAGAGATAAATGCGAAATATACCGGAAAAAGGCAGAGGAATGTTTGCTTGACGCCTTGGACATCACATAGAGAAATTAAGGAAGCATTCATCCTCATGTGGGATCAATTTTGATGAACTTAGGAAACGTTTACTTTGATCGCAAATAGTTCGATAAGGCTAAGAAAAGCTACGAAAAGTAAATATTACCTAAATCAGGTCGCTCGTGGTTAAACAGCATACCAACAAGGGCAGAGATACTCTTGAAGTAGGCGAATGCTTGACGTATTTGGCTAACAGTGAGAAGTGTTTGAAAGAGTATGAGAAATCAATCAATCATTATGATGAAGCCATTGAAGTTTTTCGAAGAGCTTACGGTAATGACCACAACGAGAACACAGCAGTTGCTATTGGAAATTTAGGATTGGTTTACAAGTAATTAGGAAGGCGAAATTAAGAGAAATAGTATCTAACACTCGCTAAAAATATACTAAGAGATCTATATGGTGAATCTTGCCCCGACTATCAGTATTTCGACAGGCAGTTAAACGGATGAATCATACTTCGAAGCTCATTTTTATTTTGCTATACTGTTTAATGAAGATGATTACAGATTAAATTGTAAAAGTTAAATAAACGAATCAAGTTGCAAATCGAGGCTTCAATTATTCAGAAAATTAAGCAGGACTTTCTAAATATTCAGGGTAAACACGTCTATCTGCATCTTTCCTTTTTAGAGGCTCTAGTTTTATATAATTACGACCATTTTGATGTATAGAACTCTCTAAATTATTCTTTTTTTCCTTTTTTTGAAGAGGTTAAGTCTAGCACTTTGGATTCATGTTCTTCAACTAAATTAGAATTTTGGCCTAATTTTTGCTTTGAAATCTGGTGAGACCGAAAGCAATGTAATCTTGTGCCTTGCTTCCATCCTTTGATTTCAGCTTGTTCTATTTATCCAAGCAAGAATCCAATCGTGGAGGAGTTGCTTATTAATCTAAACGAGAGCTCAAAATACTCTCAATTGTATTGCTGTTTTGATGACGGATGCCATATTTTTTATTGTATTTATAGGGACTGCGTTTGAATAAGTACATCTACGAAATTAGTAATATCGATATCAGAATTATTAATCTTTTAAACAAATTAAATATCAAAATTGGAAATCCTCTAAAAAATTAGAGGTTCTGACTATTGAAATTCCTTGGGTTCTATTATTAAATTTATGCCTCTCTTTCTTAATTTAATCGGCAATGCTGAGCACATCATCGTCAGCATTATGATTTTCTTCAGCCTCATCAGCATGATTTTCTTGTAGTTTGAGATAGACTTCAGGGTTAATGTCCATGATGAAACTGCGAGATATAAACCCCTTTAATGGTGAATTTAAGTTCTATTTATCAAAGTTAAGTGTCGACTTGAATGCAGCTAGAGATGTGCAGCTTATTAGACTTGGCTCTGCTTTGCGGGCTGTAGGTCGTTCATGAATAGTGATCTTCTCCTCAGATACTTCCTGCTAGTCTATTTTTCTAGGTGTTTCATTCTCCTCAAGCTTGATCTTTCTTCTCACCTCAGATAGCAGTCCTCTGAATAAGCCTTAAAATTACTGTTTGTCTTTCTGAAAAAATGGATGACTGAATATATTTTTAGTTGGCTCCTTACGGGATTTGTGAAAGCCATACATGTTCAGCTGTCGGATAAAACTATTAATGTTTCTATGCCTGAAATATTTGGGCAAGATCGTTTCTTAAAACTGTTCTATGTCTTTGATAGTGAACTCTTTGCCATTGGGTGACCATTGAATGATCTTGAAGTACTCGTTATTCTGAATAGACTTATGCTTACACTGATAATATCGAATGCCTTTTGTACAAAATTGGCTACGTTGGACTCTGAAACCTCCATCTTCATAATATAATTAAGTGTATTTCTCAAAAGTTCGATTTTTAAATTAAAACTAGAATTCCTACAATGGAATTCGCTAAATAATTAAACAATTGCTACACGAATATAATTGAAATCATTATCACAGTTTTTGTAATGCCAAACTGCGATGGTACTAAAAGTTCTATTTGCATGCTTCTATCATTATTTGTATATTTACCCTTTAACTGAAAACCTGTTAGTTTATCTGCCGCCGCGCATATTTTATTCTACTGATAGGTCTAGTTCAGTGAGGGTTGATCTCTGGCAGCAATCATTGTCAAGATATCTACTGTCTGGAATTTTCGTGCCATTTTTAGAGCCTAATATAAAAAGGAGAAGTACTTCGTTCATAAATATCCCTTCATCTCTAGCCATGGTCATGTAGCCTTTGACTTTTCCATATTTAATTCTTTTATTGTTATATTTTTCCATCATTTAATTTAAATCAGACTCAGAAGCATGAACTCTTTTGGCTCTTTTCTTCTACTGCTGATAACACATTAGCTATGAATTGTTTGAATTTCTTTTATTCTTTCCATTGGGTTCAGTTTTCTAGAATATTCGCCCTGGTATCGAATCTCGCTGGTGAAGTTTAAATGCAATCTATGAAAATAAACTTTTTGACAGTGATTTTTAACTATTGGAACGGTTTAAAGAAAGTGATTAGATGTCATTTACTATTAATTTACTGATTTTTTAATGAATTTGCTGGTCAGCAATACCTTTTTACGCATTTTAATAGCTTACCTCAAAGTTTGCTTAATTTTCATTATTTATGACAGCAAACTGTAATTATCGTGATTAATGCGTTTTTTTAAGCTATTAACGGGTAGGAATATGTAAATTGCTCTATAAATGGCGATCCATTTTATCTGAGAGTTCAACAACTTCGTCATTAATAATGTTCTAATTTAATTAGCTGCTCCATTTAATATGAGATCTACGGATTTATTGATTAGACCATTTCCACATCCCCTTAATAATCTACTTTGAAGCTTATCGAAATCTTAATGGTAATTAATTTTAGGATTTATTCGAATGCAGATTTGATGGGTTTTTATTTTGGACACTTCTTAGCGACCCTAGGTATTTGTGATACACCACCTGGTTTTTTATTTTTTACAATTGCTTAAATTTTTAGAATGAGTCTTTGCGAGGCGAAGTATTTTCTTTGTTACTAGCCATGCGCCTGTGCGTGTTGTGTGTCATCAAGCGTGTAAGTATTAGAAGAATTCTATATAATTAGGAATCTATGTTAATAATAGTTCGATCCTATATTAAATTTGCCCATGAACAAAATGACCAGCAAAGAGTATCTCATTGACATCACTCTGGTCTCACTGGACGTGGGGAGACAGACCAAAACAGCATCCAAGGTTCTCTGTGAGATTCACTATGGAGATGGAGACAGCTATTTAAGAATCAAACTACAGCCGTTAGTCAAGAATGGGATCGCTAGCTTTTATGAATAACGAATCAGGATTCCTTACTCCTCCTAAATTGCACTGGTTTTCAAAATGTTCAAGTCAAAGAAGGAAATATTTTTAGGGCATTACACAATTGAAGTTGAGAAATATTTACAGGAAAAAGTATACGCTGCTAAACTCAAGGAAAAGCTTGAAGAGAGCGATGCATGGGTAGACTTTTAGCTCAAAATAATTGATAAACAGCTCTTTTGTGACTAATAAAGTGATGATCTTGAGGATTAAAATTTATTTCCAACCTCAAGAAGTAACTATTCCGAATAGCAAAAATCTAGAGCTAACTTTAGTGATTGTAAACCAAAATCAGATTTACATGCACCCTTCGTGGTGATCAAAAGGCAATAGGATTTGCGTGCTCCTTTGCTACCATAGTAATTCAATAAACTGTTACTTAATGTATAGGATTTGCTGAAAAAGCATCGAGTATATGCTCAAAATGTGACGGAAAAATCAAATGATAATCAGAAAGAAGCATAAGTAAAATCAAGCGGAATCGTCAAACTTGAAAATCGTATCGAGAGCACACTCAAGAACCAAAAAATAAATAACTATATTCTTTGGCTGTGTGTTGCACTTGTAGCTCTATTTTTGGGGATCGTGATCAAAAATTGATCTTTTAATATATTATCTTATACTCTCAGTTAGTTGAATTTTATTGTTAAAAATAGAATTAATTAAGAGTAATCATCTTGTAAGGGTCTGCTGATCAGGAGCAGTGATTACCGAAAGTTCTCCATCAGAGCATCCCACAATAACAAATCGGCTTGACTTTGATAGGCAGAGTCTATTAACAGCTGCATCCTTTGCCACGACATGTTTCACTGGATTATCTAAATACGGAAGCGCTCTAAAAATGGTACCTCCATGTTCATCGCCATATGCAACATGCTCGAACCCGAATGTATCTCGTATGAGTATCGGTGACAGGAAGTGTTCAATATCCTTCTCATGCACTCGTTGAATCAGTTGACCATTGATACTGTAACAGTAAATTATGGACTAGGGGTTGCAGAACATGAGAATAGCTGGTAGCGGACTCGTGCTCACTATAACATTGCTGATCGGCAGCTCCTTGGGATGGCGGAGTACCTTCATTTTCCTACTTGTTATGATATTGTAACCGTAAATTGCTCCATCAATAGAAGATGTGAACAAGCAGCGAACATCGTATGAAACGAATATGGAAGTGATCTGCTTATAATGATCTTTTAAAGCGTAATTAAATGTTAACTTGTAGCCGTTGATTATTCGCCAAACGATTACGTTACCTTATATGTCACCTGTAATTAAAAAGTTTTCCTTCAAATCTGACTTCACACAGCATATTGTATGCTGATGAAGTGTATAGGTCTCAACTGCATTTGTATCAGCATCAATCATAAGTAACCGCCCATCAACCATTCCTCCTAGCGCGATGTGATGCCCATTGTTAATAAATTCTATAGGGAAGGTATCTGTTTTTAAGCTTGGGTCCAAACACTCTGAGCTGTCTACTGATGATTTACCTACTTTTGAAATTACTTTCTCCTTCTCTATTGCGCACTGAAATGGAATTTTGTTATTGCTTGAAGGAGTTGGATGCCATTTGTAGAAAAGTAATTATCCATTCCTTCTAATGAAAACAAGCCGCGAGTCTTTAAACCATCTCATATGAATCATCGAATCTCCAGATTGTCTCATAACGTTGAATTATTACTTTTCCTCTTTAAGAAGGTCAACGGTCGATGAATGTCGTGAAGGCCTATAGATCCGGGGCTCAACATCAGGATCACAGATTGTTCCAGACACTTGCATAGTCAAAGGTGAAACTCTTTATTGGTGAGCTTTTGTAAATAGCTGACTGGGTGTCTGACCGAAATTTAAAATTTGAGTTTCTATCGCTTTGACAGTTTTACTATCCTTCAGCTCCTAGAAATTAATAGAATCTTCGTAGGTCAAATGAACATAACAATTTAAGCTATTAATTGCTTATTCTCCACGCTGTTTAAATCCAAAAATTAAATCAATCCATTTGCTAATGTTCTTGCTGACAATCATTTCTTCAAGAGCCCTTCTGATTTTGGTGACATACAGATATGAATTTTAGCGAGCCCAAGCAGGCAACTCAACATTATGAACTCTTTTCTGGTTTTGCATTACTCCCAAATCAAGTTTATTGATGTTCATGTAGGACTCAGGAAAAGTATACATTTCAGGAATCAACTCTCGAACATCTGAATATTCAGAAGTTGCATTTTTATAAGAGTCCATAATAGAGAAAAAGAGCCTGTCAGCGAAGTCGAATTTGCCACTTTGTAGAAGAATTGCTCCTTCCGTGAAAGGGGACAGTCTAACCAAGAAATGATAGATTATTGCTGGACTTGAATAGTGAGTCCCATAGTGAAATCTTTACTATTAAATTTCGGCCATGTTTTCGAATCGTTACATAAACCCTTGAGTGCGTTGCTAGCTACCCAATGCCCCCATAGGCAGTGCTAAATTTCTGTAATTATTCTCTTCTGAGAGGGTAAATTTATTCTCGAATCCGATAACAACCCAAGGGACAACAGGATACTGAGTAAGATCACAATATGACCTGCCTGCTAAATTGTTCAGCTCCATGAGATATTAAAAGTTAGATATTTCGTAAGTACTCCACTTCTTGAATAGTCCTTGAGATTCATAAATTTTCTTAGCGTCAAGAGTCTTGTTGCCGTTGTAGATTAGATTAGGGCACTTGCTACCTTTTAGCTTTACTAATTTTTTAATAAAATCTTCATGGTCATTCTAATAGAACTCCAGCATGATAGATTTTCCATAAATGAAATTAATTTCAATGGCTCGCTTCCTATTAACGTATCGTCTTTTGAAAAGCTCTTTAATGTACTCAAGAGGCCACATTTTATACATATTTTTGTCTTCCTTTAGCTTGTATTAAGCGATGGCTAAATGCGAGGGAGGCTATTTGTAGTATGAGTTAATAAAAATTAATTTATCATTTATAATACCTAAGTAACCGTGCCTTACTGTCAGGGTTTTAATCAGTCTTACCTTTTTGAAGCTCATAGTAATTTATAGGTCACGGAATGAGTGAGAAGGCTAATTTTTGTGAAAAATCCAAGAAATTACTTTATTTCCCAAAACAAGTTTGCCTTAACTGTAGTATATTAGAGCTTTACTTAGCCCTATTTATCCTCGATCACTATTTTAGTTTGATTCTGTGATAGGCTAATTAAATAAGATTGGCTTTAAAAAGTATCTCATTCTGTACTTAGACATATGCTTACAAATCCTAAGTCGATAAAACTTATTGGTTTCCAGCCTTTCGTAGGTAAACAAACTTTTGTTGAAGAGAGTATTATTCTGCAAGGAAAACTAAGGATGCGTCCACTCTGTTCCAAAAACTCGAAGATTTCTCCACAGTTTTCTAAAGCTACTTCGAGCTTATCTGTTTGAAGCTTCTACCAGAATCTCTACACTATTAGCTCTTTAAGTTTCTTCTTCAATAAAATTGGAAAGATGTTCGATATATTCTGGAACTTTCTCTTCAATATCGTTATATTTATGGATTAGCCGAGTGTGCATTTCTGATTTTATTTTGGTTTCATGATTTTCACCCGGTATCCAAACTTCTCTAAAGTTGAGTTTAAAATTTTAGAAGTTAGTCACATTTTCTGCATCTAAAAGATTTTAGTTTATGTAACTTTCGATAAGAAATTATGCAAACTGAGTTTTAACTTGCCCACGAGAGTCTTTAGATCCGTCGTGAATACCTGAACCTGTCATGCTGGTAGAACCTTGGATTATAGTGTCTCGAATACATTTTAACAGTGGGATTATAATTGCGGCTTATTTGAACTCAAAACTGCAAAATATCTTACAATTCTTAAGGAAACTCATTACAAACTCAGAGTTATTCTTCTGGTTTTTATCCTTGGTGCTCTCCGCAAATAGAAGTATCACAAGCGTCTGCCAAATAATTTCTGGTTTCTCGGCAAAGTGAGTTTGCTCAGTATGCTCTTTCAACATTTTTTCTACAAAGAGCATCCTGTTAATATCCATTAACGTAAATATAAACGAGTTCTTCATGTAATATTGCGACTCTGCACTTAGAATCAGTAATTGAGATGTTAATGAATTTGTGATCAACTGCTCCATTGCTGCTTGATTTTTAGAGTTCAAGTAATTTTCGAATATTTTTAAATTTTTGTTGTACCAATCTGTACAGAAAAACTTCTTGAACAGGATGTAATACTTCTAACAAATCAAATAATCCACCCAAGGACTTGTAAAGTAGGGAGCGATTGAGGGTATCATGCTAAAATCTTAATCAAACACTATACGGTCGAATTCATCTACATGAATGGAAAGCTCTCCTTGAGAAGACTCTTGTTCTGTTGGTAGGAATTTGATAAATTTGTTAGCAGCTATACCCAAGCACTGGAAATTTCGTTCCATCAGCTTATCATTCTTAGAATTTGTAAACAGGTCCTCCTCAATCGCATCCATTAGCAGAAAGAAGATGTAGCGTGACGCTAAAAACAAACATCTGGGATGGTATTCTTTTGATTTATGAGAGCACCAATCGATTATAAAGGTAAACTTCTCCAAACTTTATGGTTCTTCTCTAAAGATAAAAGCAAATATTTTTTTAACAATTTCCTCTAACTTTTAAGTATACAATCTTTTGTCACCCATTTATTCAAAAAGGAGTGCTTTGTATGTCAGTTAAAATAAAAAGTCGTAAAGCTCAGGCATTTTCACAAATGTTCGCATTTTCTCAAAACTAGGATCATTCTCAAAAATCAGACCCAGGTCGTACAAAAATTTGACTTCTAAGTTCGTTTCTGGAATCCAGGAGAAGAAAATATACATTATAGATGGCATAATTAAGTCATAGTTGGGAGCAGTCACACAGCTTTCCATTAGGCTGTTGTAAAGCACAATCAAATTCTATTAACTCATAGAGGTCATGCTTGTTGGAGATTTTGATTTTTTGCTCCCCATGTGTGGAGAAGGTATTGAAATATCAAAAGCTTTTTTGGGTTGTTATCTTTTAACCGCTGACTCTGGCTCTGATTCTTCTTCAATATGCTTGACTGCATTATAAAATAATTACGCTAATCGAGCTTTAACTCAGTTCTTGCTCGAAGTACTTTGTTAGATGTAGTCGAAGGAGGTATTACATGCAGTTTTTATTTATTATTGCTTATTTATCCCTAATCGGTCGGTTAGTATGGCTAGCCTCTCATGGCACACAAACATATTTTAGCTAGCTTTCGGATTTTATTGATTTCTGCTTATTGCTCTCCGGCAGATATCATGATCTGCTGCCCCTTTTCTCCTCCAAAAGTATACATATCATTGATTGCATCAGTGTCAATGTTAAGCCTAAGGCCTTTGAATTTTTTCTTGCCTTTCTTCTCTCCTTCTACTTCCTCTTCATTCAGAGTCTCTTGGTTCTCAAGATGTGGATAATATTTATCATCTCCAAGTAAAATTTGCTCAGGTTCATTAGTTTTTTACTATTCCATAATCTAATCCTCAACGAACTCAAATGAAGTCTTTTTGAGTTTCTCAGTTTTTGGATTAGTCGCTTGTTCAAATGTCAGTGGTGATATTTATTTACTAGAATTCACTTACTTAGATTATGATTTTTCATCCTCAGACATAAAATTAAAACTGAAAGTTTTACTGCCCTTCATCTTGTTGGTAAGAGGTGGGGCTTGTGGGCCGACCTGTTTAAAAATGCTGCTTGCTTTGTTTTTGCTACTAGTACTATCGGATAAGCCAACTCCTGATTCCTGATCCTCCGAGCTGATCGAGCTCATTTTTAAAGCATTTCCAGATACTCGTTTCATCATTATTGGCTCCTCATCGGCTGGATATTTTTATTTTTGAGGTGAGCTATGATGAGATGCAATTTTGCCTGTATTTTCATCATCCTCGTTGATTTTCCAAAGAGCTCGAGAAAGATGTGAGCTGATCTCTTATTGCTCGGCAACGCTTGCTCTTTTCATAAGTAAACTGTATATTATTCGTACACATTAAGCTTTGATATCAGCGAGAAAAGTAGTTTAAATTACATGTATGAACATAAGGTAAATTTTTTTGCTCATCAAGAATTCCATAATTTTTTTAGCCTGGTTACCACTTAGCTTTTCGTTTAATTTTTCATTCATCACCTTACGAATGAGATTTAAAAATGATAGTGTAAAGCAGGGTGAGAATTTAATGGAGAGTACACGACATAATTTGTAAATTTATTGAGCAGCATTGACCTTCTCATTTTGTATTTCTAGTTCCACGATTCGAAGAACATACTCAAGAGCTTGCTCGTGTTCCCCAAATTTACCAGGCTCACTGTCTATTAAATTCTTATCAATGCGTTTAGATACGATTTTGAAGTGCTTCTCGCAGCACCTACTCGATTTAGTGGCTAACTTCATGATAATATTGATCATTTGATCTAGTCCAATAATAGATGAGAAATAGGAGACATTCTGAGTAAAATTGTTCTTGACTATCTACAGCAGCATTTGTTTGCTTGAAATCGATATTTTCGAATCCACAAATCCCCACATCAACTACCCATGATACTGCTTCAACAACTACTGATTTGTGATCGTTTGTTTAATGTGTAGGAGCGTGTTTACCGTCTACTCATTGAATTTTTACTCTAAATTTGGTAATGATTTGATCAATTCTGATATAATATGTAGATAGTTCTTTTTGTGAGCTTCTACTTGATTTAACGGCGATTTGTAAAGAAAAAGCACGAACAAAGAAAGTAACTCATTTAATATAGGGTATGAGTTTGGAAATTTTGCGAACTTATAGATGTGAAATAATGGTAGCATGCCTTCAAAATTCATTTATTTATCACGATGCAAAATTGGATCTGGACAATACCCCAAATCATTTCTTTCATATAAGCATCCTTGACGCTACTCAAAAATCAGCATCTTAGTACTTCTTATTAAATCAATTGAATTTTTATTCTTATTAAGTGTTTCTGCAAATCCATTCTACTCGTACCAAGGTCGGATGCAAATTGAAGATGATTTGCAATAAATTTTATCGAAAAATACAATTTTAAGTTTTTATTTGGATGAAATGCCTGGAGGACTTAGATTAAAACTGGACTTCTTATCGTTGATAACGAATGTAATGTGTGAACGACCTAATATTCGCTTAGGTCCTTCATGTTAAATCCCAATAAAATTCCACTTCTTTGGTTCGATTTCGCCTAAACATATACCATTTGATCCGATTTTAGGAGAATTATATTTAGAACCAATTGTTCGGTAATATATTTTATTATCGATTAAGTAGCACTATAGGCCTCCGTTGTTTGGCGAATAAAAGGTAAAAAATTTAGGTAATGAAGCTTAGGCTCCGAATTTAATGTTTTCGATGTTGACCCAAAAATAGATGGAGAACCCACTCGAAAACAACCAGTTAATTTACTTCTTTGAAGTAGGCTGGATCTAAAGACCGTTTCCGCCGTGAAAGACTATCATTTTGTCTGGCTCTTTATCCATGTTAATTTTGCAGTTCCAGTATGACTGATTTAGTTAATGAATACCTTCAGAATGTTGATGGCACTAAATATAGACTTACTTTCGATTTGACCCTCCTCGGAGTGGAGCTAAGTGATGAGTTTCTTTATGCACTTTTCCACCAATTTCTGGCTGGTTGAGCTTGACTTAAGGACTTGGTCTAGTATGAGAAGCAGCTTGCTGAATATCAAGTAGTTGTCCACATAATTTGGAATGAGGTCAATGAGTAGATCGATGATAATGGGTTACTTTAAACGGTACAGAGCATATGAATTAGTGGAAACTTGTTCCAAAATCGAGCATACTTCTTTCAATATCTTTTACTATAATCAGTGCACTCTTACTTGTTCAGCCATAGGCAAGTCAGGAAGCTCTCGAAGTATGTCCGCCATTGCAAGTGGGTTGGAAATGATTCGATTGGAAGCATAGAAATAACTGAGTGCTCCATTATTATCGGGAGCGAACAGCTCCTCCAACCGCACAGGGCTATCTTCGTATGTCATAATTTATTCAAATATTACACTGTTTAGAATGGAATCATTTAATTGCTCGCTTTTTTTTTCCAATTCTTCACTTGGATAAGCTATATAGGATCGGAGCCCCTCGATGTATTCTCAACAGCTCTTCAAGGTTGTCGTCCGGTTCTATTTACTTGCCATCGATGGTTAGGTAGAGCTTAATATCGAGCTTATCATCATATGTGCTCAGCCACTATGCTGGGACTTGCTAGGTCTTATTTATCTTCTAGAGTGCCTTTTTCTCAATAAATCTTTGCAGTTTGGTTACATTCAATGTCGAGGCTTTCATTTGATTGTTTATGCCAATAAAGCTAAAATCCCTTTCAGTTTTAGGCTTGATCTCAATAATTTTTGATTCAGATGAAGTACTTTTAATGATATTTAGAAAATTGTTGAAATTCTCTTCGTTCACGATCATTTAACAAAACACTTCAAATTTAATATTAAACTTCTCTTTGATTTTTTCAGCCAGTCGAGCAAATATGTTTGACTATGAGTCTTTTTTATTAATTTTTGTTGCCATTTCAACTGCATTAAATGCAAAGTACGTGACACAAACTTGAACTATTCGAACAAAAACTCAAGGTCAAACTAGGGGAAAAGCTATTGTACTCTTCTAGCAATAACTTGATCCTCGGTTGAGAACTCGGGGGCTAAAGAATCGACCAAAGTTTGCTTAAAAATATCCCTGATGATGGAGCGTTTATAAAAGGGCTCGACAGGAATATGGCACTGTGGGCATTTTATAGAAGGGTTTCTGCCTTTAAATCCTCGTATGTAGTTGAATATGCAAACTTGACAGAAAGTATGACCACAATCGACAATAGTATGAGCAAATCGAAAAAGACCTGAGCAGATAGTGCATCGAAGCATATTAGTTAACTCTTCCTTGCGCATGTTTTTCTATTTTACGCTTAATGTACCATTCTCTTGAGAAACACCTCCTCAATTTCTGAATTCATATTCATGGGCTCTAATTTAGGATTATAGTATATCATTGTTTTCGTTAACAGAAATTAAATAGAAGACAAAATGGCATAAAAATTAATTATAGTTTCAATTGTCAACCGATTTGTTACCTTCAAAGATTTTTATTATTCTTCGAATCTCCTCGTCCGGGTTTGCCATCTTTAACATATTCCGGTAATCTTTCAAAGCTGGTTTCACATATTTTTTCAGTTCATTGGGCATTTAATTTGTAATTTCATCGTTTGAAAAAGTGCCACTCCATTTTCTTGCATAAGTAAATTCAATATCGGGTTCCTAAATTGCCCATTGAGTTTGCTTCCTGTTGAGTTGAGGGGAAAACTATAAGCTAACCTTTTTATCAACTTTTCTAATAGATTCTACTTTTTTTATTCTTAACTTCTCCTTCATGCGTAAATAATAAGCATCCTTTTCTACTTTGATTTCCTTCTCGCGGGAATCGAGCATTTCCTGCTCAGCATCAAAAATGCGCTTTATTTGATTCATGTATTGCCTTTTTTTCTAAATAATTTCATAGGAAACTGAATTTTTTTACCAACTCCCGCTTTGAGAGTCAGTCGTCAAGTCTAAATCTTTGAACTTTATTGTAACTCTGTGCTCTAGGAAAAGGTAAAACATCTGCCGAACATAGTCGCACCAGTGCAGAAATATATTATCGAAACCCTTGCCGAATATAAAACTATCCAAGGATCTTTTGAAATCGGCCGAGAGAATATGATAATAGTTGTAGAGTAATCCGATCACACGAATAAGCAAGTAGGAGTGATTGGACTCAAAGATGCTTCTGATGCCTGTGTAGAAGTAGTTAAAGTTAAAATCGCTTGGCATTTTCTTATTCTTTTTTGAAATAGCTTCAAAATAAGAGTGGATTAACTCAAGACACTTTATCACACAGTTGATCTCATACAAGCAAGTTTTAGGAAATAAGAACATTACGAAACTATTTAGCAATTTCTCATTTGAAATTAGTCTCATCGAGCACTAACGAAACAGGCTGCTGTAGTCCATGATGGTGTTGCGGTTCATCTCTCCCAAGAAAGCGCTCAACAGCTCAGCATAGTATGGGAAATATTCCCACATTATTTTGTTTTAGTTTCTGAGAAATAGTTCAGCTTCTCCCCAAATTTCCATCATAAGCCCATAGTACAGATCTTCATCGTCGCGGTTAAACAAAAAACTAGCCCAGTTGGGTACTTCCTCAGATGCTTACAGGAGGTTGTTTGAGATTTCACGATATCTAGGCTAATTCTTGATATAAGGTAGAAGACACTGCTCCCAATCATAAACAACTGAGCTGGTCTGATTTCTATTTCTTTAAAACACGCCGATCTCCATCAGTTTTTCAGATGTGAACTCAGGGTCCTACTTCTTTTTGATAGAGCTGACAACCAAATTTTGAATCCACTTGCACCGGAAGTAAACATATCCTATGAATTTTTGAATGCACTGGAGCTCGTGATAAGTGATGCCCATGGTTGTGCTTAGAATTATTTTTCGCAAAACTGCGAAGATAAAACCATAAAATTTAAGCCCAATTTATATTTTCTACTGAGGTGTTTTAATCAGATAGAAATAATTGATGGAGAGTTCTGGTCGATGAATTATTTTATCAATCAGTTGCCAAATGCTCTAATTAGTCACATCTTCTCCATAAGTGAGCATCACTCCTAAGCTATTCAAAGTGTTAAGGAAGCAAACTTGGATGATCTAAAGTTCTGAAGGATGACATACTTTCCCTTCCGCTTCATTGCACAGATAAGAGTAGTGCTCTTTTATAGTTTTTTGAATCTCATTTTTAGTTTGATAAGTAACCTTGCTATGCTTCCTTAAAAGTTTTTCAAATTTTTATAACTAGGCAAACTCGAGAAATCTATTCTTAATAGTGGTGCTTTTGTGCGAAAGTAGGTAAGGACTTACAGTTTTTAACCCATTTTCACTAAAAATAAGACATTCAATTTGCTATAGTTCAATTTTTGTCACTTTTAAGCCTAAGCTCAGATATACATTAATGAAATGATTATCTTGATGCTTGAATCGCTCATAATGCTTAAGATTAACTGCTTGCATATTTTTATCTTCTGCAATTAGCGACTAGTCTTGTGTCCAAAACTTCATGTACGGTATGCAAATTTGATTGTAAGTTAGGCCTGTCTCAATAAATCCGCTATCATTTATTTTGCATATCAATATCCGGAACACAGATTCTTTTAGTTTTTTGGAAGGAATTTTTTCCTTCAAAAACTTTTAGTATTCCTAGGGGTTTCTAGAAAAAACCAACTTCTTTTCGCCGGGCTACTAAGTTTCGTCACCTGGTACGATCATGTCGAGAAGTAATCCATAATCCTGACTAAGATCATTTTTCTTATCGTCTGTAATTTTATACTCTGCACAGCTAAAGACAGCCGTGGTGAGTTGACTCACTTCTAGATTATAAATAATTCGAGCCTTCATTTATTTGAGGAGATGGTCGTGGTGCTTCGGTCCCTCACAGACGGCGTGCATTTTTAGACCCACTTTTTCAATCTTTTGGTTCTTGATGTCCATAATAGTAGCCGTGAATTCAAGGAACTAGATCTGCTTAGCGTAGACAGAAAAGGAAGCCTTTTTAGAGCTCGTGCACTTAATAAGCAAAAAAATACTCTAATCATTTTATCCATGATGAAAAATTCAGAGGATGCAAACTCAATGCTGACATGGTTGTGGACAGCGAAGACCATTTTTCCGACATTCTGAAATGAGAAAAGAGTTACATTAGCAGCACAGTGGAGTTCCAAGTCGGAGATTATAATTTAGAAATGAAGAAGTTAGTCAGATCCTCGCAGTCGACTTGACTCCGATGACTTTTGGTGATGGAGTTGCTGGCCTGAGAGTTTGGGACTGTACCTTACACACTCTGCTCCCATTAAACCGTAATATATGATTATAACTTGTAATCACTTTTATGTAATCGATTAATCTTAACTAGGAACAGATTGAGAATCTTTGTCTTAGGTGTTTTCCATCAAATTACATGCAGCTTTTTGAAAAATGACGAAACAAACTAAAATTATCTATATTAAAAATCAAATAAAATAGTAAAAATTTGATTTACAATTGATACAGAATAT